>LAZR01002653.1_pt1 | contig 10291 bp, 14 predicted proteins | sample 329461 | NCBI WGS metagenome assembly LAZR01 (sample SAMN03002196, study PRJNA259156) | marine sediment metagenome | biome: sea floor; feature: Hydrothermal impacted sediments; material: marine sediment; isolation source: Loki non-amplified sample from Loki's castle hydrothermal vent sediment ...
CCATAATGCCAGAATTTCCGTTGTTTCCAAATGTATAAAAAGGCGTTTTTTATTCTTTGCCAAAATCCAACATTCTCAATTTCTAGATAAATGTCTAAGTCTATATATTTTCTCTTGAATTTTTTCTCTGCCTTCGGGTATCTTTCTGCCCAAAAACACAGGTGGACAGGATGACTTAAATCACCACATTCACACCTAATTATATATTCATCTTTATCCTTCCACATTTATGGCTCCTTATTTACATAATCGTTAGTTATCCGACGCTATTTTTTATCTCCGTATTTTATATCGCCTGTATCACGATAGCCTGAAACGGACTGGGAAACACAGGCATAAGTTTGCCTCATGTTCGACTTATCTACCTTGAAATGTAGCCCGATTCCTACGCTCTGTGCATCATGGAAACTTCCAAGGTCAGCTCCGAGGTAAAGGAATTTCCAGCCGAAGTTCTTTTCCTTATCAGTAATTAGCCTTTTTACTGCATTTGCCTTAAACTCTTTGGAGAAATTTTCATAGCCATCGGTGAGAATAATAAAGAACATATCTTTATCTCTGGGGAACTCCTGAATCGTATTCCCGACTGCATCCCACAAAGGAGTGAGATATAAGGGAATATAATTCTTATCATCGAGCTTTTTCACTTTCTTAATGTCGACTCCTACATAACGCTTTTCCACCTTTGCAGAGTTAAAAAGCGTGAGAGAAAACTTCAATGAATCTCCTTTCTTTTCCTTCTGTTCCTTGAGAAAATTGTTGAAGCCTCCTATCGTATCCCCTTTACATGACTCCATCGAGCCAGTTTGGTCTAAAAGGAATGCAACATGACTTTCTTTTTTCTTTTTAAGCATTTTTACCTCTCCTAAAATTTAATTACCTTTACTTTGCTTTTTTTAAATAATTTTTGTATATTTCTTTGTACTTTTTTTTGTCCATGTTATTCTTAATATTTACAATGACTTAGATTCTTATTGTTCACAATAATGTCCATTATATATTTAAAAATGTCGCTACTTTTTCGCTTTGGATTGAAGTTTGCGAACCGATTCTAAAATGGGTAAATTGGCTTCTGTGGGAATATAAATAACTTCTGAACTTCCATCGTGCAGGCCGTTAATCCACAGATACCGCAAATAAGCCTCATTATCTTTAAGGCTCTTGCCTATAATTTTGTTTGCCTCAGCGACGCCCTTTGCTCTTTCAACTTCGGCTCCTGCCAAGGCCTTAGCGGCTTCTTCCTTGGCCTGTGCTTCTGTAATTGTAATCTGACGGTTCCACTCGGCTTCCTTTAACTGAGCTTTTCCACTAAGCTCTTTCTGCCACACATTGTACTTCGGACAGCCCCACATTCCCAAGGCGATTAAAAGCACCAAACCGATAATGCCCAAAACCACCCACGGAGCGGGATTAATCCGTTTTGTCTCATCATTCTGATAATTCATTATCTTTACCTCCTATGAATTTATATTTTGTTGATATATGCTTTCTTCGGCGATATTGGGAAACTCCTGAATCAGAGGCTCACCCCAAATCTGCTTGAGGTTGTTTTTGATGAAAACGGGAGTGTCACTATTTTTACATTCATCCACTATTTCTTGAATCCAGGCCCTTTCTGGTTGATGTTTCTTTCCCTGTCCTGTAACCCTCCCCGTGATAATCCAATCAAAAACCCAGAGTTCGTCTATAATTTCTATCGGCTGGAATAGGGGCTCAAACGAGATGAATTTTATTTTGGGCAGTTTCGAATAAAGATTAAATGCCTTACTCCATTGATCATCATCTCCAGTTATCGTCACCCCTAACCACACATTATCAGGCATCTCTCTGTCTATGTTCTGGGGGAGTTTGGTTAGGATTTGGAAGGTGTGCTGGGGATTGTCTTTGATTGCCTGAAATATTGCATCTTTCCATTCTTTGGGAACATGAGGATGAAATAATTCAAACGTAGAACAGATAAATATTTTACTTCCTGCCTTTATGCGTTCAAGCTTTTTATATACATTAATATTTGGAGCAAAGGCATCTTGGCATGACCCAAATAATTCCCCATCAAGCCTTATTTCAGGGTTCCATCCAAACCTCTGATACATTCGCCTTGCATAACAATACCAACAACCGACAGGACATATTCCCTTAATGGGATTCCAAGTGTAATCAGTCCATTCAATGTTTGATTTTTGCATTTTATTTTACATAAATTTTCTCATGAACGTTAGGCGAAGCCTTCTCCGACTTTTACCAAGACCCAATTATTATCACCTTGCCTTTGATATTCTGCTTCTCTTAATGGAAGAATTAGCTCAAATCGCCAATCATGGTTAGGGTCTTTTCTTGCCCTATTTTCAAACTTTTGAAGGGTGAAAGCATCTTTCCACTCCAAGTCATATAGGGCTTGGTAAATGAACTCCGAATCTTTTTTTATTATTGCTTCTCCGAAACCTGCAATGACTTTAGTTTTCATTGAAGCCTTACCTTCTGTATAACCACAATGCAAACAGCCACTAATTCTGCCTTTTAGCGGTTCTAATTTTTCCCATTTAGTTGACATAATCCTGCTTATATACTCTCTCCCTTGTCATGGTTCCTCGCCCAATGGAATGGGCGGATTGTTTTTGTAGAAATTTATCGTTATCCACTTGCAGAGCTCATTCGCAAAGTGGTAATCGACTTTGTTGGCCATGGGAGACTTGATCAAGGCCTCATCCACCAGCCTGAACAGGCTGTTCGCATAATCCAAAACCCTCTGCAACTCCCACTCCCCCCGCTTTATCTCCAAAAGCATATTGTTGTCCGGCCTCTCCACAAGCAGTTCTCCCGTTGTCAGGACTTCCACTCCCATCTTCAGGAGCCTTATCAGATGACTTGCATTTTTCACATCGAACCCGAACCTCTCCACTAGCTCTTTGCGCTTTGCCCCGAGTTTCCCGGTAGGAGCCATATGGGTCATGCGGTGCAATTGCCCGTAAGCGTAGCCGGTGAATGACTTGTAGCACTCCTTCGATATCAGCTTATGCCGATTCTTGACGAGTTTATCTCCCAACGAACTTTTTTTAATGTAGTGTTTCTCCGAAAGCCAAAGTATGCTAAGCACATTCGGGTTCTGCTTCAAAACCAAATTCAGATACTTGGGGAGGGAATAATAAATGATGTCCCAGGTAACCGTTCTCTTCTGGCTTAGCTTCTCCTCGACCATCCTCTCAATCGTCTCCATCTTTTCCAAACCGAAAAGAACATCTTCGTGAGGGACGAAAATCCCCATCACATCCTTGTCGTCATGGGTCACATTTTCCTCGTAAGTGTTGTGGGCTATGCTTCCCCTGTACCCCTTCAGGATGCAATAAGGCTCGAGTTCGTTTAGTAGCTTGTCATTCTTTATTATTTGCTTATTCATTATGCAATGTCATTGGTTTAGATATCTCTAGATCAGTATTGCATCCGGTATTCTCTTTCTCCAATCTCTTGACCTCCTTGGTCAAACGATTCACAGCCATGCTTTTAATCTGGACCTGATCAGAGAGTTTGGATTTCTCGTCTATGAGTTCGCGATTGCATTTTTCCAGGTTTTTTATCTTCGCTTTTGACACCAGAAAAACAGCTATGAGAAACAAAAGCACAATGGCGAACACCATCCAGCCTACGACAGCGTATACGATCATTTATCCCTCCTTTTTTTTGTCCTTCGGACTGTATTTTTTCCTCATTTCAATGGTCGCCAGGAGGCATTCGCAGCGCCCGGCGACAACTGAACCGTTCTTGCGTTCTCCCATAATGAAACCCGTCCCCTTGCATTTCTCGCATCCGATTGTCGCGTCCGGGCCTCCCTCCTCCGCGAGGATCGCCGATATCGCCTTCTGGATTTCATTATCGGTGGGAATCAGTGTCGCCAAATATATATCCTCATGGTCACGATCGTCTAATGCTCTATCAAATGCTTTGCATACCAAGTCCAGCGGATATTCGGCTAAGCGAGTGAAATAGGCGCTTATCTCGACATCATCTATCGCCCGGCCGACGACCGTAGCTACCTCTATCATCTTCTTCGAGAAGTCCACCCTGTCTGCGAAGTTCACTTCTTCGCCTCCTCGAACAGATGCCATACAAGCGGAGGGATTTGGCTCTGCTGCATCGTGCCGATGTAATGGAGACTGACACCTTTCGGAATATTCCCGATCGGATGCCCTGTCCCAAATAGCCTGAAACTTCTCTCTTCCTCGACAAACCCCGTATCAACCATCGCCCATATGCAAGGCACCCCATTCTGGCTCTGGAAAGACAGAATCATCGCCCCCGTTGGCAACTCAATCTCGAATGCACCTTCGATCGGAATCGGGTATTTGTAAATTGTCCTCATTGCACACTCTCTACGAGCCTAATGAACGTCTCCGGCTTCTTGTCGGATTGTTGCCATTTTGTCTTAATCTTAGGAAAGGCTAATTTTGCCTTGATATAAAATTTCCCCTTGTCTCCTCCTTTTCCATTGATTATCCGATAGACGTTATTCAATAGTTCCATGGACAGGAATTGCGGTTCTTTTGCATAGAGTCTGCCGACCTTCCTTTCTTTGTCTCCCTCCTGTTGCCACTTTTGTTCGTTTGAAACCCATCGCCTAATCTGGACTCGAGGTCTGGATTTTTTCAATAATGGCCTATCAAGCCAGTTTGCACAGATTTGCTTAACCTTCTCCAAGATATCGACATCGGGAAATTCAACCTTCAACTCTTTAATAAACTCTAAGTCCTTTTCTTTATTGAGCGGATAATTTTTAACCTTGGAAAGAAGATTGAGGATTTCTTTATCTTCTCTATTCTTATCTATTCTACTCTTCTCTCTTCTTCTCTTAGTGTCCTTTTGTCGGTCATCGTGTCCTTTTTGGCGGACATCATCTTCCATGAGCCTTCTTTTATGGCGCTTTGAAAGCTCATATTCCGGGTGCGAAATAACGTAAAGAGTGCCATCAGATTCAAGCCTCAGTTTGTTTATCTTAGGTTCCAGACACCGGTCAATTGTCTGTTGTATAAGTTTTATCGGCCTATTCAAAAGCCCGGAAAGCCTTTTGATTGGATATGGGATTCCCTCGTTGGCTCTTATGTAGCCTTCGTCTTTGTAACTCAAAGCGAGGAAGTCCACCCATACCGCACACTGTTCGATTGTCAACTCGTCTCTCGTGGACCCTAAAAGCCACTTGTCGATCCAGAATGGGAACCAATCGTCTCCTGTTCTTTTTTTCAATTAATTTATCCTTTCCGATATGTGCTTTTTATGTATGCGTCCTTCGGGCATTTAAAAATTTATCCCCATAGCCTTAACCCAGCTAATTATTAGCTCGATTAAACCCTTACCGCCGTCTTTTACATTTATTTCACGAGCCTTAGCTTTAGGAACATCGTAACAAAAAATATCTTGTATTTTTCTTCCGTATCTTCCAGTTCTATCTATTACTTTCACTACAGGGCTAGAAAGAATGTCCTTGGCTATCATTAGATAGCCCAATTTTTCATTTACCGACCAAGATAAATGAAAAGAATTATTGGGATGTTTTACGTAGTATAAAATTTTATTACTTCTTCTAAGAAAATGTTGGTTTCTGAAACCTTTCCAATCAAATTTTGGCACATGAATAGTCTTAAAATATGGCTTAGACAATTCATTTGTCCTTGACTCTAAATCGATTCTTGCGATAATTTCTCCAGTTTTTCGATCTTTCAATCTCAGGTCAATTGTACATTTATCTAATCTATTGTTTTTTTCTAGGATATGATCTTTATGAGGCTTAACTTTTGTGCATAAAATATCCTCTAGCTCTAAAGGATTCCAACCTAATCTTCTGGTCTCTTCTTCTTCAATGTATTTCTTATCTCCCATTTACATTCTCTTGAACACCAAAATATGGTTAACGATATTTAATAAAACTTTTCTCTCTTCTGCTTCTTTTACTTGATGAGGAGAAAAGGTTTCATGAAAACTCAAAGGCGCTGAAATCTCTTGAATCAACTCAAATCCATTTTTTTCAATTAGGATTGAACTATCCCTGGAACTCGGCAACCATCGGCCTTCATAAAGTTTTTCTCTCATAGGTTTCATCAACAGAACCAATCTCCCGCCCTTTTTTAAAACTGGTAAGCAATTATTAGTGGCTTTTTTTATTGAATCTAAAAAGCTATCGTAGCTTTCTGTGAATTTTGAAGGCGGATAATCATTTTTTAATAGGGAAAAATACCAGGGATCAAAAAAGATTAAATCGGCTAATTTATTAACCTTTAACTTTGGGACCCCTTTTAATATATCATTCTGTTCGATCTCTTCATGGATGGGATCTATGTCATAAAGCTTGTGTCTTCTCCCCATTTCTTTGCAGACAACTCCGGTTATTCCGCTTCCCGCCATTGGATCAATAACAATATCCCTCGGCTCGGAGTAGTAATAAATAATATTCTGGACCAACTCTTTTGGCAGCTGACCTTTAAATTTTATCTGGCTTTTATCTAAATTGAATTGCTTCCAGGAGTTAGAGTGCTGAGGCGAAGTGATGGCAATTTTAGTAAATTTACTAAAAATCTCGCTATCTTCAATTATATTATGGATTTGCCTTCTTTCTAAATTGCCATGACCTGCTTTTTTAAGTAAAATTCCTATCTCATGTTCTGGATAACATTTAAGATAGAGGTCTAAAATCATCCTGGCTCTTTCTTCCTTTTTTATTTTTATTAGGTCTGCAATATAGTTAGATATAGATTTTTGGGTAACCGATAGAATCTCGGCAATTTCTGCTTCTGTGAATTTGTATTTCTCATAAAGGGCAATGGCGGCTCTCTTTTTCTCTGCCAAGTTTAATTGCATGCCATGAGATGAATTCCTTTTTAGCGCTTCTAAATAAATATCCTGGTCTTCGGTAATATCTAAAACTTTAGCTTCTATTTCTTTTTTCTGTTCAAGCCGATAGACAATTAGCCGATGGTAGCCATCTATAAGTTTTTTATTTTTTGAGATGATAATCGGAGGTAATAAATCAATAGCTTGGCGGTATAAATTAATTTTCTCATCGTCTTTTTCTATTCTTGGATAGACTTCTGCATCGAATATAATTTCAGATAATTTGAGTTTCATTGTATGGCCCGAAGGCAGGGAGGTTTCCCTCATCATTTGTCCTCTCCTTGATGCAGTAGTTTCCTGAACAGTTCCCCCGAATGGAGCTTGGGCAGAATGAACTCTCCCAAGCTTCTGTAGCTCCCGTCGGGGAGGACATGCGAGAAGTAGCTCAGGAACATATTCTCAAAGGGAATCAATCCAAACTCGACAAGGTTGATGTTCGACTTGGTCCAATCGAATATATGTCTCCAGGCTACTTTTTTTGATTGCTTCCAAAGATAATCGTTATTCCAGGAGGATCGGCCATTTTCTTCCAGCCAATCAAAAACACCCTTTACCTCTATTTTAAATTGAACAGGCACACTCATTTTTTCTTTCATCGGATATTCAAATCTTAAAATTTGTGTTCCATTTTGAAGATCCTCTTCAAAAGCTATTTTTGTTGCTCCGAATCTTGCCAATAGATTTCGAATATCTTCTTGGCTTTTAGAAATCGGGACCCGAGTATCCCAAGATTTGAGCGGTTTAATTATGGTCATTTTTTCAATTTAATAATTCCTTTATTTTTGTGGCTATAGCAGCAGGTCTAGTCCAGGTTCTCTGAAAATGTCGCCATTCTCTCTCAGGCTTTGGATAATCCCCCTTCTTGTTTCTATAAAGCATGGCGAAGGGAAGAAAACCAAACTCCCAAGTCTTTACAAGCCTTTTTTCGGCTTTCTTGATGGTGTCATTTTTAAAGCCTATAAGGACATAGCATCTCAACTTCCATCGCTTGAAGTATTTCTTAAGAAGATAGGCGGCCTTCATAAGATCGTAAATAGCCTCATCATTGTCATAAGATAACCAAAGCTCATTTATCCTTAAACTCCTGAAACGCTCGACAATATCGTATCTGATGCGTCTAGCTTCAAGTCCGCCTGGGAATCTGATCGCATGTTGCCGGGAGAGCATTTGGAAGACTTTATCCAAATGTTTTCTGGAACACGCTAAAATATTGTTATCTTGGATTATGTTTCCCTCTAGGACAGGATCAAGTTCTTTAAGTGGCTTATTTATAAAACACCAAGGACATCGGTTAGGGCAACCCCGTGATGTGAATGTAATGCCTTTTTTAAGATATTTCCCAGGCACAAAACCATCGCCCTCACCATCTATTGCAGGCCCACCTATCTTTACCGGGGCTATGAATTCCCATTGCCTTTTAAGCCATTTAGCTCGCTCGAGATCCCATGTGAAGGCTACAGAAATGTGGACCTCATCGTATTCAGGCATGAAGAGTCCTGGCTCGCCAAAATATACATCATGGTCATCAGGACTCATGCTTGTTTTCGTGGGAAAGACTCTCGCTATTCTCAAATCCTCAGCTCCATCTGATAGCCGACTTGAGCTATCCTTTTTTCTGCCATCTCGCAGTATTCTTTTTTGATGTCTATCAGGATGAATCGCCGGCCAAATTTCTTGGTCACGACACCGACTGTCCCAGCTCCTGCAAATGGGTCTAGGATTATGCCCGACTCGAAGCCAGCATTGCATTTACAGGATGTCCAGCCGATGGTTTTATTCGCCATAATAGGAATTCCCGCCACTCCTTTTGATCTTCCTTTTCTATGAATAGCTCCGTGACTACCTGGATCTGTTTCCCAATAATCAGGCATTTTCTGAGTCCCGCCAGTGTCATATTTTTCAATTATCCTCTCCCTCGCCTTTCCACATTTCTTACATGCCTTTTTTGGGCAACCGGCTTTTATCGGCTTCTCACATAGCTTTTCAGGAAACACGGCAAAATGAGCCTCAGGAAATGGTTGGGTATTTATACCCCAGAAGTCGCCAGGGTTTTTACCCTTCTCAAAATCTACTATAGGAGAGCCATCCTTCCTATACCAACCACCATGATCTTGCGCGATTGATTGGGTTTCTTGGCCCGGGACTTCATTCCATTTCCTGTCTACTTTAATAACATCGCCAGGATTTTTTCCTGCGGGGTCTGGCCATCTTTCATGTTTTCCTATTTGCATATCTTTTGGTCCACCTTTGTATAAAGTATCTTTTCTCCCATCATATTTATGAGGCTCCCTTACTGCATCTAAATCAAAATAATAATCATGCGATTGCCAGAGAGAGACCTTTTTTAATTTGCTATTTAATTTTTTCCATTCCCAATCTATTCCCTCTAGCCCCTTTATCCCAAAAGGACTTTTAGTAACAAGCTCCCCTGTCTTTCTATTTGTCCAATAAACAGGCTTGCTACTTTTAACGAAAAGAAATAGACCTTCCCAACGATTACTGAATCTATCCTTAACTGACGAAGGCATTGAATTAGGCTTATACCAGATGATTTTATTTCTAAGGATCCAACCATTCTGGATCAGCGACCAAGCCAGCCGCTCGGGAATCATGCAGAGACATTTAGGCTGATAATTAATTTGGCTCTGTAGGCTTTTTCCATTCGCCCTTGGTAGCTTTTTCCATTTAGTAGGAGCCGGACCTGTGTGGCCAGTATTACTCCCTCCATAAGTATCCCCGATATTCAGCCAGAGCGTCCCTTCTTTCTTCAGCGTCCGCTTGACTTCATTGAATATTATGGTCAAATGCTCGATATACATTTCAGGAGTCGGCTCGAGTCCGAGCTGGCCCTTCCATGCTTGGCATTTGAGGCAAAAATTACCTTGATTCTTAGGACTGTATTCTTGCCATTTAAAAATAGACGCATTCTCTCCACGATTCCATGATAAACCACTACTCGATCTTAATTGTTTAATTGTTCTCTTTTCTTGTTTCGGATGAGATAATTGATTTCCCCACTCATGCTCGCAATCTGGATTTCCCCCAAATATCTGCTCTATTCCATAATCCCGGAGGCCCCAGTAAGGCGGCGAAGTCATGACCATATCAACGCATTCGTCCGGTATTTGCTTCATCACCTCAAGGCAGTCCCCGCAGATTACTTTATTGACGAAATCAGATGGCCACTTTCTAGTTGTCATAATCTTTTTATGCGATACATTCCAAAATTTTTCTCCTTATTGCCTCAATCACGGGGACGCTCACGGCATTTCCCATCATCTTATAGCGTTGGGCATCCGACATGATTTTTCCCCTGATTATTTCATCTTCATCCTCTGGGTGTGAGGCAATTTCTATTCCTGCGTCTTTCCCTATTGCAGGAACTCTTGTCCAATCATCGGGAAAGCCCTGCAGTCGCTCG
>LAZR01002654.1_pt1 | contig 10290 bp, 13 predicted proteins | sample 329461 | NCBI WGS metagenome assembly LAZR01 (sample SAMN03002196, study PRJNA259156) | marine sediment metagenome | biome: sea floor; feature: Hydrothermal impacted sediments; material: marine sediment; isolation source: Loki non-amplified sample from Loki's castle hydrothermal vent sediment ...
ATCCGAAATCACATAGACAGGTCAAGCAATAGAATAGAAGTAGAGAAGAAATCAGTAACGATGCCTAAGAGGGATTTGTATTGCAATAAGGTCGTTCCGGGCCAACTCTGTTACGATACTCTAACTGACGGTTCCGTGATAATCCAATATAAGTGGGAAAAGCAATGAAAGACTTATCACTAAAATTCCTGACACTAATCGTCCTTGTCTTTGGCTTGTGGCTTAGTGGTGTATTCATTGCTGCTATATGGAGCGATGATATTGACAGTAAGAATAGTATTATTGAGCCGAATGAGCCGAATGAGCCAATACCAGAGCTAATAAATATAGTTAAAGAAGTCTTAGACCATGAAGGTAGGCTTATAGATGTTATTGGAGTTTGTATTGAAAGAATCGAGAAGCTTGAAGAATCCCATCTTCAAATGATTCCCACATGGCCGGACTACATAGAGTTGGAGAAAGACATCTATTTTGATATACATGACCAAAATGCGCCGGATGGTATGTGGAAAAAAGTGCGATGGCCTTTACCCAAAGGCACAAAGATATATTTCAAGGACTAATATGAACAGACGAGGATTCTTAAAGTCGATAGGTAAGGTAATAGCTGGTTGTGCAGTTGTGCCGAGTGTGGTGAAGGGTAAATCAGAAACCGTCAAGAAAGTGGAGCGGATATTAGCTCATGGCGATAAACTAACGCCATGGGCGATTGAATGTATCAATAATCCGGTACATATATTTCAACCAGAGGATAAGTCTAAACCCTATATGACATCAACGGAAATCAAGGAACGCTGGGACGAGAAAATGGCGTGTTTCGACAAAAGAGGTGAAGACATAATCTGGTCAGAAGCCGAGTACCAGAGGATTATTAAGGCTTTGATTGAAAAAGGGAATCTCCCAAAGGACTACATAACATGAACAGACGCAACTTCTTGAAGAGATGTAGCATATTACCCTTTGTGGGGAGTTTGGCTGCTGTGGCTAAAGCTGAGGCTACTGATGGTAGCTTGGGCTGCGACCCTTGTTATGATGATTGTCCTCATTATCAGCAATGTTATGGAAGCGATACGGATTGTGATGGTGGGAATGCTCGTGAGAGAACAATCCAGATGCTTATTGATACCTTAAATATTGGGAATTTTGAGCCTTCATATCCTCGTTATATGTGGATGTCAAAAGATTGCTTGAGGCGATTTAAGAGTGCTGGTATCATACCCAAGCATATTGAGTTCGGTAAAGAATATAACGGCTTAATAATCATTAAAGAACAGGAGTATTTTGTAGATAATTAAACCCAAAAGAATTGGCACAGGCGGAGTAGCTACCGTTGAGATGCCGGATACATCGCGCCTACCGGGGCCGTGAGGTAAAACTTGCGGCCTCTTTCTTTTGGTGGAGAAATAAAGATGCCAATATACAAAGATAAAACCTTATACGAGCGCATGATCGACCGGCACGGCACTATGAAGAATATGCGCGAGCCTTGGGAGAAGGACAGCGACAACATTATAAGCATATTCAGGCCGGACTTAGTGAGGTTTTCCCGCAAGGACATGGATACCAAGCGTAAGATACTCGGCGCTAATATCCACGAAGGTACAGGCCCCTGGGCAGTCCGTTTAATGGCCGATGGTATTCAAGGTAATTTGGTATCTCAGTCGATAGATTGGATACGTTACCAAGTAGAAGAAGACCATTTACGGGGCAATGACGAGATAAACAAATGGCTGCAAGACCTCGAAGATCACATGCTGTCCGTTTACAGAAAGAGTAACTTCTATGAATCATTGGGGCCATATTGCCGGCACGGTCTGACCGTAGGGTCGCCTGTGATTCTGCCGGAATATGATGAAAAGACGGGTCGTATAAAGTGTATAGTACCTCATCCTGCCGAGCGGTTCTTAATGCAGAACGTCTTTGGAGAGACTGACGTTTTACATTTTAGATCTGAATGGACTATTCGCAACGCAGTACATAAATTTGGTAAAGAGAATTTCAGCGAGACCATCCAGAATTCCTATGAGAACGGCAGGGACGATGAGAAGGTAACGATTATCAGGGGTATCTATTACTACCTCGACAGGATATTCAAGGATTTACCGGATAAGCAGTTGAAGGTAACTGAAAACGAAGCCTCTTCCAGTGAGGAGCAGTCGTATACAACTTTCAAGCCCAGATGGCCCTGGGTGTCTATTTATATCGAGGAAGGCAAACCAGACGATAGGGACGGAACGAAAGAACCTCTGAAGATAGAAGGTTACTGGTCTAAGCCGTATTCTGTATGGCATTACGAGAAGGACCACAACGAGGTCTATGCCCGTACTCCTGCGTGGATGGCATATTATGACGTAATGAGTGCTAATCAATCCAGAAAGTCTTTGATAATGGCCGGCCAGAAGTCCGTAGAGCGTGCCTGGTGGGTACCTGACTGGCTTAAAACAAAGTTTAAGACCTATCCAAGGGGTATGAACTGGTTTTCGCCTGGTCAAGCCACTCTTGGTAAGCCTGAGCCTCTGGATGAGAAGATAAACTATCCGTTTGGCGTTGATCTTGAGGAAAGATTCGTAAAGACGATAGAGCGATGGTTCCATGTAAGAATGTGGATGATGCTGAGTATATGGTCAGAGGAGCAGAAAGCACCGCCGACAGCTACCCAGATAAATCAAATGATGGGTGAAAAGTCCGTCCTCTTAGGGCCGCGAGTAGGCGGGTTTACAAGGAATCTTGAGGAGATTGATTCACGGTTCATGGACATTGAGGACAGGAGAGGCACGTTACCTGTAAAGCCGGATATTTTACTTGAGGAGAGTTCCGGCGAGATACGACCTGAGTTCATAGGGCCTCTGGCGCAGACACAAAAGCAATATCATAGTTCGCGCCGGACACAAACTGCTTTGGCTGAGGCTGAAATTATATTTGCAGCAGACCCATTAGTGAGACACAAGATAAACTGGGCAGTTCTCTTGGAACGTACACTTGAGGAGAATAAGTTTTTCCAGGACGCTATAAGGTCGGATGACGAATATCAGGAAATTCTTAACGGCTTAGCCCAACAGGAAGCGATAAAAGAAGGAATTGCAATGGGCGGCGAAGTAGCCAAGGCGATACCGAGCGTCTCGAAGGACATCGAGCCTAATTCACCGTTGGCTTTGTTGGGGGCAGGAGCAGCATAATGAATATAAGAAATTGCACTAATACTGAAAATAAAAGAGAGATGGTATCAATTATATTGCAGGCATAAAACTAAATGTCAAGGTTTTGCGTGCAGGGCAAAGATGAAACTTCTTGATATTGCAATCAAACCTGTTGAATTTTATACTCGTCTTCGTACTGCGAAATGGGTAAACGTAGAATATTGGGGCAGTGACTACTCTGATTTTCGGGAGTACGAAGTTATTAGTAGAAGGAGGGTAAGAATGCCGGATGGTAAAGGATTGCAATGGCCAAAAACTAAATATAAGCATGTAAAGATGATTGACGAAGCTTGTATAGCAGGAGCAACATGAGCATAAGTGAAATAAGTAAATTGCCTTTTTATTTAACTGGCCTTCCACCGGGCAAGTGGAAATTTTACAAGTGGGTCAATAAATACATTGCGGTATGTATAAATAGAAACTTACCACCAATGGTCGTTGCACGTGACGAAGAAGGTGGATGTATGAGAGACATGGCTAACGAAGAATATAAAAACTGGGAGAATGAGAAACATTGAACAGGGCAGATAGACAAAGGGCGGCTCGGTACAGGATGGCCTTGTTATCGAATGACCATTTTGTACTTAGCGATATTCTTACCGGTGCCTGTAGGTTCTTTGGAAAGATAGATGCAGATGATATTATGTCGCATACGGAAATGTTCGTAAGACAGAAAGTAGGCAGAGAAATATTGAGTGCTTGCGGTGTATTTCCAGGCTTCGGTCAGGAAATTAGTCCGGAGAAATTCGTATCGCAGTTATCCAGAAATATAGAAGTAGGAAAAAGGAGAAATAATGGTTGAAACAGCAGAATCGACAGAAACAACTGAAAGCACAGAGACTACGGAAACTACATCATGGCTTGACGAACATGACTTTTCGGATGATGACAGGAGAGCGTTGTCGAAATACAAAACAAGGGAAGAAGCGTTAAAAAGCACAGCCAATCATATTCGTCTTATAAGTAAGACCGCTCATTTTCCCGATGACAAGACCTCTGATGAGGATAAGGCTAAATTTGATTCAAAGGTGGCTACCTATCGTGGCGTACCCGGCAAGCCGGAAGATTATCAACTCGACAGAACTAAGACTCCTGAAGGTGTCCCTTATGACGAAGGTCTTGAAGCGTGGTTCAGAGGCAAGATGCACGAAGCCGGGGCCTCACAAAAAACAGCCGAATCCGTTTATAACGCCTGGACTGAAATGCAACTAAAGAATCATCAGGTTGCAGAGAAAGTAGCTACCGACGGCGAGAAGGCTTTGATAGACAAGTATGGCGAGGACTTCGATGTCAAGTTCGGCAAGCCCGGCGACAAAGAGAACATCGGCACTATCAAGCAGACCCTTTTACAATTGAGTAACCTGCTTGGTATGGACTACAAAGACAAAGACAAGAATCCACAGAGCAGACTTCTGGATGCCTTGGAGTTGACCCGTACAGGTGGAAGATTCGGCGATAAGCCTGAAATAGCTATACTTGCCGATTGGTTGCATGAGAACTTCTTTGCCGAGGGTAAATCTCACTTTGGTCAGGGCTTAACGGTAAAGGGCGAAGAAGGTGGCGGGGACTTCTTCGATTACAATGATATGGATGGAAAGGACGAGGACTATGATGGATAGCAATATACACATAGATTACGTTCCCAACAAGAATCTCTATCTTGTCATTCGAGACGACGAGGGCAGAGTGCGATTGAACCAAAAGATAGGAGTATTTGTACCTTGGAAAGATAAGGATATTGCGAAGTATCAATTTTACTTTGAATATATGGGCGGCGATAGGTATGTATGCACGATACCCGTTGAAGTGCCTACTTTGGCAATACCAAAGCCACAACAGTTTAAGCCGCCGAGAATACAGATATTCATCCAGAAGGGCAGAGACCCGGACGAATACGACGAATTACTGACAAGTACCACAATGTTAAAAGTAAGAGACTATCCAAGTAAACATAAGGGATTTATACCAGTACCACAAATAAGCTGACCCTTCGGGATTCTCAGCTTTATAGATACTCAGATTCCCCTCATAAGAGGGCCTGATGCTTGCGGTAAAGTACCGACACCGAGCAGGTGTAAAGCGTTAGGTGAGCCTGAATATTCAGATTCCTCTCCGATTGTAAAAAAACCAGTAATGAATTTTACATTAGGAGAGCAAAATGGCTGAGTATAACATCAATCAGCAATTTACCTTGCTTGAGCGTGCCAAAAGGAGTACGGACGGCAAGAAGATATTGCCAATTCTCGATGTAATGGACCAGCGAGGTGTGCCGGATTTCTTGCGGGACGTACCGTATTTTCCGGCCAACCAAGGTCTAAAACATCGAATTATCCGAACCGCCAGCCGACCGACATCTACCAGGCGAGTATTCTACGGCGGAGTAGGAAGGACGATTACTACGACTCAGGTAGTCTATGAGAACGTAGTTCTTTTCGAGCAGAGAAGCGAGATTGACGAAGACGCTCTCGATACCATCGAGAATCCGAAAGAAGCCCGCAGGCAGGAAGACGAAGGCCATATCGCGGGTATTCAGGAAGACTTCGTTAATGCCGTCTTCAATGACGCCCTGACTTCAGGTGGCGCAGAGTACATCAACGGCTTTGCTGCACGACTGAACGCTCTGAGTTTTCCGGGCGGCGCTACTACTACCCTTCCTTTCGTCTGGGACGGCGGAGCATCAGCGACAAGGACGTCTCTTTACATTATCGAATGGGGCCCAAAAGCCAACCATTGTCTATATCCGAGCGGTATTGCCGGAAAGGGAGGCATGTTCGGTATTATAGCAAGGAACAAAGGTAGAGAGAAGATCACTGAGGCTTCCTCAAGTCTTGACGTTTATTACGGTTATGTAAGTCAGTTCAAAAAATGGGGCGGTCTTGCCGTTAATGACCAGCGCAAACTTGCCCGCATTGCCAATATCAACGCTACGGCCGGAGGTGCGAATGACCTTGATGAAAACTTACTCATTCGGGCATTGAATCACGGACGCTTCGACCCACGCTCTACACGCATATACGTTAATCCTTATCTCAAGAGTCAAATTGACATCAGAGCTAAGGACAAAGGAAACGTCCAATGGGACATCAAAGATGTTTTCGGCAAGCCCGTTCCTACGTTCTGGAGCATTCCGATCAGGGTTCTTGACGAGAATATCATAACCGCCAGCGAGAGTGCTGTAGCTTGATGAAAGGACAGAACAATGAGAGACAAATTTATATTTGCCGATGCTCAGGCATTCGCAAGTGAAGACAGCACAGGGACTATCTCGGAGAATATCTGGGATTTAGAAGAAGACGTATCCGTTGACCAGATGATCGAAGGTTACGTCAACTTTGTATGTACCGTTCTTACTCTTACAAGTGGTCTTACTCAGGGAGTAGTTTTGTCGGTAAGAACCGACGATGCCGTAGGTCTTGCAACCGCTAAGACCGGTACTGCCGGTTACTTTGAAGTAGGGCGTATCGAAGTCCTCAAAACGCAACATCTTGCCGTAGGTCGAGGATGGGCTGTGCCCATTAAGACCGACATTGCCAAGAAGTATCTTGGCGCATGGGTAGCGGCTGGTAGCACGGCTCTCACCGGGACATTTTCCTGGGATATTTGGTTCGAGAACACGCCCATCAGCCTTGGTATCAAAGCCATACAAAAGAGATCATCGTCCAGTTTCGGATAATGAGTTTAATTAGGAGAAAAATTATGAGAAAGTTCATACTTTTAATATTGCTCATTCTGACAACGCCTTTATTCGCTGTCGATACGGACATTACCAAAAGACCTACTTCGTATTGGTGGACTGGTAATCCAAGTAGGGATATAGGCTGGAACTGGGCAAAGGATATTAACAACACTGTTCGAGGCAGTCGTGGTACTGGCCAGGTTTTTTACGTTGACAGTAACGTTGCTAACGAAGGCGACGGCAGAACTATTACCGGTGCTAAGGATACGGTCGAAGAAGGCATACAGCTACTGATTGCGAACCGAGGGGACGTTCTCTATGTTCTCCAGGGTCACAACGAAGATGATACGGCAGCAGCCGTGCCTTTATTCGACGCCGATATTGCAGGCTCAACAATTAAAGGCATAGGAGAAGGCTCTTTGATGCCAACGCTGGATTTTGTTTATGCCACATCTACCTGCAAAATTGGTGCTGTTAACGTCAGGGTCGAAAACATACGTTTTCGCACCAGTGCCAACGCAGTAACAATTGGTTTAGAAGTAGAGTCCGGCGCAGATTATCCGCAGATAATTGGCTGTGAGTTTGGTTTTGCCGAAACCTCTACCGATGAGTTTGCTATTGCCATAAAAGTTGGGACATCAACTGGAGCGGTAATAGTAGGAAACAGATTCCAAGCAGGCGGCCAAGCTGCCGTTGTAGCAATTAATATTGAGGATGCCGATTACTGCACCATTGCTTATAACACAATTCTCGGAGACCACAGTACAGCACAAATCACCAATGCTATTCAATTGTGCGAGTATCTCACCATAGAAGACAACATCTTATGGAATGGTGATACGGCCGCGCTCAAAGCTGAGCCAGTCTGGGAATTACTTGCCGGTACTATTGGTATTTCACGGCGTAATTATGCAGCTTGCAACGTTGGTAACGCCAGTCTCGCCTTTGTAGGTGACGGTATTTACAACTTCGGCAATTACTACAACGAGACACCATCAGGTGGTGTGGCGGCATTTAACATTGATTTCACCGCTGCATCTACAACCGGCACGATTGTACCAACAGACGGACGTTAATAATGGGAAGATTTGGAAGATTAAAAATATCGAGATGGCAGGAGATAAGAGCTTACGGCCTTGTCGCAGGCTACTTGCTCTGCTTTCTTGGTATTGCCTTGTGGCTAATCTTATGAAGAAACTTGAGTTATATCTGTTTATTCTCAGTATCGGCTTATGTACGTTTGTGCAGAGCGAAAAGACTATTGACTATACTATGACGACGCGCCAGTTGGTCTGGTCTATAACGACCCTTGTCTTATTCGTTTCGATAGCGATAAGGCTCATAAAGCGACCGGCTGACGTTGACTTGAGTGTAGTTAAGAGGTTGATATTCCCCGTCTCTGTATGTTTCTTTCTTGTCTCGGCGGTAACGCTGTTATGGACACACAATATCGGCGAAGGCTTCTACGAGGTCTTAAAGATATTCCTGACGATAGTGTATCTGTTCGTTGCAGTTATTGTCCTGAAGGACAAGGAAACATTTATGAAGGCTATGGTAATATTTGGTCTTGCTCTGGCCATATACGGGATAGTCAATATAATTCAAGAGAACAACTTAGGTTTAGTTCGGGGGCCGATGGCGAATAAAAATCCTTTTTCATCGGCCCTCTTTTTATTCCTTCCGTTTTGTTTGTACGGGATATTAAAGGGCAGAGTCTTGAGTATTCTTACTGCCGTTCTTCTGTTGTGTGTGATATTCACTCTTCGGACAAGGGCTGTTTTATTGGCGGTATTCATTGCTGCCATAGTCGCAACCTTCTCGAATAAAAAGGCTTTCTATGTCACTATATTCTGTATCGTTGTGATAGGTGCAGTCCTTGTATTCTTCGTAGGGGCAGATGTTTATAGCACCGAGTCTTTAAGAAATGGCCGTTACGATATGTGGTCTCAGACATTGAACATGACCATAGACCATCCTTTTGGCGTAGGGATCGGAAGTTGGGAAATCTACATATCCAAATATATTAAGAATATGAATGACTTTATGATAAGTCACGTCAACCAGAAGGAGTACTTTACAAGACCGCACAACGGCGATTTATTAGTGCTTGCTGAAACAAGTATCATAGGACTCCTGCTTTACTTGGGTATATTCGTAACAGCTTTGTACTACACCTTCAAGTCACGAAGTATCTATCTCTACAGTTTTATTATCGGGTATATGGCTATAGAGTTTTTCTCGTTTCCGAGGGAGAGGCCGTTTCACTCGATGATAATAACGGTATTGATGGCTCTGGCAATACTGGAATACCACCGACCCGTAATACTAAAATTGCCCTTGCGGCTAAGAAAACCCCTTTTTGCATATCAGCATAAGATGGCACTTGCGTTTGCGGGCATTTTCGTTATTGGTCTGCTGTCCGTGACTATCTATGACTTTGCATATCGGCATAAAGTAGAATTGTCTTTGCACAGAATGTATAAAGCTGTTGCCAGGGAGGATTGGGACGCGGTTTTAGATGAATCAGATAACTACTCCATCTTATCTGATATTACCCCGACATCAGCCCCTATAGCCTATTATATGGCTATAGCAAATTACAGAACAGGAAAGAAGGAAAAGTCATTTGAGTTATTCAAAGAAGCGGAGAGGGTCAATCCGTACCATGTTTACGTTTTAATGAACCTTGGCCATGCCTACGATAAGCATGGTGAGTTCACTAAGTCGGTCGAAATATACGAGCGGGTTGTATCTTTATACCCGAAGTTTGAACGGGCAAGAAAGAGCCTCAGACATACCCAAAATGTGCAGATTATAAATGCGATGTATTTCATGAACTTATTTATGAAAGGATAGAACAATGAAAACGAAAATAATGTTAATTGCGATAGTTGTTTTACTGGCCGGGACGCCTTTGTTTTTGGGTTACGGCACTACTACGCACCAATCAAGTAACCGAGTGCGTTGGCAGGAAATCGGCGATATAGCATCGACTACAGTTTCAGTTACTCCTGCCGTTGGTGCAAGAGATTACTCGGCTATGATAGCTCTTGCAGATACAAAGACTGTCGAATGGGTACTTCCAAATGATGCCGGAAATTTGGATTTAAGATTTCGGATGCCCTCAGACGAAGATGATGCCGTAATCGAGATATTCCTTGCCAGAGGCGCAACTTACCAAAACGGTGCTCGTGAGGACAGTTTCGTTAAGGCTTTCATACTCACCATTAAGGCCGGTTCACAGACGGGACCGGACAGTGACCAATTCGTTGATACTGTCACAGAAACTCAGGATTATTGGAGCGCCGGAACCGTAGTTGATTCGGGTACGGATAGAATTGGCCGTTACAAAATTGCCGTTGACGGCTATTCGGAAATGATAATTATTGCTACTACGATTGATGCGCAGCCTTTAAC
>LAZR01002655.1_pt1 | contig 10275 bp, 9 predicted proteins | sample 329461 | NCBI WGS metagenome assembly LAZR01 (sample SAMN03002196, study PRJNA259156) | marine sediment metagenome | biome: sea floor; feature: Hydrothermal impacted sediments; material: marine sediment; isolation source: Loki non-amplified sample from Loki's castle hydrothermal vent sediment ...
TCATATTCAATAACATTTTCAAGAAGTAGTAAGAAGTTTACCAATTTAATCTGATATAATTTAATTAAAAATCATTTCTTAAAATTTACCTAATTTCTTCATGAAATCTGTTCCAGCTTTTCCTCCGGGTAACCCTGGCATACCTGGAATTCCTTTCCCTTTTTTCTGCATTTGAAGGAATTTTTTCATGAATTTCTTCATCTGGTTATATTGATCGAGCATCTTATTTATTACAGAATAATCCGTACCCGAACCTATGGCAATCCTTTTTTTTCTTGTTTTCTTGATGATTTTTGGTTCCATTTTCTCCTCTTGAGTCATGGAATCTAGTACTATTCGCCACCTTTCTAAGTTTTGTTCAGCATCTTCTTTCATCACATCAGGAATATTTCCACCGCCCATCATTCCTAATATTTGTTTAAATTTTCCTAATTTCTTTATTGATTTTAATTGTTGATAAAGGTCTTCTAAATTAAATCTGCCCCGCATCATGCGTTTTACCATTTCATCATCTGGTGCAATTTCTGCTTCCTCAACTTTTTGTACTAAAGATTCAATGTCTGGTATTCCGAGTAAAGAGCCCACAAATTTAGAAGGTTCAAATTCATCAAGATCGTCGATTTTCTCTCCAACTCCAATAAAACGTATACCTGCCTTTGTAGCAGCGCATGCTGACAACGCACCCCCACCCTTAGCTGTACCATCCAATTTTGTAACAATTATTGAGCCGAGATGGGTTGTCGCATCAAATGCTGCAGCTTGATTGAATGCTTGTTGCCCTAATGTCCCATCAATCACTAGGCAAACTTCGTTTGGTTTTAATTTTTGCTCTAAGATCGCCATTTCTTTCATTAATTCTTTTTCTTCCTTATGTCGTCCCGCTGTATCTGCAATAATTAAATCATTTCCATCATTTATTGCTCTTTTAGTTTCTTGAATAGCAATCTTGATTGCATTTTTTTCATTCGGGTTTCCATATGATTTTATCCCGATTTGATTAGTTAACTGAACTAATTGCTCATATGCACCAGGTCTCCACGTGTCAGTTGTTATAGCTGCTACTTTATATCCCTTGCTCTTGTAATATTTTGCCAGCTTTCCGATAGTAGTTGTCTTTCCTGAACCTTGAATTCCAACAAGCAAGATCACGTTTTTTTTACCAGGTTTTATTCGTATAGGAGCGGGTTTTCCCCCAAGTAGTTTGATTAATTCATCATGTATTAATTTAATTATAAAATCTTTTCTTCGCGACTTCTGAAGTTTAGTATTCATTGCTTCCTTTTTTATATTCTCGGTCATCTCAAAAACCAATTCTACTTTTACGTCAGCCTGAAGCAGAGCACGTTGAAGGTCCTGTATTAGAGCGTTAATCGCATCTTTATCTACTAAAGGAAGTCTTCTAATCCTTCGAATTGCAGTATCTAAAGATCTACCTAGTTTTTCTAAAACCATTAAATCCCATTTTTTATTATTTTTGTTGCAATTGGAATAATTCGTAAAAACTAATATTTTTTTTTGAAAAAATATATTATATCTTAAATTAAAAAGAACTATTAAAATAAAAAATATTTTGGATAAAAATTTACATAGCTAGGTGAAAAACAAATTGTCTATTAGAAGAACCGAGATACAGAAATTAAAAGTTGGGCAATATTTGATGGTAGAAAATGAACCTTGCTTAATCAAGGCCTCAGAGAGGAGCAAATCAGGAAAACATGGACATGCTAAAATAAGAATTGTTTGTGTGGGAATGTTTGATAATAATAAACGTTCATTAACAATACCGTCAGGTCATATGATTGAAATCCCTGAGATTATAAAAGGGACTGCTCAGATTAATTTCATTGAAGATGAGTCTATTAACATCATGGACTTGGAAACTTATGAATCAGTTGATGTTGATTGGCCAAGGGATGATAGTTTGATTAAAAAGTTGAAAGCACTCCAAGCAAATCCAGATGCTACATCAGATATGCAAGTAGAATATTGGAAACTAGCTGAAAAAACGTTGATAAATAGAGTATTCACAAACTAAACTCTCTCTAGAATTTAGATCATTCTCAGATCCTAAATCAAATTTTCCAATAATCATACGTTTTTCTAAACTGTTATAAATCTGCAGAAGAGGGATATGGAATCATGGATAAGAAACCAATTGCTTTAGCTTGCCGAATGGACTCAGAAAAAGCAATAAAATTAGCAAAAAAAATTTTCGAATTTTTGGTTCAAAAGGGGGAGATAATTTATTTAGAAACAAGAATTGCTCCTAAGATTTTTCTTCATAATGGTATGGATTTAGGGGATATGACATCTGAGAATATAAAGTTTATAGTAGTTATTGGGGGTGACGGATCAATATTACGTGTCGTTAGTAGTTTATCTCAAAAAAATCCTCCACCCATTTTAGGGGTAAATATTGGTTCAATAGGTTTTTTGGATGAATCTGATGAGGTAACTGTTTTTGAGGATTTAGTGAGAGTATTAAAAGAGGATTATGAAATTGAATTATGCTCGAAAATTACACCTTTTTTAGTAAAAAATTCAGATGAAATAAGATTAAATAATGCTTTAAATGAGGTATTGATTGTTTCTTCTAAAAGTTCCAAAATTTTACAGGTATCAATAAGAATCAACAATGTTTTCCTTAATCGCAGCTATTTAGATGGTGTAATTATTTCTACATCGACGGGATCAACTGCTTATAATTTAAGTGCAGGGGGTGCAATCGTAAATCCGTTTTTAGAAATCATACAGATAACACCATTAAATAGTTTTGCTGGTTCAGGTTTGAAACCTATTATTGTCCCTATGGATTCCGAAATTGAGATACAACTTTTAAGACCGAGACTAGATGGTAAAATTGTTATAGATGGTCAAAGAATAATTAAAAAAATTCCGTCTAATACAAAAATTAGGATCAGAAAATCAAATTCTCATACAAAATTTATTCGATTAAGTAAAAATTATTATTCTCGCTTGAGAGAAAAAATAATTGGGACGATCAATGTTCCGTTAGATGATTCCCCTGAAGAATAATTCATATGAGTGATACTTCAGGAATTTTGGTATTAGATGCCAATATTTTTTTGATTGGAATAGATTTTACCTTGATGGAAGGAATAATCTACACGACACCAAAGATAATCGAGGAAATTAAAGTTAAAAAATATGAAGAAAAAAATAGAAATATTTTAAACAAGATCGAAGCCGCAATCAACACAAAAAAGCTAATCTTAGCCACACCTTCAGAACGATATATTTATGAAGTAGAAAAGAAATCAAAATTAACTGGTGACTTCAAATTCTTATCAGATGTTGATAAAGAGTTAATAGCGTTGACGCTGGATTTAATTAAAAACTCTGGGAAAAAAGTGATTATCTATACCAATGATTATTCGATTGAAAATGTGTGTTCGGAAATGGATATTTTGTTTTCTACGATACACAAAAAAGGAATAGAATCATTAATCGTGTGGCAAATCTACTGTCAAAACTGTAAAAAAATTTATGACTCTAAGGTATTAAATGAAGTTTGTGAAAATTGTGGATCCAAATTAAAAAGGAGACCTAAAAGTAAGAAATCATTTTAGTAGTGGTAGTTATATAAATTGAATCATATATTAATATCGATTGTATAATAAACTGTACCTATCCTAAGATGGGAATTAAAATAAGTGATCTTGTTAAAGAAGTTAAACGAACTATAATCTTTGAGAATCTCTTTAATAAAAATATAGCAATTGACGCTTTTAATACAATTTATCAATTTTTAGCTATAATTCGCCAAAGGGATGGGACTCCTTTAAAGGATTACCAGGGAAACATAACATCCCATTTATCTGGATTATTCTATAGAAGTATTAACTTTTTGGAGAATAAAATCAAACCTATTTATGTCTTTGACGGCACCCCTTCTGAGTTAAAGTTAGAGACAATTCTGGAACGCAAAAATATTAAATTGGTTGCCCAAAAAAAAATGATTGAAGCCCAGGAAGCTGAAGATTTTAGAGAAGCAAAAAAATTTGCTCAAATGACTTCTAAACTTGATAGTGGGATGATAGAAGAGAGTAAAAAACTAATTGAATCAATGGGGATGCCAATAGTTCAAGCAAGTTCAGAGGGCGAAGCTCAATCTGCATATATGGTTAGTGTTGGAGATGCATGGGCTTGTGCTTCTCAAGATTATGATACATTACTTTTTGGGGGGCAAAGATTAATACGTAATTTTGCCATCAACCGAAGTAAAAAAGTAAAAGATACAAAGATTACTTTAGAAATTGAGTATATATCCTTATCCAAGTTACTGCAGAATTTAGAAATAACTCGTGAGCAATTAGTTGAAATGGGAATCCTAATTGGAACAGATTTTTTTCCTGGAATTAAAGGAATTGGTCAAAAGATAGCTTTAAATTTAATTAAAAAATATGGATCTTTAGAAAACATCTTAAAAAGTAATGTGAAAGTTGGAAATAAAGAAATTCTTTTAGATCAAAAATTAGTAACACGCATTAAAAATCTTTTTTTAACTCCTGATGTTGAAAAAGATTATAAAGCTCCCAAATCTAAGAAAATTAATTTTGAAAGAATAGAAGAATTGCTAATAGAACAACATAATTTTTCAGGACAGAGAGTAGAAAATGGTTTAAATAGATTGAGAAAACTAGATTCTAAGAAATCTCAAGTTTCATTGGATGATTTTCTCAAGAATTCCAAAATATAGTTTTAAGAAAAAAAGGAAAAATTTTTACAAAATCATGATTTTTAAATATTAATTATAAATATCTGACAAATGAGCTATCATGCCATTAAAAGACGATAATGAAGATGAACCAAAAATTAATGCTTCAAGTGTAGTGTTAAGAGTTCAAAAAGCTAAGAAGAGAGATATTGGACGCAATATCATTAGAATTGATCAAAAAACAATGGAAGAACTTAAAATTCAAACGGGGGATGTTATTGAAGCTACTGGAAAGAAAAGGAGTGCAGGAATTGCATGGCCAAGTTATCCTCAAGACAATGGGTTAGGAATTGTTCGGGTTGATTCCAGATTACAGAAAAACACTGGAACAAAAATAGATGATATTCTGGAAATTCGAAGAGTAAAAGCTGAAACCGCTCAAAACATAGTGTTGGCACCTTCAAGTGTCAAAATACGGAATAATCCAAGGTTTGAGAGTTTTGTGAAAAGAAAGTTAAATAATTATCCAGTGACAATCGATGATTTTATTTTCATTTCCATTGGAATCAGCAGAGAAATTACATTTAAGGTGATTAGTATTCGACCTAATGCTATTTGTATTATAAATCAAGATACTATACTCAACATAAGTGAAAAAGTTACAGAAGATGTTGAAACTGGTGCGGGGTATATTACTTATGAAGATGTTGGGGGGCTAGATAGGGAAATTCAGCGAGTACGAGAAATGGTCGAACTACCTTTAAGACATCCTTCACTATTTAAACGATTGGGTATAGATCCTCCAAAAGGTGTATTACTTCGAGGTCCACCTGGTTGTGGAAAAACTTTATTAGCAAAAGCAGTTGCTAATGAAAGTGAAGCTCACTTCATATCTATTAATGGACCAGAAATAATGAGCAAGTTTTATGGAGAATCTGAGAAGAAATTACGTAAACTGTTTATTGAAGCTGAAGAAAAAAGCCCTTCGATAATTTTCATTGATGAAATAGATGCAATTGCTCCAAAAAGAGAAACTGTAACTGGTGAAGTTGAACGACGAGTTGTTGCTCAGTTATTAGCATTAATGGATGGGTTACATGGGAGAGGAAAAGTAATTGTTATTGGTGCAACCAACAGACCAAATAGTTTAGATCCGGCTCTTAGAAGACCTGGTCGTTTTGATCGTGAAATTGAAATAAAAGTGCCTAATGAAAAAGGAAGGTTGGAAGTATTCCAGATTCACACTCGAAACATGCCCCTTGATAAAAAAATATCGTTAAAAGATTTTTCTCAGATAACTCATGGTTTTGTTGGAGCAGATATTATGGCGGTAGCTCGAGAAGCAGCGATGGCTGCGTTACGTAGATACTTACCTAAGCTTGATCTAGAGTCAGAAATAATTGATCCTGAATTGTTAGAACAAATTGAAGTCACCAAAAAAGATTTTGAAGAAGCTTTAAAAGAAGTATTACCTTCAGGAATAAGAGAAGTTTTTGTAGAAATTCCTAATGTTACTTGGGATGAGGTAGGAGGGTTAGAATTATTAAAACAGAAATTAATTGAGGCTGTAGATTGGCCTTTATCAAATCCCTCTATATTCACACGTATGGGTGTTAGACCGCCTAAGGGCATTTTGCTTTATGGCCCTCCGGGGTGTGGTAAAACTCTTTTAGCAAGGGCGGTTGCAACAGAGAGTAAAGCAAATTTTATATCTATAAAAGGACCAGAACTGCTATCAAAATGGGTTGGTGAAAGTGAGAAAGCTATTCGAGAAGTCTTCAGAAAAGCGAGAATGGCGGCTCCTTGTATTATTTTTTTCGATGAGTTTGATTCAATTGCACCAAGTCGAGGTAGGCATACATCAGATTCAGGAGTTTCAGAAAAAGTCTTATCTCAATTCTTAACAGAATTAGATGGCTTAGAAGCCATGAAGGATATTGTCGTAATTGCCGCCACAAATCGACCAGATATCTTGGATCCAGCCTTGATTAGACCTGGGAGGATTGATCGAATCTTATTGGTTCCAGCTCCAGATGAAAAAGCTAGATTGGAAATACTGAAATTATTCACTAAGGATATGCCACTTGCTACAAATGCAAAAATTGAAAAGATAAAAGAATTAACAGAAGATTTTACTGGAGCAGATATTGAAACATTGTGTCGTGAAGCTGCGATGATTGCACTAAGAGAAAATATCAGAGCAAGAAAAATTACTTTTGAACACTTTAAAGAAGCAAGAGATAGTACACATCCGACAATGTCAAAAGAAATTACAGAATGGTATGATAAATTTGGTGAAAATTTGAAGCGAAGAAGAATTGAAAAATCTAAAGAAGATCGATTGTTTGTTTAAAATTCACAAAATTAATTAGAAAAGAAAATAAAATAAATCATAATTTAAAATCTCCATTTTTAATAATATTTTTAGGTGTATTAGCATCGAATCTCATCGCTGGAATCAACAACCAATGATAAATTCTATTATTGATATTTTAATCCAAAATAAGGGAGAAATCTTAGATAAACGTCTTGAAGAACTCCTGAAGAAGAGCTTTCCTTATATAAACCCCTTAATTTTAGAAGAATTTTTTATGAAATTGGAAAGTTTGGGAGTAATTCATGTCTTTCGGGTTTCAAAAAATAAAAAAATGATTGTTTTGAATAAAAGAAATAATGTAATAAAGGGAAGAATTGAAACAGAGTTACCCTAATTGGTTTTTCTCCCAATTTAAACAAACTTGAGCCAGAGAGACGAAATCTGAACCAGATTTATGATTTCTTCTCCTAATGTCCACAAAAACAGGATAATTGACAGCATTCCCCATTACCAACATTTCTCCTACACCCAAACTTGAAATCATGGTAATGTACTCTTTAGAAATCGCTTCTGAACTATCCATCAAGTGCTTTAAATCATAAGGATTTTTAATATTCAGGACCATTTTTGAATTACATTGTGAGAGAGCTGTAGTACTCAATTTCTTAGGTCGTTGACTTATCAAACATAAGCAAGACATGAATTTTCTTCCTTCCCTAGCAATTATTTCAATAATGGGTTTAGAAATAGCCTTGGAATGGGCTGCCTCAGGGCAGAACTGATGTGCTTCTTCAACTATTAGGAGGAAAGGAGGTATTTTATCCAATCTTCTTAGCTTAAATAGGCGATTACAAATATAATCAACAATAATTTGTTTTTTTCTGATGCTAATTTGTTTTTGAAAATTGAAAATGGTTATTTCTTGAGGATTTAAAATTTTTTCTAAATTTGGATTCTCTTGAGATCCAAATAATGTTAATCGCTCTAAATCAGATAACCACCCGATTAGCGCTTGACGAGTGTTTTTATTCCCCTCGGGTTCCTTTTCAATAGACTCAATGATATCATTTATAGTATAACGATGCTTTTTATCCTTGTTTCGATTTAATTTTTTTATATATTTGGAGAGCTCTCTTACTTGTACATTTGAAATTTCTTCCTGATATTTCTTATACGAATAAACAGACATTTTAGGGACAGATATTTGAAAATAAGAGACATCATGAACATGTACTTTGCCTTTAAATTCAGGAATTTTATCTAAATATAAATATTCACCATGCACATCAAATAAAATTATAGCAGGAGTTCCATTATCCTTATTCCTATTTAATAATTCTTCAATTAAAATTGATGTGAGATAGCTTTTTCCACCACCCGAAATTGATAGAATTGCAAAATGCTTGTTCAATAGCCGATCCATATTAATATTTGCATCAGAATTAGTAACTTTAACTTTTCCTAAATTCAATCCGTTTTCTCTGTCAAACCCTATGAATTTATTAAGAAGTTGCTCCTCAACAATATATACCTCTTTTCCAGGGCTAGCAGGATACGTCATTCTTTGAATTCTTTCAATATCATCAGTAGTTTTTCCTTTAAACCTTATTACGCCAAGACATTTCACAATAGCAATGGCGAATTCGAAATCATCGCTAGGGAAAAGCCCCTTTAATATATTAGGATTATCATTATTATTGTAAGCTTTGATTGTTAACGCATCAGTAAAGTATTCATTTAATAAAATAATGCGTTCAATGATACCAATTAAAAAACCTTCAGATGATTGTGTAGAAACAAATAGACCTTTTTGAAGGAAAAGTCTATCATTGCTTTTGTTTATAACAAATGGAAAATGAGATACATCTGGGAATTGAAGGTAATTGAAAATGATTCCAGCTTTTATTGCCATATTTATAAATTTGTTATTTTATAAGATGAAAAAATCAATTTATTTTAAATGAGGAAAAGAGGAAATAAAAGAAATAAAGGAGCAAAAGATTTCTGATTTTAAAATGAAGATTAGAAAAGATTAGATTATTTTTTTTATTCCTCCTTTTCTAATGCACCCATGATTTTTAAAATAAGATAATAACCATTTTTCCAGAAATATATCATGAAGAGGGTTGCGCCTATCGCTAGAAAAATCCCTATTCCTACAACAAGTACCCATGGTCCTGTACTCCCAAATAACGTAAGAAGTGAAACTGAACCTCCAGAATCTATTAAATCCCAAAAAATCGCAAAAATAATCCCGATAATTATTACAATTAAACTCACTAATAAGCCCCCAGCAGCAATTTTCACACCTGTTCGATTTTTATATCTATCTTCTAGTTCCCTTCTTTTATAAATAAATTTTATTAAGGAACGTGAAGTTTTTTTGAATAATCCAAAAAAGAAAACCATTAGAAAGAATAAGCCAGCCAATAGCCCACCAATTATAGCTATTTGATACCCTAGATTTAGATCTAAAAACAAATCGAATTTGCCAGTAGGCCTAATGAAAATATCCGCTAAAGTCCAGATCACACCCCCCAAGCAGATGAGGCTAGCGGCAACAATCATAACATAAAAAACTCCTGCTACTATCTTTTGTGATTTACTAAATTCTTTTCTGGAAGTTGAAGAATTTTCATCCATTTTATCCACACCCATTTTAATTAATTTTTCAATTTTAGTTAAAATTTAGATCTTTGTTAGTATTAAACAACCTAATTTCTCAATATTCACTTTTCGAGCTTTGCAAATTCTCGTCTATAAAACACTTTATATTAATAATTAAAGAAAAAATAACATTTAAAATATATAAAATTATTGAGATGATTCAAACATTCCAAAATAAAAAATTCACTTAGGATCTCAAGTTTCTTTAGTCAAATTACTAAGTTTTTTATAAAATCCATTATTTTCCAAAAAATTATAAATTTCATATGAATATTCATATATTTTTTCATAAATTTTGAATCGATCTTCATTAGGAACCCATTTTTTGTCTACTTTACACAAATTTTCAGCAGCTTTGCTGATATCAGGAAACAATCCTGCGCCTGAAGCGGCTAAAATAGCAGCACCTAGTGAAGTTGCTTCTTCTATTACATTTCTTACACAAGGAATACCTAACACATCAGCGTAAATCTGATTCCAAAAATTTGAACGGGATCCCCCACCAGTCACCCTTAATTCTTTAGGATTTATTCCAGTCTCTTTAAAGACTTCTATATTTTTACGAATTTCAAAAGCTACGCCTTCAAGTACAGCTCTATATAAATCCTTACGC
>LAZR01002657.1_pt1 | contig 10267 bp, 5 predicted proteins | sample 329461 | NCBI WGS metagenome assembly LAZR01 (sample SAMN03002196, study PRJNA259156) | marine sediment metagenome | biome: sea floor; feature: Hydrothermal impacted sediments; material: marine sediment; isolation source: Loki non-amplified sample from Loki's castle hydrothermal vent sediment ...
ACCACGTCGTATTTTAATGCGACCTGAGCTTGTTGTTGCCGCGTATAGGTCTCATAGACGCCCACTACATCCATTACTTGACGCTGGCCTGCGTCGTATTGGGCCTGGAATATATCAAGGTTGCGTTTGGCTTGGGCTGCAAGCGTCGTTGCTTCGGCGGCTTGCCGGGCCTTGGCGCTAATTTGCTTTTCAAGGCGCCGCAGATCCCGGTTCGCGTCCTCGGTGGACTGGCGCAATTTTCGCGTGGCGGTTTCTTCGGCCATCTTCACCGCTTCGAGCGAGGCACTGGTCCCGAATCCCAACAGACTGTCAGATTTGACATGCAGACCCAGGTTGCTTCCCTTGCCGATGGTACCGCCCGCAGACAGACTAGGCAGAAAGCTTGCGCGATTGACCTTGGCCGAAGCGACTGCCCTGATCTTTTCCGCTTGGGCCCGGACAACGATCAGGGGTTCCGCAGCAAATGCGTTCACCTGAAATTCGGGAATGCCACGCAAGTCGCCAAGCGGCGTGATGGACATGGCGTTCAGTTCTGAAATGGAAGTCGCATCGCGTTCGATTGACGCCTCGTAGCGGGCCCTGATTTCGGCAAGCTTCTGGCGAAGAACCGTCAGGTCAGACATGTCCGAAACACCGCCCTTGACCCTTTCTTGCATGACCCATTCAAAATGAGTCATATCCTTTAGCGTCACTACATCGAGCGCTGCGTTTTCACGCGCTTGCGCGGCGGTGGTATAAAGCTTGAGAGCTGTGGCAACGCGGTCATTGGTATCTTGCGCCAGCGACACAGCCGCAACTTCGACATCCGCCACAGCAAAGGCACGTTCGCCAGCACGGCGCCCGTTATCAAATAACACCTGATCAACCACCAAATTCGCAGCGAGCGACCCAAGCGATGTCAGGCTGACCTGCGGGCCGATTTTTGGCAACCAGTTCTTGCTGGCCGCTTCCGACCGAAGCGTAGCTGCGCGAACCTCGGATTCAGCCGTACGACTGTTGGCCGCCAGAACCGATGACGCGACGGTGGCCGCGACGGAGTCAGCGGGCAGTACGGATGTCCGCGTCGCCAACCCTTGGATAATCTGGCTGTCGGCGGTGATCTTTTCCGCATAGGTCGGCTTGATAGCCTGTGTCGCATCGGGCGATCTGAAGCGCGAGACGAGGTCGGCAGGCGCATACCTTTCGCTGATGTCCGACATGCAGCCGGACAGGGCCAGCGCCAAAACGCACATGCCCCCTGCCCCTTTTACGCTCTGCCCCATATCCTGCCCTTAACGTGCCGGTATTATTATTATCTTGATCCGTCCGGGGAAACCGGCCCCCCGTCCCGTCTTTAACTACAGCCTATCGACCTTAGATAAGCACATTGATGTCATTATCGATCATCAATGTCCCCTCAGAGCCCAGCGTATAGATGTCGTAGGTTTGGCCATCTTTGACTTCAAACCCATCCCGTACCGCGCCTGTGATTGTCACTGTGTCGTCGCTGAAACCGTTCACGATCAATGAATTTGTATTCTTCGACAAATTTACTAACGCGGCCTCGGTGATCGTCAATTGAGCTTCCTCTGCAAATTGCAAATCAACAGTTTCGATATTGTATTGCGCCAAGTTAGGATTGCTGAGGTCGAGCCGTGTATTCGCACTTTCGTCGTCCAGCGCGAGATAGGTTCCCGACGAGTTTCCCGCCGTGTCCGTTGCCGTCACGACCAAGTCGGACCCGTCGGGCACATTGGTATTGAACTGAAAATTACGCTCCCCGATGGCATCGATGTCAAAGCTGGTGGCGTCGACTTCGGATATGGACCGATCTGCGTTGATCTGGTGAACATCCAGCGTGTCCGGGCTGATTTCGGTTGAGATTCCGCGTATACCGTCGCCGTCGCGAGTGTAAGATGCGATGACGGGGCCCTCTGGCGCGTATGTGTCAATCGCCAACGTATCGGAGATTGAGGCGATATTGCCCACGTGGTCGGTTGCTGTAACCGATATGTCGGCATCATAAGTGCCCGGACGGATGCTCGCAGGCGGGATCATAACAGTCCAGTTGCCTGAAGAGTCCACCGACGCTGTGTAGTTCGTGCCGTCGAAATTGACCACGACAGTCGAACCCGCTTCAACGCGGCCATTCAGGTCGATCCCGGCCTCTGCTTCGCGGGCGGAGACGATAGCGTCGTTGCCTCCGGCTTGATCCATGTTCAACGGGTCAACCACAGTGTCGATGAGCACCGCATGACTTGCACTGGCAGAATTTCCTGCCTGATCGGTAGCCTTCACAGAAACGGTTGCATTGATCGTGCCTTGAGGGATTTGACCGGGGGCAAACGTGACGGACCAGTTACCGTTCGCATCCACCACACCGTTCATTGAGGCGTTACCAAGACTTACCACTACCGATGACCCGATTTCACTGGTACCTGATACTGTTACGCCACCATCGGCAAGGCGCTCTGCACCGCTGACGATATCGTCACCTTCAACCTTGTTGAGCGAAAGGTTGTCAACGCGTGTATCGACCTGCACGCTATCGGTTGCGCTACGGGTGTTGCCAGCACTGTCCGTAGTCGTGGCGGTGATGTCAGCGTTATAGACACCTTGAGCAACCTCGCCTGCCGCATAATAGGATGTCCACTGACCGTTTGCGTCCGCTACGACAGTGTGAGTAATTCCCGCAAGGGTAACCTGCACGACGGCTCCTGCATCAGCAGTACCTGAAATAGCAACGCCGTCACTTGCTTCGGCCGCATTGACAACGTCGTCGCCTTCAATCGGGGCCGCGTTGATGGTCAACGACCCTGCTTCGGTATCGACAGATACCGACTGAGATACGCTATCGGTGTTCCCGGCTGCATCGGTGGCTGTGGCGGTCATGGTTGTCGTATATGTACCCGCCGGAATATCCGAAGGGGCAAAAGTCACGCTCCAGCTACCGTCTGCTGCCACGGTGGCCGCATGAGACACCTGGCCAAGCTTAACCATCACGGAAGAACCGGGTTCAACGGTGCCGGTCATAACGATACCCTGCGCCGCCTCCGAACCATTCACAATGCCGTCGCTTCCTCCGGTCTGGCCCGTAAAGGCAAGATCGCGAACCAAAGTATCGATTTGTATCTGGCCGGTTACGGTCGAGCTGTTGCCGACGCTATCGGTGGCAACAGCCGTTACTGTCGCGACCGCTTCACCCGTGGGCACTTCGGACGCCGCGAACTGCGCGCTCCAATTTCCGTTTGCATCAACTGTCGCAGCTTTAGTTGCCGAACCAAAGGTGACATCGACCGTCGACCCCGGTTGCGCCGTGCCTGTCAGGGTCACCCCATCGGCCCGCTCAGCCGCGTTCACTACGCCGTCCACTTCGACGCTATCCGTAGCAAGGGTTACTTCGGAAACCGTATCGACAGCTAACTGTTCTGTAACTGTAGTGGCGTTGCCGAACTTGTCGGTAGCGATAATGGTAATATCGCTGACATATTCGCCTTCCGGCAATGTGCCAGGTTGCCACGTAGCGGACCACGTGCCGTTTTCCCCTACCGTAGCTGTGCGCGTAATACCCCCAACAGTCAGTTGAATTGTGGCACCAGGTTCGCTTTCGCCGGAGAGGGTTACACCGTTGCTAAACGCAGCCCCGTTAAAGATATCGCCTACTGATTGCGAACCTGACGTGACTGTTACCGCCGGTGCCAGCGTATCAACAACCAACGTCTCCACGCTTGTGGACGTATTGCCATATTGATCGGTCGACTTGATCGAAATTTCGGTCTCGTACTCACCAGCTTCGAGCATGCCCGGTTCGAACGTTACCGACCATGTTCCGTCGTCGGCGACGGTTGTGGTGACGACCTTTTCGCTTACTGTGACCTCTACATCTGTACCGGCTTCGCCAGTGCCCTTCAGAGTGACGCCCGTCGCAAATCCGTCGGCATTAAAGTAATCCGAAACGCCTTTGGTCCCTTCGGTCACGGTGACAACTGGGGCGGTGGTGTCGATTACGAAGCTCGGACCATCCAGTGTGGCTTCTTCTCCATCCGTTGTCACCGTAACAACGGCCTCATGGTTTCCGTCCGCCGGGAAATTATCACCCTCGAAAACTGCCTCAAACGTACCGTCGTCACCAACAGTAGTAGTGACCTGTTTCTCGCCAACAGTAACGACAACCTCAGATCCCGGCTCACCCCCACCGGTAACAGTGACGCTTTTTGTGGCCTCATCGCCTCCGACTGTGGCAGACGATTCAGGTTCATTTACAAATGGTGGTGCCTTGGACGCACCGCCGCCGGTGCCATTCCCGCCCGCACCTAGCACGGCGGCCCCACCGACTGCGGCTGCGGCCGCGACTGTCGCAGCACCACCGCCACCGACCACACCACCGAGCAAGGGCGCTGCCAACATCGAGACCTCGTCATCCCCGCCGGCAATCGCGCCACCGGGGGGCATGATTGCATCGCTGCGACCAAGATAGATCAGATCGTCCGAAGGGCTCCACTTGCCCCACTGCTCAGTAGGACCGTATTGCGCAAAAAGACTGCCCCCGTCCGCTTCAACAAAAGCCACCTCGTTCAGATATCCATCTGACGAAATGAACAGACGATTGGGGGTGCCCGCTTGATTGAAGTAATTTTCAATGGTGATGACACGACCATCGGCAAGCGTAAGTAAAAGGTCGCTGCCCGCGCGCTGTTGAGAAAGAAAATCAGTCTGGCGCAGGTTCAGGGAAATTTCCTGACCCGACTGGGCCTGAATAATATGCGACTCGGCACCATCCAAAACCATGCCACGCTGCAATGCGCCCGCTTGATCGCGAACGACGAAATCTATCGTCTTCATAATAATACCGCTCTGCCTCGGTGCCCGCTTTTTGCGTAGCGCCAAAATATTGAATGACAACCGACCCTTAAATAGATCGTGTAGCCGCCTGATGATGTTCGCTATGTTAAACGAAACTTATTATTGAAACCTGTATACCCTTTTTGCCCTGAAAAAGCCAAGTTTTAATTCATAACGGCACAGTCTTGCCACATTTCACAGTGCACATTGGACACACTTTCAACCTGTGGGCGAAACAATTATCTAAATTAATAGATCACTGCCATTCTCCAAGGATTCCAAAAACTTAAAGATCGTCCTTAAATTTCGGGGCAAATCAGGTGTCCAGTTGACAACCCCGCTGGGGCTAGCAAGTCTGCGCGCATGGAAAATACCTCTAACGAGCCTTTGCCGCTGATTGAAGACCCTGATGTTGGCATCACCCTATCCGATGGGTGCCGCCTATCCGCAAGAATTTGGCGGCCGCAGAATGCCAATGAACAACCGGTTCCGGCGATTTTGGAATACCTTCCCTATCGAAAGCGCGACGGCACCACGGGGCGCGACGCGCTTACACATCCCTGGTTCGCGGAACGGGGCTATGCCTGCGTACGGGTTGACATGCGCGGTAACGGTGACAGCCAAGGCATAATGGAGGACGAATATACCCCCCAGGAACAGGCGGATTGCATCGAAGTGATAAACTGGCTTGCGTCGCAGCCATGGTGCAGCGGCAGCGTCGGGATGATGGGGATTAGCTGGGGTGGCTTCAACGGGCTGCAAGTGGCCGCGCACGATCCCAAGCCATTAAAGGCGGTTGTTACTTTGTGTTCCACCGTGGATCGCTTTGCCGATGACATCCACTATAAAGGCGGATGCCTGCTGAACGAAAACCTTGGCTGGGGCGCGACCATGTGGGCCTATTCCAGCCGGGCTCCAGACCCTGCCCTGCGTCAAGACTGGCGTGAGATGTGGCTAGAACGGCTGAAGGCAGAGCCCTTTCTTCCTTCGCTTTGGCTGCGCCATCAGACCCGCGATGCCTATTGGAAACAGGGGTCGGTGATCGAGGATTATTCAGCGATCAAGGCCAAGGTTCTGGCGATCGGCGGCTGGGGTGACGCGTATAAAAACGCCGTTCCCCAACTGGTCGAAGCCTTGCCTGGGGCCAAGGGCATTGTTGGTCCTTGGGTACATAAATATCCGCATTTTGCGATCCCCGAACCGCGCATCGGGTTTCTGCAAGAAGCGCTGCGTTGGTGGGACCAGTGGCTGAAAGGGATCGACACCGGCGTAGAGAAAGACCCCGACTATCGTGCCTATTTGATGGACGGAATGCGCCCCGCCGCTTGGGTATCGCAACGTCCAGGCCGATGGATTGCGGAAACGGACGGAGCCACTTCGCATTTAGCTAAAAAGCTGCTGCACCTGACAGATAAAGGGCTAACGGATGACACCGGCACGCTAAGCACTGTCATTCAAACGCCGGCTCATTGTGGCGCAGACGCCGGCGAATACTGTGCGATATGGCTAGGGCCGGAAATGCCAGGGGACCAGCGCCACGATGATGCATTATCGGCGACCTTTGATACTGCGCCCTTGGCGGATGATTACGATATCGTAGGGGCACCCCGTATCTCTTTCAACCTTACCAGCGACAGACCGCATGGCCAAATCGCAGTACGACTAAACCACGTACATCCTGACGGGGCCAGCGCTCGGATCACCTATGGCGTGCTTAATTTGTGTCACCGCGATAGCCCTGAAACCCCCGCCCCGGTCCCGTGCGGCGACGCAATTACGGTAAATTTTGATCTGGACCACATCGCGTATCGCATCCCTGCCGGTCACCGGCTGCGCGTGTCCGTATCCAATGCTTATTGGCCGCTGATCTGGCCAGCCCCCGAAGCATCCAGCCTTAGACTGGCGTCAGGCCATGTGGAGATGCCCCAACGTCCGACCACCGGGGGTGACGAATATGTTTTCCCACCCCCGACTGCTGCCGCCCCTTGGACCACGCAAACGTTACGTGCCGAAAACCATGAGCGCCGTCAGGAAACTAATATGGTAACCGGCGAGGTTTCTCTGACCATCGAGGATGATTTCGGTAAGGTTCGCGATTGTGATCATGGCCTGATATCGGGGTCAATTGCCCGCGAACGTTGGACCATCAAACCCGACGACCCGTCATCGGCTATAGGTGCGTGTCACTGGACCGAAGAGCTGGAGCGAGATGACATCCGACTGCGCACAGAAACCCATTCGAAAATGTGGTCAGACGCAACGTTTTTTCATCTTACCGCCCGCGTAGAGGCGTATGAAAACGATATATTGATCTACGAACGCGACGTAGTGGATAGCATTAAGCGGCACTTTATGTAATAGAACCGTCACATATGCCACGCTATTAACTCTTGCGACACTCTGGGAAATGCTTAACGTTGTGTCATCAATCAATAAAAAAACCCGTGCAAAAACCCACGGAAATATCACCTAATCAGGGAGAAACATACATGAATGATCAACTGGAATATATGACCGGTCAGGTGGCCAAAGGTACGATGACCCGTCGCGAATTTGTTGGCCGGGCGGGGAATCGACCAACACGCTTGATCCGGCTTTGACAGCCTCTGAAGTGCCGCTTGATAACCTGCGCCACCTGTATGAAACGCTAGTCGAGGTGAACCCGGCGGGCGAAGTTGAACCACGCATGGCCGAGAGCTATGAAGCATCGGCCGACGCGAAAACATGGGCTTTCAAAATCCGCAAAGGGATCCAGTTCCATAACGGCAAGGACATGACCCCCGAAGACGTACTGAAAACCATGCAGCGTCACTCGGATGAAAACAGCCAGTCAGGTGCGTTGGGCATCATGCGCGGCATCGAAAACATGAAGGTCGACGGCGACAACTTGATCGTTGAACTGGGCGTCGGCAACGCTGACCTTCCCTACCTCATGGCCGATTACCACCTGATGATCCAGCCCGATGGCGGCATGGATAACCCCGGTGCCGGTATCGGTACGGGTCCATACACGCTGGAAGTCGACGAGCCCGGCGTTCGCCACGGCTTCACGCGCAACGAGAACTACTGGGATGCCGACAACCGTGGCTTTACCGATTATAACGAAGTGCTGGTTCTGAACGATGCCACCGCGCGTACCGCGGCGCTGCAATCGGGTCAGGTCAACATGATCAACCGCGTTGACCCTAAGGTTGCTGCCCTACTGGATCGGGCGCCAAACCTAAGCGTCAAATCTGTCTCCGGTCGTGGCCACTATGTGTTCATCGCCCATGTAGATACCGCACCTTTCGACAACAACGATCTGCGGCTGGCTTTGAAATATGCGATCAACCGCGAAGAAATGGTTGATAAGATCCTGCGCGGCTATGGCTCTATCGGGAACGACATGCCGATCAACGCGTCCTATCCGCTGTTCGATGCGTCGATTCCTCAGCGTGAACACTCCATCGAAAAAGCTAAAGAGCATTACGCAAAATCCGGTCACGACGGCAGCCCAATTATTCTGCGCGTTGCAGATGGTGCCTTCCCAGGTGCCGTAGAGGCCGCTTCGCTTTTCCAGGAATCGGCGAAAGCCGCCGGTATCCCGCTGGAAATCAAGCGCGAGCCAAATGACGGCTATTGGTCCGAAGTCTGGAATGTGAAGCCTTTCTGTGCCTCGTATTGGGGTGGTCGTCCGGTACAGGACCAGATGTATTCGACAGCCTATCTTTCAAGTGCCGACTGGAACGATACCCGTTGGAAGCGCCCGGAATTCGACGCAATGCTGTTAGAAGCACGCGCCGAACTGGACGAAGCCAAGCGCAAGGCAATCTATTCCAAGATGGGCATGATGCTGCACAACGAAGGCGGTGTGATATTGCCAATGTTCAATGATTTCGTGGATGGGGTTGCCAACAACGTCGGCGGTTGGATCAAAGATCCGAACGCAGAATTGATGAACAACAAAGCCCCGATCAAATGCTGGGTTAAAGACGCATAAGGTAACATATGCTTATGCACCCTGTACTGAAACTGATCGCCCAACGCTTAGCGTTGGGCCTTCTTCTGCTCTTTGCCGCGTCGGTCTTGATCTTCGTAGGCACCTCGATTTTGCCAGGTGACGTGGCACAATCCATATTAGGGCAATCCGCCACGCCCGAAGCGTTGGCGAACATGCGCCGCGAACTCGGCTTGAACGACCCCGCCGTAACCCGCTATTTCGCATGGCTCGGTGGTGTGTTGCAGGGCGATCTGGGCACCGCGTTGACCAATGGCCGCGACATCGCAGACAGCCTTGGCGGACGATTGAAAAACACTCTGTTTCTTGCCTTCTGGGCGGCCGCGATTTCGGTCCCGCTAGCGATTTCCCTTGGACTTCTAGCGGTTCGATACAAAGACCGCTGGCCCGACAAGCTGATTTCAGCGGTGACGCTGACGACTATCTCTATCCCTGAATTCATGATCGGCTATATTTTGATCTATTGGGTCGCGATCAAGTGGCGGCTGTTTCCGTCGGTCGCGATCATCAACGACAGCATGAGCCTTGGTGAAAAGCTCAATGCCATCGCTATTCCGGTGATGGTTCTTACGCTGGTCGTCTTAGCGCATATGATGCGTATGACCCGCGCTGCTATCTTGAACGTGATGCAGTCGGCCTATATCGAGACCGCCGAGCTGAAAGGGCTTGGGATGCTGAAAATCATCCGCAAGCATGCCTTCCCCAACGCCATTGCACCGATTGTCAATGTGGTGATGCTGAACCTCGCTTATCTGGTGGTTGGTGTCGTCGTGGTCGAAGTGGTGTTCGCCTATCCGGGAATGGGGCAATATCTGGTCGATCACGTCAGCAAACGTGATGTTCCGGTTGTGCAGGCTTCGGGCCTGATCTTTGCCGCAGTTTATATCGGGCTGAACCTGGTTGCCGATATTGTTTCCATCCTAGCCAACCCCCGGCTGAGGCATCCGAAATGAAAAACATTCCCATTTCTGCAATGATCGGCCTGTTTTTCACCGGGCTTTACTTTCTGATGGCAATTTTTGCGCCTTTGTTAGCGCCGTACGGCATGGCCGAAATCGTCGGCGACGTGTGGGAGCCTTCATCTTCGCAGTTCCTGTTGGGCACGGACAGTATCGGACGCGACCTGCTGAGCCGGATGATCTATGGCGGGCGTACGACGATCTTTATCGCCACCGCTGCTACGGTCCTCAGCTTCACCTTGGGTTCTGTACTGGGCTTTTTTGCCGCGGTATCCGGCGGCTGGGTGGATCAGGCGATCTCGCGGTTTGTCGATCTAATCATGTCAATTCCATCGCTGATTTTTGCGCTGGTGGTATTATCAGTGATGCCGACAACTGTCCCGATCCTTATCCTTCTGATGGGGTTGCTCGACAGTACTCGGGTCTTCCGGTTGGCCCGCGCCGTTGCCGTGGATATCACGGTGATGGACTATGTCGAGGCCGCCCGTCT
>LAZR01002658.1_pt1 | contig 10267 bp, 8 predicted proteins | sample 329461 | NCBI WGS metagenome assembly LAZR01 (sample SAMN03002196, study PRJNA259156) | marine sediment metagenome | biome: sea floor; feature: Hydrothermal impacted sediments; material: marine sediment; isolation source: Loki non-amplified sample from Loki's castle hydrothermal vent sediment ...
TCTAATCTGAATTTTTTCAAGGTCGATTTTTGGCTCTACTGAGTTCTATTGTTTTGAAGAGAAAACTCTCTCCAAATCTTGATTGTTTATTAACCGTACATTCAAGTTTTCGTTATTTAGCAAAAAGCATCTTTTCCCGTAATGCTGTTATTTTTGTGTGAACCACATTTAATCTTTTTTTATCTTTAAATTGAATAGGAATGGAATTTTCTAATTCACTTATTCTAAACAAAATATCAGAAATTTTAGGATCTAAGGTGGAATTTTCTGCTTGGGATAATAAGTCAAATATTTGGGTCATGATCAGCCGTTCTTCACAAATCATCTCATACTTCAAGAGATTGCCAACAAGGTGTGTTCTAGTCTGTTTAAACTCTTTCAAAATGGCTCTACATTCTTTTATTTGCTTTTGTGCTTGAATATAATCTTTTTCTTCAAAATAACTATCAGAAAGGGTTACCATACGAGGAAAGATTTCCTCGTAATGATCACCCATTACATCATAAAATTTCTCCAAAATTTCTCCATTTTTTGCCCATTCATAATCTTTAATATACTCCTTATATTTTTTAATCAATTCCAATACATTATGAAATGATTCTGAGTTAATCAATAGCTTTATTGGTCGAAAGGCTTCATATGTGAAATCTATTAAAAAATTATTTAGTTTTTCCTTTAAGTCAGCTCGCTTTTCTTCGCTTAGGTTAATTAAATCTTTCATATGAAGCATATCTGCCTTTCGATGTGCTTCGATGTGCTTCGATGTACTGCCCTAAAGCAGCTTTATAATGGTTTTTTCTTAAAAGAAAGTCTCCTTCATATAAATAATCTTCAATTTCCCTCCTATTAGACATTTTAATTTCCCATTTTTCTTCCGCTTCCCTCTTTCTCTGTTTTTTTGTTTTATTTTGGGGCATTTGTTGCTGTCTTGCATTATATTGGTTATATCTTTTGTTTCGCTCTTTTTTTCTTAATTTCTTCTTTTTTTTTAAGATTTCTTTATACTTTTTTTTCTGCTCTTCAGTTCTCATTTTTGCTTAAATTAATTGGTTTATAATATTGAGTATCATGATAATTATAAGGAAGTATTAATTAGGGTAAATCTTTCAAAGAAAAATTCTAAACCAAAATATTTTTCAGTATCCCACCAAATATCAAAAATCTCTATTGGATAGTCAATATGATTTGTCTTGTCCATAATAGGATATTTATTATGCCTGATAAAATTTTGAGGATGGTTTATTTTCTTAATTGCATCTTCCAGAGATAGTGAACCTTCTAAAATCCGTGATATTAATTCTTGTATTTTTTCGCCAACATAGATTTCGTCCGGAGAAAGCTCATACTTATCCCGCCCCAATTTATAGAATAATTTTCCCATTTGGTCTTTTAATCCAGTATCCATAAATTTTTCTGGTATCCCACCTCGTTTTTCCCAATATGAATATAAGTATAAAACTACACGCTGGATGAGAGTAAAAGCATTATAAAGTGGTGAATTTATCAATTCAAAGCTTTTATGATTTAATATCCTAATTTTGATTCCACTTCTTGAAATTATTGGCTGTTCAGGGTGATCTTGAATAAATTGTAATCCATTTAGTAACTCAAATTTGGAAAAAACACTTGGCTGAAATTTTTTTAGTTCATAGTTCCCTTCCTTGACGTTAAGGAAAAAATGTAATAAAGACTCAATTACCTTTTTATCGTATTTTGGTATGCCTTTCCTAAACTCAATATATTCCTTAAAAAGGGCTAAATCCGAAGATGGGTTTTCTTGGAGCTCATCTAAAATTACCCCTAGTTCCTCGATATTAAAAACCTTTAGATAATTCTCTTCAATGAGATATGTAAAAACTGGTTTATAACCCGATAAAATCCTTAAAATTATTTCTTCCTTAAACCTTTTTTTGGCGAGAGGATCTCCTACCTTATGTAACTTCTTTAGCAAGGGAAAAGCTAGATTACTATGAAGTAAACGAGTATCATACTTATTTTCTGCCCATGCTTGTAAATTACTACAATGACCCCAAAACTCTTCTTCCGGGGATAATGCATAATAGGAAGGGTCCGAATTTTCAAGAGATGTATTTAAACGATTAGCAGCTTCATCAATTGAATCAATATTGTCAAATTCAGAAATATTTCGAGTATTTATATTCATTAAAAGGTATTTACATATAATAAATAGCCTGTCATCAATATAAACCGCTGTTTCGTTGTTTTCTAATTTTAGGCTTAGATTCTCATTTACTGAGAATGTTTTTGTTACCTTGATATTAAATAAAATTTCATTTATTACTTCCCATATAAGCGCAATAAGTTCATTATCAGTTATGTAAAGAAATTTTTCATCCACCTTTTCAGGGGTCGATTCTAAATAGATTGCAAGATCAATTTCATCTGGAAGATTAATACCCATTTTTAATGCTAACGCCTTATCGACATCTATTTGATCAATACACATATCTTGAAGCTCTTCACATATAAAATCGCTATGGATCAATCTAGAGTACATAAAACCGAGTCTTTTAATAGAAATAGTATATTTTATATGTTTATCATCAATTTTAAGAATTTCCAGCTTATTTATCATTTCTTCGTCTAAATAATCTAAATATCCTTTTTTAAACAAATATTCTACAACTGAAGGCTCCCCCATATTAAATCTTGTCCAAATACATTCTTGGAAAACCTCAACTGCCCTAGGGTCGTCTGCTAAATACAGCTTTTCTAGCAATGGAAAACTTGCTTCATGAAATAATAATAAGGTGAAGTAGTAATTTTGATACCATGCATTTAAAATACGGCAAACTCCTTCATATTCAACTACATTATAATCCTTGATTAGGTGGAAATAATCAAAAGTTAAGTATCCATTAGATTCAAGGCTTTTTTTGATATCAAAGTTAATTAAATTATACTCGTTTTTAGAGACTTTCTCTTGGTCGATATAGATATCCCACTTCCCATCTTCAAATTTTACAGAAAGATACTCATTAATCGTACTTAATGCGGGGACAATAGAAATGTCATCTTGCTTTTTTATTATACATAATCCATATTTTTTCAATTCTGTGGCTACAAAATCTGTTACATAATCAGGTAAAAACAGAATTCCGTGAAGATAATTTTTTAAATCAGATAGTGGAATTTTAGTGATTCGTTCTAAGTGCCATGAGGCCATTTTAACGAAAGAAGCGTTTTCCCATAAATGTTCATAAAGGCAAATATCCCAAAACATTCTGCTTAACGGATTTTTCATCAGTCCTTTTTTAACGAATTTTAAGGCTTTTTTCACTTTTCCAAGATCAATCAAATACATCCCCAGCATAACCAATGTGAAGTTAAAATAAAAGGAGACTTTCAGTGCCCGTTTATAGTACTTTATCGCAGTACGTTTATTTTTCTTCCGACCATATAAACGCCCCATCTCCTCTAAGGCAGATATATTCTTACTATCATTTTTGAGAATAGTTTTGAAAATTAGAAGAGCATCATCAAACTCCTCTAAGTTTGTATGCATTTTTCCTAAGTGCAGTAGAGCTTCCACATCTTTAGGTATATAATCCAAAATTGTTTTCATAAAGATTTTCGCGCATTGGTACTCCTCCAACATTGTGAAATTAGAAAGTATGCGTTTCCATGCTTTAATAGGAATCCCAACTTTCAAATTCTTTCTGATTTATGCCTAATTTGAGACTAAGATTTAGAAAAAATTCTTCTTATATTTCGATGATAGCCTTAATATATGGAGAACTTCACAATAGGATGAAAAACCACTTTAAAGCATGAAAAAAGCCAAATAAAGTTATAATAAAACAAATTTGAATGAGAGGATAAAAATAAAAAACAATAGATCGTTAAATATTCTAAGGATCAATTAGAAGATAAAAAAAATATTTATATCATGGTAAAGAGTAGAAATAAATTCCCAAAGGAAGGAGAATTTTTAATAGCAAAAGTAACAGAAGTTCAAAAACAATATGTCTATGTCGATTTAATTGACTACGAGGGGATGGCTTCAGAAGAATGCGCTCGAGGGATGATTCATATATCGGAAATTAGTTCTAGATGGATAAAAAATATACGGAATTTTGTTCGGATTGGTCAAAGAGTAGTTTTAAGAGTTTTAAGGGTTGACGCGGAGAAAGGGCATGTGGATATGTCATTGAGGAGAGTAAATTCTGCTCAGAAAGAAATTCGACTAAAGGAATGGAAATATGCTGTGAAATATGACAACATCTTACAATTTCTGACAGAGGAGGAAGGAATTAATATGACGCTTGATGAAGCTTATAAATTAGTTGGTTTTCCCGTTTTCGAATTTTTTGAGAACTATCAGGAAACCATAGAAAATCTTAAGGAGAATGGAGAAGAAATTTTAAATGATATTGATACGATCTCTGATGATGTTAAAAAAAAGTTATTAAAAATTGTTGATGAGAATGTAGAAATTTCAACAGTAAGTATAAATGGAAGGGTCAAGCTCTCATATAACTCTGAAAATGGAATAGAACAAATTCAAGATTCTCTACTCGGAGCCTTAAACGTTATCGAATCAAAAGAAACGCGTAAAATAAGTATCAATTATATAGCAGCACCTTTTTATAGACTGGAAGTTGTTACTAAAGATTACTTAGATGCTGAAAATATATTATCTGATGCTTTAGAAGTCATTGAACAAAAAATAAATGAATATGGCGGTACTTTTGAGTTTATAAGAGATTAAGTGTAAATTTGAACAGGGATATAGATAATAATGACAAAATATTTACAAAAATGTAAAGACTGTGAACTGTATAGTTTAGCGAACTCTGATTCGAAATGTCGTCATTGTGGGGGGATATTAATAAATCCAAAACCTCCTAAATTCTCGTTGAAAGATAAGTATGGAAGTTATCGGTTAGCTTATTTTAAAGAGTTATTTGATGAAAAATTCAAATAATGTTAAGCTATTACGATTTTTTCTGCAAATTTTTCAATTATTAGAATTTTAGCATTCTGTGTTGGAAGATAAGCAATATCCTCTTTTTCAAAAGGGCCATAATTTAACAGATCTATACCTACTAATGGAGGTGTATTAATTAGAAATCTTATTAAACTATAATCGATCCTTTCTTTTGATTGCTCACTTATGATTTCGGATTCATTGGAAACCTTTTCTTCTATAATAGTGTTCACTTGTGTCAGCTCAATTTTATCCTGTTGAACTGTTTCCCCCATTTCTTCAGATTCTAATAACTTTTCCGATTTTTCACTTTCCTCATAACTAGAAATCGCACGTACTTTTTTAAATCCTTTGATTGAACTTATTAAATTTTGGTAAAATAATTTTTCTGCCTCTGAAACATGATCTATAGTAATGTCTTTAAGAGCTAAGGCTGAGTTGATAATTTTTAATTCCCGCATCTTTAAAAGATCATTAAACATATAGTTAAATTTTTGTTTATACGTTTTAAAAACTTGAAATCTTAGGTCATTATCAGAACTCTCTTGGTGATTGTTGATAGAATTGATTATTTTATTATATTGAATGAAAAGATTTTGGTTTAACTCAGTCAAATCTGTTTTTTCAAATTCATTTAACCAATGTTGGTACAATTTATCATAATCTCGTTTTAAATCCAACAGTTGAACAACTATTCTTGTTTATATAACTTTTATAAGAGTTTTGTAAATAAATTGTTAACTCAAATTGACTTCGCAACCTCTTTACATAATAAAAAAATTGCAATATGGTGTGGAACCTCAATAACTTCACCTTTTGAATAGGGTCCATATTTTTCAGCTTTTATTTGAGTCATGGGTACTTTTTGTTCCAAGATTTCTAATTTTTGGGTAGTTTTTACTTTACTTTCAAAAACGATAGGATCTAATTTTTCTTTTACCTCATCTAAAGGATTAAAATCTGTAAGCTCGTTTAATAATATTTCTTGGACTTTAAAACCCGTTTTTCCATGTAGTGAACCAGGATATCTGATAAGTCTATGAATATCAATTGTTACTGGTGTATCGATTTCTACTCCAATTTCATGAACTATTCCAGTTAAAAATGCATTCCATGTATTTATTCCAAATCCTTCAATTGCCCAACTATTCCTATTTTCATCTTTTATAATACTCAGGAATTTATCTTTAGATTTAAGGAAACTTTCCGTTAGGTTCTTCCCAAGGTTGAATTTATTCTTATCAAGTAATAATTGTTTGATATATATATCAGGTTTGCTCAATATTTCTTCAATTTTGGATATAATTTTTTGAGCCCAGCCAATATTAATTTTTGAAAAACCAAAGATGTTTCCACCTCTTTCTTTTAACCCTAAAATATCGAATGAGATATTTTCTCCTGATACATAATCGGCTATTTCTCTTCTCTCTCCACTTGTTAGTGGTCTCATTTTTTCAGAACCTATTTTCAAATGGTAACCACGGTGTCCTGAAAAAGCAATCCTGAACTTATTAGCATCAATTCCAAAATCTGGAATCAAAAAGTTAAAGACTAATTTGATAATTTCTTCTTTAGCTACGTTTAAGCATTCATCGCAAATCCAAGCTAAAGTCTTTATCTTAAATGCTTTACATTTTGGACACTTTTTCACCATCCCACTCCCCGTTCTCCCACATTCCATGCACTGCCAATAATCATGATCTTCCTTACAGGGAGTATAAAAATGATCTACATCAATATCGATAATTAAGTCACACCCTTTATAACCTTTACTCCCCATATCGGGGATTTCAGGCTGTGAGTAGAGAGTTCCACTAGAGTAAACGTGTCTAGGTCCGCTATCTGTAAGGTATTTTACTAAATCATTTTTATTTCTAAAACCTATATGTCTAATCATTTTAATCTCCTTATCCCAAGGAATAAACCCAAATTCTCTCTGATCGAATAACTCAATCAATGGAAGGTTATTTCTATTCTTGTTGTAATAATCCTTGAATAGGCGATTTAAATACTGATTATCATTCATTTTGCTTTTTTTGTGATTTTTGTTCATACTCTTTTTTCTTTCTACTTACAAACTGTTTATATTGAACATAGAATAAGGGATGCGATATCTGTTTTTGAGTATCCAATTTCCTAGATCTATAACCCTCTAAACATAATTTGTCTTTAAATTTCTTTGCTAAACATAAACTATATGTCTTAAGGGTTTTACATGAATAAGGAGTATAGCCCTTTTTTTTTGCAAATCTAACTTGGTACCCCGTTTTGTCTCTATTAAAATCAGGAAGGGTTGAAAATATGTTAATTATTTCTTCTTCAGGATATTTTAGAGCGTTGAGGAACCATACAATATATAATCTTTCTGTATGTACCAAATTTTGCCCTTCTTTTAATTTAGAGAGGATCTCTTGAATACAAGGGGGAAAATTTTTAATAATTCCTTTATCTTTCGAAATATCAACTTCAAACTTATATTCAAATTCTTCCTTCCTTGATTCCCATATAAGATTTATTTTTTCGTAGATTTCTGAAAAATCTTGGATTTCCAACAATTTATCTTTAAAGATATTTAATTCCTCATTACTTTTTTCATTCAAATTTGAGAATTTCAATCTTACATATTCTTGGATTAGCCTATTTAAACTTTTCGTTTGAAGATAAATATAACCATTAGATAAGGCATTATTTACCAATTTCCGTGATTCATCTAGCATTTTCGCTGTAAGGTTTAAATAGTCCACAAAGTGGATTTTAAAATTTGTCTTAATTATCTCTTGGTGATCCTTTATTATCGTCCTTTTGTAAATCGCGGGATTTTGGTCAAATACTACATCCAAATTTAGATCCTTATAGATATAGTATAGAATATATTCATTTTCTTTATTCATTTCGCTATAAGTAATTTTAGAATAGAGATTACCAATCCTATTTGATATCAATTTATTATTTAATATGTATAGTAGAACCTTAAGTAGTAAGTAGAGGTAAATGTTGATATCGTCTGGTTGATACTCAGTAATTTCTTCAATATTTTGAAAAGCTGTTTCAAATATATCTAGGGTTCTTTTTTGAAGTTCATCAGAATCATTCGAGTTAAAAATATCTTTGATAAAGTCTATAGGATTTTTTGAAGCGATATTGGAATAATATTTTCCTAAAGATGGAAGCCAAGGATAACGTTTTACTATATCGAAATCTCCACTCATCGCTCACAGCACTTCAAATTCTGATAATATATTATTCTGGATATAAGAATTATGAAAGGATTACTCTTTAAGAAATGAGAGTAAATTAAATTACTGATTATTTTGTAAAATCGGGGAATAACCCAATTTAATTAATTCACCCTCTTGTATTAAATTTTTTCGGGGTTTTTATTTGTTTGTTAATATGATTTAAAAATTGAAAAAAAAAAGAGGAGCATTCGTTCTGATTAATTTTTATTTTTCCCACTGTACAAGACGCCTATCCCCTTCAAGAGTTTTTAAATGAGAAATTTCTTGAGAGACTTCTAATGTCCCCACATAATTTTCTTCCTCATCTCGCATGGCGAAATATCTAATGAGTATGAATTTCCCATCTAGTTGAATCCAGAACTCGGCAATATTCTTTTCACCTGATTTAAATTTCTGTAAAATATCTTCGACTACATCCACACTATCGGGAGGGTGACATTTTTGTACTTTACGGCCAATAATCCCTCTACTCCGTGGAAAAATTCGATCTTCTGTATCAGAATAATAAGCAACCTCGTCATTTTCATCAACGAATGTTAAATCCACGGGTAAGGTTTTTAACATCGTATTTATTTGCTCAAGAGTCAAGTTCCCTATATCCAAGTTTAGATTTTTCGTCCCCACTATAGGCTCCGAAGGGAGAAGTTTATGGATATCTGAAGCAGATACAGGTTTCCATTGATCACCAGGCTCAACTCCATATATATATCCAATTTCTTCTTCTCCTTTGCGAACCTCACTCCAATCAGATTCTGTGAAAGTTTCCAATGTCAAAGGAAAAAGAATGTGTTCTTCCTTGTAAATCATATCTTCCACCTTTTTTAAGGCTACTTCTATTTCTTCAACATTTTCAGTCTTTAATATCTCTCTAATCTCATCGTGGACTGCCCACATCACAGAAGGGATACCCCCGATTCCGTGTTTTTCAATAATTGGAAAAAGCTGATTTTCTTTTCTTGCATAGTGCACACCAACCTTTTTTAACTCTTGGAAAAGATTTTTTTTATCTGATTCCTTAGCAGATCTAATTTTTCTAATCAAATTTGCAATTTCTAAGTTTTCTTGAAGGTAGGTATGAATTGGATGTCCAGGTGTTGAATCATAATCAGCTTTAACATCTAGAGCATCCCGAAAGAATTCTACGTGAAGATCGCTTAATTTAGAAATTTCTTTCGGATCTAAGAAACCCTCATCTATAAGTTGTTGTTCGAGCTTTCCAATTTCATAAGCAGAAATATCACCCACAGCTTCTTTAAATTGTGTTTTTAATATCTCAATATCTACTCCTTTATGTATATCAAGAAGCAATTTTTTTAACATTTCTTTTCGATCTTTTTCAGGATGATCGTCAGCACTGGCTTCAATGGCACTTTTAATTGTGACCATTAGCTTATCTAATGGTATTTTCAACATATCAGAAATCATTTCTAGATTTGCCTTTTTTCCAATCGTTCTTCTTGCAATGGGATTTTTTAATCTTTTAACCTTAGAATTGAGCTTATATAATGCATCATATACGCTTGGATATTTATCAATAATTGGAAGTATCTTAGTTTCTTTTTTTAATTCCATTTAAATTTCACCTTTAAACCAAATACAGCTAAATTAATTATTTTTAATTTAATTAAAGGATATCATTTTTAAATAATAGCTGGTAATAAAATATCTAAAAATAAGTTTTATTTCAGCCAAATAGGATATCTGATATGAAGGAGATCAATGTAATAATGATGGGCATTCTTGTTTGGATAACTTAAAACTCGTCCATATCGTCTTCATTAAATTCTTCTTCTTCCACCCTAGGAGCAAGAAAGTAATTTAATTTGCCACCTTCAAGAAGATCGAAATTCATTTTTAATGGATGATCAGTTTTCAAGGCGATTTCTAACTTTTCCGTTATTGATGCAATTTTTAGAATAGCCTTCAGAAAAGTTAAAGAATAAGCCCCAGAACTTGAGCCTTGAAGATCAGTTTCGATTAAATCTTCCTCATTAAGATCGTATTCCATTTCACCGATTTGTCCCGACGAGCTGAAAATCAAACCCTTTCCTTCATTTGCATTTATATTAAGAATTTC
>LAZR01002659.1_pt1 | contig 10262 bp, 15 predicted proteins | sample 329461 | NCBI WGS metagenome assembly LAZR01 (sample SAMN03002196, study PRJNA259156) | marine sediment metagenome | biome: sea floor; feature: Hydrothermal impacted sediments; material: marine sediment; isolation source: Loki non-amplified sample from Loki's castle hydrothermal vent sediment ...
ACGTTATCCGAAGCACAGAGGCATACCGTGATATGGTATGATTATTAGTCAACTGGACAACGTTATCTGGGGGGCCATTATGGCTGCCAAAGGTGACGCTATCAACATGACCTTTTGGGACGATCTCGAAGACAAACGTGAACAAAATGGTGAACCCTACATTGATGCTCGAATGCTCTACGTTATAGACGTAGCGGAGCGATGGGTAGCCACTCAAGGAATTACCATAGATTTCGATGGATTGTTCACTCGTGCTGAAGGGACGTATCAAGCCCTGAAAGAGGCGATAAGCCCACTGGAATAGCTGCTGATACCATCAAAATCAAAGGGCTACTAGAGCAGCCCTTTTTCTTTACCTAATATGGAGCATATCTATATGCCATCAGACAAAGACCTATTCGTGCAAAGACATACCACACTCAAGACACTCTCAGACGCGCAAGCCGCTAATACCCTCGCAATGGAACACAACCTAAGCAATGACAGTCTCAGAGGCCGTCTTAGCCGAGCCAACACCCCCAAGAACTGGGCAGCAGTAGCCCGGTACAAAGCAAGCAACACAGATAGGGTCGGCCCCTCAGTAGCACGTCAGGTCAAGGTGTTGTCCAGTAGTGCTGAAGTATATGAAGAGATTAGAGCCAACCTGGGCCCCGATGCTGTAGGAGTTTTCCTCTCAGATGTTCATGCGCCGTATACCCGATGGGATGCCTGGGAACTTACTCTCCAACTTATCGCCAAGATACAGCCAGATTTTATTTCTGGACAGAATGATTTTCTGGACAATGAGGGCTTTGGACGTTGGGAAGATGGCCGTCCACATGGAGGAAGAGCCTGGAGTGCGGATCAGGCCTACATGAGAGACCTGGAAGCCAGTATGTATAAGTCCATCCAGGAAGTTGCGCCACAATCTCATATCCTGGCTGTGGCCGGAAACCATGATAACTGGTATCATAGACACCTCAGAAAAGGCGCTCCACAGGCCGCAGAGGCTCTCATAGCAGATTACATGGAGTTTCTCTGGGATTTGAGTGTTCTCCAGTTCTCCAGGGGCTTCACAGAGAACTACATCGAACTCTCTCCCGGATTAGTATGGTGGCATGGTCAATTCACAAGTAAGCTCCCCACCACCAACGCCAGAAACACATTAACACAATTCATGAAGAAAGGGCAAGCTCGATCAGTAATAGTGGGGCATACTCATCGCCCTGCAACTATCGAAGGACATTCAGTTGGATTGCCTGGGGTTACGTTCATCAATGCCCCTTGTCTCTCCAGGCTGGAGAATGTACCCTACATGAAGAGAGACCCTTCAGGCTGGGCTTTAGGTGTTGTCGTGAGCCACTTCCAGCCAGAAACCACTGTAAGCCATCACGACCTACTAGAATTCAAGGAGGAGGGTAGCCACTTGGCCTGTTACTATGAAGGACAACGGTATTCAGTGCGCCTAGATAAGGCTGTCCAGAATGATTATGCGTAAAGCCAAAGGACTACTCATATTTATAGCGTTCATTAGCATTGCACTGGCGCTACTATTCGAGCCAGAGAAAGGAGTGATGGGATTTCTGTCCAATGCAAACGTTCCTGTCTGGCTTGTAGCTGCCTTGTTTGTTCTCAGTGGGGTAACAAACCTACTTTTGAGCTGGCAAAAGGGGCATTGGAACATAGCTGGGTTCGCCATTCTCTACTCATACACTGCCATGATGTGGGTAGGGATTTCTTATGGTTATGACATCTCCCTTGCCCAAGCAGTGAGTAATACGCTACTGTGCTCTATTCTCACCATAAATGCAATGGAGGAAGTTCAATGGGAGAAGTGATAGTAGTTATCGTAGGTCTGTCATCTGTGATACTGGGACTATTCCAGTACATGCAGAACCAGGACAAGGCTAACGATACCCGCAGACAAACCCTGTTTGCTCAACTGGAGCAGGCCAAGCTGGCTAATATCACCTTGAAAGGAGCACTCGCTAGAGAAAAACGTCACCATCTGGAGACTAAATCAAAATGCCGTAGGTATATTAGAAACCTTCGGGAGCATGGGTAGATTAGGGGAGAGCCAATTGGCTCTCCCCTTAAAGTTCCCCCTTGCAATTTCCGTAGATAAACGATACAATTAGAGTAACGATAGGATAGCGCCTAATCCAGTAATTTTGAGTGTTCGTAAACACAGACGGGAGAGACCCCAATGGAAGCAAAAACAGTAGAAGTGGCTGAAGAATTTGTCGCAGTACAGTATCTAGTAAGTGTGGAGTTAAAATTCCCATTTCACGAAGGCAAACGGATAGTAAACTGGTTGGATATTACAACTAGTGGTGAGAATGGTGTTGTAATGGGAAAGGAAGAATTGCACATTGAAACTGATGTTGACGGTTTGACCGAACATATACCCCGTGAGAATGTGGCCAAACGGCGGGTTAAAATGTACATGATACCACAGCTTGAAGGGTATGAATTAGGCAGTTATGAATACGTACCCTATACCTATCCTAATCGGGTTGGTGGCTATCTAGGCTCGTATCGTAATGAAAAAGGTGGGCTGGCTGCCCTAGGCACTGATCTTCGTATCACGATGATAAAAGACCCAGAAGCATAACCTAACCAAAGGCGCTATCCTGTTGTTACAAGTAGAATAGACAAAGGAGAATACTATGAGCATATCTTGGTCACAGAAGGTGGCCGCTAATAAATGCCTCAGAAACTGGGAATTGGGGTACGTAGAACGATTAGAAAGAATTCCCGGAGTATCTCACCTCAATCGCATTCGAGGTTCAGCATTCCACGCTGCTGTAGAGGCAGCCTTTCGTAACCCTTCTTATCCTGTAGTAGCAGCTATAGACGCTGCGACTGCATATCTAACGAGCAGCACTATCTTGGACAAGCAGGTCTGGGATTACGAGTTCAGGGAATATCGTCCTGACACCGCCTACTACGAGATGATGGAAGCCCTAAAGCTGGAGATGCCCGGCCTGTTGCAGTACCACATCCCACTCATAGGGGTAGGCACTAAATACCGGGTAGCCACCTTCGGGGAAATATTTGACGGTTCATCTGACAAACTTCTCCTAGAATATCACATTGAGGGGCATGTGGCTGACATATACGTACATGGGTACATAGATGCCATTTTGGTTGATCTCGAAACAGGGGAACGGATAATCACCGACTGGAAACTGCGTCAATCTTTCGAACGGGATGAAGTAGTCCAGGTAGACGGGCAGCTCATGTTCTATGCAGCCCTTCTACATCGCAGAGGAGCTTCGATCTCGAAGTCAATGCAGTGGCAGTTCAGGAAGAAAACTCCTAGTCCGGCCAGCATCTCAAAGAAGACAAAGAAGCCCAACACTGGCGCAAAAACCTATGACACCACCTGGGAGCATTGGGTAAACACACTCCCTGCTGGAATAGACCCAGACAAGTACGCAGAATTGATGAAGCCAAAGCTGAAGGATGACAGCTATTATCAGAAAATGGTAGAGACTGTAATTACTGATGCCAGTTGTGCCCTTTCTCTGGAAGATATGGCAGCTTCCATAGAAATCATGGAGTATGCAAAGGCACGAGAGTTGTTCCCTGCTATACAGAGTTCAATGACATGTCAATACTGCGACTTCCTGATGCTATGCGCTACCCCCCTGAAACATGGTGGGGATGCTGGAGAACTTATAGCGAGTGAATACAGGAGCAAAGATGATATTGCAAAAGGCAAGTAAACAGGAACAGCGTCATTCAATTCTAGTGTTCGGCAAGCCAGCATCAGGCAAGACCTCGCTGGTCAAAGAACATCTGTTGGGAGGAGGATGGGCCCCAGTATGGCTCTCCCTGAATAACCTGAATGGCATCCTGGGAGAGAAAGCTACAGATACTTGGCTGGTAGGACAGCCCTCAAGTTGGCTGGAGTTCAAATCTACTGTCAACGGTCTATGTGAAAAAGGGGGAGACGCTATAGTAATAGATGGCTTGAACCTTCTGGTAGGCATGGCACTCCCCACGCAGCCCACACAACAGGCCTGGGGAGAGATGGGTGCTAAAATACGTGACATTATCCTGGCACTACGAGGATCATTCAAACATGTGTATGTCATCTGTGATGTACTCCCGAATGATGAAGGTGCAGATCAAATAGCGGTCAATCGTGACCTCTATAACAAGACCATCAGTCTGTTCTCCGAGAAATGGTTCTGTTACACTACCCCAGACAAGACTGGTGGGGTAATTTACGACGTACAAATGAACGGCGCTATGGCGCTACGCCTAAAGCCAGTGAAGAGGAAATAACCGATGAAAATCAAAGCCAAAATCAAGACACAAAAACAAATCGCCAATGAAACGCGGAGCTTCGCCATCGTCAAACCCGGTTTCTACACTGCTGTTGTACGCAAAATGGAGGCCGTTAACTTTCGGGGTAGGTTCAGCAGTTACCTCAATCCAGATGCAGATGATGACTTGTGGGAATACCTTAAAGTCCAGCCTGTGGTTATGTTGCTAAATGACCTGCACACTTTCATCAGTAGGCAAGATTTTATCGTTGGTGTTATCCAGGACGGCGACCTGATACGCCCAGATGGTGATACTGAGAAGCTACCTATCTTCGGCGGGTACAAAGGTGCTCAATTCCTGCTTCAATCCCTGGGACTATTCGAGAAAACTGAGGACGGCTACACCCTGGACTTCAATCCAGAAGCAATAGTTGACCGGGTGCTGCGGGTGCGCGTAGGCATCGGCGGATATGTCAAAGGTAGTGGCAATTATGCCCCTGCTGACATCATAACGATGTTAGAGGAAATCTCAGACGAAGAAATCACAATCGACAATATCTTGAAATGGGTGAAGGTATGGAACACCCAACAGGACTACCTCGATAAGCACGGCAATGAGATCAACGAAGGCATCAGTCTGAAGGTCAAAAACGTTATACTCGGCTGGTACACTATGTCCACAGCACAGGCTGAACGTGACGATTTCTTTGTGGATGGAGATGCCATCTACCTGAATGAAGAAGCCCAGGTCATCGCACAAAGCATTATAGATGCTGACGAAGATGACGGCAACGAAACCCCCTGGTAAACGATCTAGGGGAGGAGCAATCCTCCCCTACGGAGAATACTTTCATGAACGTACAAGACAGAGAACAATTCGATGACGCTCTTACATGGATTGAACGAGCAAAAATTGTGGTGGCCGATGTTGAAAGCAACGGACTGCGACACAGGCGTAACCATTATCCGATCAGCTTCAGCGTATATCTCCCAGAATTCGATAAGTCCTTCAATTTTCCCTTCAGACACGGTGAAGGCGAAGTTGAAGTTCACTGGAGTGCGAGTAACCCAGCCGGAACAGATTTTGCCGAAGCCAACTGGTCGGGACGTGCTAAGAAGTGTATGTATTTGGGTTACTGGTTCAAAAAATGGGCAGCCGATGTCGATTTTAAGAACCTCCCCAGTACCTGGCTGGAAGACCTAAAGGCCGTCTGGGGTCTCCCCGGTGTTACCTACATCTTCCATAATGCCCGTTTTGATCTGCATATGCTGGACGCTGAGGGTTTCCCCTCGCCCGACAAAATAGAAGATACCATGATGGCCCTTCATCTGGTCAATGAGGACTGGGGAGGCATGAGTATAACTGCTCCCTTCACCTGGACGCTCAAAGACAAAAGCAGGGGCTTGTGCCAACCAGGGCAAGTCGGTCAGTGGGCTACGCTGGATGGTAAGCTGATGACCAAAAGACAAAAGGGCAACAGACGACTAAAGTGGCAGGCAGCTCTTCACGGATTTGATGGAGCAACCGAAGGCGAAACAGCACTACACAAGGCTGTGATGAGGTTCGAGGAGACCCTGACCGAGTTCGCCCTACTGCACCCCGAAGACCCCTACAACAAAGGGTTGATCCAGAAGAAAAGCAACAAGATCAGAAGCAAAATCAAACTGGATAAGAAAGCGAACATGTGGATGCTTCCCAGTTCCGAAGTTGCCTACTACGCAGAACTAGACGTTGTGCTCACCTGGAAACTTCGAGAGTGGTGTATGCCTATCCTGGCAGATTGGAACAACCTGGAGCTGTATGAGAACCAGAATGCAGTCCTGTATGAGGTTGCCTGGAGAATGGAATGTAATGGCATCAAGCTCAACAGAGCACATGCTGAGGAAGAACTGGCAAAGCTGCATCCCATGATCGAAGACCTTCACTGGGCAATCAATAAGAAAGTATTCAAAATAGGTGCTCATGTGAAACTCAAAGAGTTTTTGAACTCCAGCGTTCTGGAGCACGAATGGATGGGTGAGTGGCCGGAATGGTGGCCTGGGAACAAGAAAGTAGACCTCAAGATATATCCTGGAGCATACCTGAGTAGCACCAATAAGGAAAGCCTGAAGGATTATGACGATCACCCACTGGTTCGGATGATAGTAGAGTATCGTAAGTTGAAAATGAGTGCTGATACCTATTTGACCAACTGGCTAGAGGCGGCTGATGAGAATAATATTGTTCGCCCAGGTATGAACCCGGATGGGACAAACTCTGGCCGGTTCAGTAGTTCCGGTGATGCGGGTAACTTCCAGAATATTCCTGATAGAGGTGGTTACACAATTAAACGTGCTCTAGTTCCCTATGATCCTAGCTGGATACTGTTTGCCCTTGACTACGGGCAATTAGAAGCAAGGTTAGCTGCCTGGGTAGCGGAGACACTGCTGGGCTTCGGAAACCTGGAGATGACCATGCTGTTTGAGAATGGTGTGGATATGCACGTCTATACCAGAGATATTGTAAACATTCGGGAAGTTGTCTATCCAGGAATGACTACAAAGCAGATACTCACAAAACTGGGCGAACCACTGGACGACAAACCAGAAGCCCTTCTAGCTGCCCGATGCAGAGGTATGGGTAAGACTATGAATTTCGGACTGCTCTACAATGGCACGGAATACATGTTGTCAGCCTTGCTCAAAATTGATAAAGAGACTGCCCGGAAACTGGTATATACCTGGAGAGAGCTATTCCCCGCATTCGCCAAAGCACAAGCATATTTCGAAGACCTAAGTCTGACATCACGAGGAATGCCTAATGCCCCAGAAAAGAACGCCAAGTACATCACCCAACCGATCTCAGGAAGACACCGCAAAATCCACAGGTATCCAACGTGGGTTACGTTCTACGAAAACGGCATACGAAAGGGGTTCAACCCGCAGGAAGCTGCCAGCCGTAAAACATGGAATAACGTCCCACAGGGACTGGGAGGATACCTATGCACAGTCTCCGGTCTCAAGGCAAATCGCCTATATGATAATGATGAGTTACGCTTCTTCGCTAACATCCACGATGCCCTGGACGGCTTCGTTAATAGGGACAATATGCCCATCATAAAGAACGTTATGTCCATTATGATCGACTGGGACATACGCCCAGGACTAACAGTTGATCTATCAGGCTCTAAAGATGGGACATGGCAAGGCATGTCCGAAGTGAAAGACTTTGACTTATGGTGTGACAGTAAAGGAAAAGAAGGCTATGATTGAAGTAAACGATGTAATAGAACAAGCTGGAGATAAGAATATGTACGTAGTCACCGAGATAATCGGTGATAAACTCTTCTGTCTTCAGGTAGAAGAAGAGGGCAAGACGATGGATAAGATGGCTGTTCTCGACGTACGAACGGCTACGGAAGTGACTGCACCCGTTATCCTGGAGGTAGACCCTCTCGAAGAAGATGACGAAAGGCCCATAGACGAAGTACCGGATGAGGAAGACGAGGCGTAACATTGCTGCCAACAGAGATAACACAAACATTGAAGGAAGTAGGGGCGAAGGAGGTGGAGAGCAGACCGGACGACTACCTGGAGAAAGTGACGTGGTATTATGTCACAACCCCCAACAGGCTGGCCGGGGCAGTAGAGAGGTATATCTTCAACAACTATTCGCACTACATAACTCTCACAAACAGCAGAGACAGCATGACAATGATTAGGTTCGCCGCTTCAGATGTCTGAAGCTGCGATAGTAAGAGAGATTATCAAGCAACTAAAGAAGGGGGGAGGGGACGGCTACCATGTACACGGATCAGCTTTGCAACGTAGGGGTGAACCGGACATAGATGGCAGTTACCCCTCCAGCAACGGCAAATGGCTACACCTAAAGATAGAAGTCAAAACAGCCACAGGTGCAGCTACATCCCTCCAATTGTACCGACTAGAAGAGTATCGAAAAAGAGGCTACATCACTGGCGTGGTGCGCTCTTGGATAGACGTACTGGCACTCATTAGAGAGGCTAATCGAAAATGGCAAAAGTGATAACAGCAGTAGAACCCCTTGAATTACAGGAGTTTTCTATTTTCTTGGCAGGTGCAATCGACATGGGTAATGCAGTTGATTGGCAGTCATATGTAATTGACGAGCTATCAGAATATGATGATTTGGTGATAGTTAACCCACGCAGACCTAATTTCACAGCAGATACACTTGACGAGCAAATTCACTGGGAATTAAAAGCACTTGAGGATGTTGATCTTGTCTTCATGTGGTTTCCAAAGAGTGCAAAAGCACCGATTTCGTTTTTGGAAACTGGGCTGTATCTCAAGTCAAACAAAATCGTGATTGGTGCTGAAGACGAATTTTATAGACAACGTAATCTTGAGATAACGAGTGAGCGATATGGCACACCCTTGTTTAACAATTTGAATGTGATGATTATTGAAACACTCATCAGAAAGGCAAACAGAGAATGAACCGTAAAATAAAAGTATACTGCTACATCTGCGGGCCTAAAGAGCTAACAGATGAACAATATGGAACACAACTCGCCCAGGCTGATATTGGCTGGCATTGCCCAGATTGCCCCAACAGTGCATCATGGGGAGGCATAGAATTGCAATGCCCGAATTGTAATACATGGGTTACAGACGAGGAAGCTATTTGCCTTAGTTGTAAGGTTTGTATGTATTGCAATAATGAAGGTACTCCTGAACAAGACAACGGCCAGTGCCCCTTATGCGGCTCAATAGGCAAAGGAGTATTTCAACCATGTTAAAGACGCTTATCACGGGCGGGCGACAATCGGGCAAGACTACACAGCTAGAGAAACTGACGAAGGGCCTGACCATCATGGTAGTTGTCAACTGGGCAATGGCCAGAGAGAGAGCACGCAACTCGATTATGCCTGTTGCTGTCCTGAAGGATGTTGATGATGGGAATAAGCTAAAAGGCTATGACACCATCCTGCTTGACAACATAGACATGATGGGGCCTGAAGCTCTGGCCCTCATCAACTATTACCGCAGAACAGCAGAAATACACGCCTCCGTGACCCCTATGATAATTGAGGACAGAGAAAATCCCCCCTGGCAATATACGATCAGAGCCATGACAAAAGTGCAGCTAGAAGCCAGCCCTGATGTCGAAAAATATGCCGAAAGTATGGAAGTCAAGCTGGCTGTTACCCAACTGTATGGGGCCTGGGTAGTATGCGAGTAAAGGACTTCTCAAAGCGCACACTGGTAGGCAAGGTGCTACAACTAGGGGCAGGTCGTCAATCCTCTGGTATAGTTGAGATGATTGTAGAAGGAGACCTACCTCCAGTAGACTTGGTAGTGTTCGCTGATACAGGAGATGAACCTCAGTGGGTGTACGATCAGGTTAGTTATCTACAGAAACGGTTGGGGAGAGTAGGTATCCCCCTGACCATAGCCCTACAGCCTAGAGGAATATGTGAAGCTATCAAGTCAGGTGAACGCTTTGCATCTATACCGATGTATACTGGGTTTCGTGGACAGAAGAAAGGCATCCTACGCCGTCAATGCACCAATGAGTACAAGATAATCCCTGCTCAAGATGTTGTCCTGAACTGGTTGCTGGAGAGAGGACATGCCAAACGAAGGGCCGGTGATGGCATACGGCGCGTAAACCCAGGGATATACATTGAACAGTGGTACGGCATAGCTACTGATGAGATGTACCGGGCTAAGGAACGAGGAGCTAATTGGCAGAAATGCCGCTACCCCCTCATCGAAATAGGTTACAGCACCGAACGCACTCTGGACTACATCAAGGGGTTGGGACTTCCTATCCCTAAGAAGTCTTCATGCCGTATTTGCCCATACCACGATAATGAGTATTGGCTCGACCTGAAGCTGAACCATCCAGAGGACTTTGAGCACGCCTGCCTCTTCGATGAGTGGTTGAGATCAGATGCTGCCAAACTAACCCGGATAGTCAAAGGAATGCGCCAGGAAGTATGGCTGCACCCCTCCTGCATTCCCCTACGGGAAGTTGATTTT
>LAZR01002660.1_pt1 | contig 10260 bp, 7 predicted proteins | sample 329461 | NCBI WGS metagenome assembly LAZR01 (sample SAMN03002196, study PRJNA259156) | marine sediment metagenome | biome: sea floor; feature: Hydrothermal impacted sediments; material: marine sediment; isolation source: Loki non-amplified sample from Loki's castle hydrothermal vent sediment ...
TCGTGAAACATAAAATATCTTCACCAGAAATTAAGACTCGTTGCAGTTATGCCAAATTATTTTGTACGCCATAAGTAGATAATAAGAAATATTTAAATTTTCCCGGAATTCAAAAACTCGCAATTCAAATCATTAAAAACAATAAACATGTTAAAAATGCAATAAGGCAAACATATAAATTCGTGTTACTTGATGAATTTCAAGATACAACAATAATACAATATCAATTAATTAAACTTTCTTTTGAAAATTCAGATTCAATACTAACTGCTGTTGGAGATATAAAGCAGAGAATTATGATTTTTGCAGGTGCGAAAAAAAAAATATTCTCTGAATTTGAGATAGATTTTAAGGCAACCAGAATACCATTATTAATAAATTATCGTTCAACAGAAAAATTACAATATATCCAGAGTTTTTTTGCTAAAGAATTGGATGATAATGTTGATATTAAAACAGAATATAAGAATAATCAGGATGGTGATTGCCAAATTTTACATTTCCGTGATTCAGATAGGGAAGCGGATATCATTGCATCAGAAATAAAAAAATATATTGAAAAAGGAATTCAACTTGAAGATATTTGTATTTTATATCGCAGAAAATTTAATTTTAGATCAAAAGATATTTATCGAGAAAAAATTATGAATAAACTTAGAATTCTTGGAATTCCAGCTAGATTTGAGGACTTATATCAAAATTTCTTAAGTGAACCAATTATTAAACTAGTAATTTCTTTTATCCGTTTATCTTTAAAAGACCAATCTCACGAAGATTGGATTATGATACAGAATTTACTTATTTATTTAAAAGGGTTTAATGAAGAGACTAAAACAAAAAGATTTCGAGATTTAAATATGATGATATTCAATAAATCCAATCAAATTAGAAACTTATTTTCAGGAATAAAAAGTATAAAAGATTTATGGAAAATTTGTGTAATGATAATTAAAACTTTTAGAATAGAAGAGTTATCATTATTATATCCTCAATATCTGGATAAAAATTATATAGAAATGATTTTTAAAGAATTTTTAAATTATTTTTTTCAACAATATCAACTTCATAAAGATTGGATATCTGCCTTAGAATGCTTATTAGGAAAAGGAATAATTCCTATTATGACCATTCATAAAAGTAAAGGATTAGAATTTGAAGTTGTTATTTTTATTGGCTTGGAAGATAAAGCTTTTTTCCATTATAGAGAAAATTCAAATGAAGAATTATGTAACTTCTTTGTGGCGCTTTCAAGAGCCAAAAAGTTTAATATTTTTACCCACTGTGATAAGAGATATAACCTGCCACAATCGATAATAAATATCAACGAGATTTATGATATTTTTAGTAGGAGCGGAGTAAAACAAATTTCAATATAAAAGTTTAAAATTCCATTTTTTGTAATGGAACTTATCATATTCTCTTCTTGATTTATTTTAAAAACCAAGAATATACTATAATGTAAATTATAACAATAACATTCAAAATTTTGATCACAAAATTTTCATAGAGTAAAGAGATTCAAGAGTATAATTATACGAGTGTACGCTAAGAAATATGATAGGCGGCTTAAGAACGTGTTTATTTCGTTGATTCTAATGATCATACTTTATTATATTATGAATCTAGATTTTTATGTTGTAAAGAAGTATATTTTTTAAAGAATTAGTTATTTGTTCAATAAGCCTTGTTGATCCAAACTATCATCTTGATGAGTAGTAGTAATCCTAAATATGTAGAAGCCAGAAAGGAGTTGGTTCAGAGCGCTATTGATGAGATCACTGATTACCTTCAAAGTAATCAACACCGAAAAAACCACATGTTAATTGACTAAGATTGTTTAGTTCCTTAGGTAAGATTTTAGTATAATTGTTTTGAGTAGGGTGTATCTCCTTCTAATCTATCTGTGAAATAAGCAAAACGAGATGATTGCCACCCACCTTTAAACTTTATTGTTACATCTTTTTTAAATAATGGCGCCATAAGTCTCCTAAGGGCCGGCAAGTTCTTCAAATATGATTCGGAAACAACAATTTCTTTTAAAAGCTCAGTATTTTGTATTGATTCTGGGAGAGTTTTTATTTGTGTATTAGAAATGTCTATATAGCTGATAGATTTTGAATTTCCTATTGAATCTGGGAGAAGTTTAATCGATGACTCAGATAAATGTAAACTAGATAATGAAGGCATTTTGTCTATGGTTTCAGGAAGCGTTGTGATCTGACATTCTTCTATACGTAAAGCTTGAAGAGATTTTAATCTATAAAAGGATTTTGGGAGACTTTTGAGTCCTGTGTGCCTTAAATAAAGATGATTAAGGTTTTCTAATTTACCAATGGACTCTGGTAAAGATTTAAGCTGAGAATTATTATTTAGATACAGAGATTCAAGAGTCCTCCAATTTCCAATTGTATCTGGCAATACGGTAAGGTTATTATAGTTTAATGCCAAGTAAATAAGTTTTGAGATATTTCCTATGGATTCTGGAACAGAGGTTAAACCGGTATAGGTTAATATTAAATATTTTAAGTGTTTAAAATTGGAAATAATATCTGGTAAATCTGTAAATTGATTGTGATTTAATTCTAATCTTTCTATTGAATCAATATTTGTAAGAATTGCTAAGGATTCTTCTATTTCATTATTCTGAAGCTTAGAATGCCCTAATGAAACAAAATAAACTTTACTATCTTTTACTGAAAACCCCAAACTTTTTGTATCCCTAGGACTATCAAGCCGATAATTTGGATGGAATTCAAATACTTTATCTCTTCCTAAGTATTTTTCTATTTGTCTTAAGTATTTAGCTTCTTCAGGAAAAAAGTTCCAAAATTGGTTTCTACTAAGATAAGTAATATACCGTTTTTTTATTAGAGAATTTAACAATTGCATATTGTTTTTAAATTTCTCTTTGGGAAGAGTTATGAATGATCTAATCTCTTTAATTTCATTGAATAATCTCTCTAAGTTTCTGATTTTTTCATGAGAATCCCAATCATAATCATATTCATATTCACTTAATTCTTCTTCAGCATCTTCTCTAATATTAAAAATCTTCTTTACTAGTGGGATAAAATTCTCAAGGAAATCCACGTTTAAAGCAATAAAATCTTTTCTCTTGAAATAAAAAAGAAACCCTGAGTCCAATATGCCTTCAAGAACCTCTTTTTTTGGATCTTTAAACAAACCCAAGAGAAATTTTTCAATTATCTTTTTTTGAGATCCCAAGTTTGTAAAGAAGGGATCAACAAAAAAATAGTCGAAAGTGTCTGGATCTGAAATTTTACTCTGAAATAGGTCAATTAAATCTTCATTGGTGGGAGAAGTTATAAAATGTAGTTTAATAACACCATTTTGAAAAGTAGGGGGAAACTCCTTGAAAACATCCCTAATCTTGTTTTCTAAAGGTTTATCAATACGAGTTTTTAAACTTTCAAAAAATTTTGATAATCTTTTCATAAATTCTGACTTCCCCTCGTATTCCTCTTGATTTTCTAAGACTTTCAAGAAATCTCTAAGAAAATTGGGGTTCTGAATTATCAATAATGCTTCTTCAGTTGTTAGAAATTCCAATATCCTTAATTCTATCATTAACTCGGTTAATTCAAGGTCCCGTCTTGTTAATAAATTCATAAGACCTTCCCCAAATAGAACTTTACCTTCCTTCCCTATTTTTTCAAAAAACGAAAATAACTCTTCATAATAATCTCCTTTAGAACGACCTTGTGGCATTGTAAAAAATCGAGGGAGCAGTTTCTCCATCAATATCTTCCCTGTATGAAGGGGAATTGCTACTTTAATCTCATTTGAGGATAATTTCAAAAGAGTATCGATATTAATATCGAATTCAGGTTGAATTCCAAAACCTATCTTAGGATTTTCAGCCTTGATTTGCATTATACATTTCTGAGCTATAGACCGTAACGCCCCTGAAGAATTTCTTAAAATATAATACAAGCTTTTCATGGCATTCTCCCCAAAACTGGAAAAAAAATCACAAATCGCATCAAAATTAAATGGAAATTCTTCAAAATCAAAATAAAATATAATTCTTTTAGCAATAATATTTATTAAGGAAGTACGTTGCTTAGGTGTTAGATTCTCACTAAGATGGAGATTATCGTGTAATTGAAACCGATGTATTATACCCTCCTCTCTTTCTTCAAGGGTTCCATAGGAGTAAAATACTAACATATAAAAAGATAAGTTAAAAATTTTACTTGATCCTTTCTTAATCCCTTTATGTAATTCATTTATTATGTGGGAATTAAGGATATCTGAAAAATTTTGAAAGTCTAAATGATGAAAAAACCCTTCTATATGTAAATAAAGCAAAGAATTATAAGATGTCCGAGTGATGATATTTTCAAGTAATTTTTTTAATAAATCCGAAGCTTTTCCTCGTATTCTCTCGAGGGAGGAGGCTACAGGGAAAGCCTTTTCATTTTTTTGTAAGAACCGGAACTTCATCCCATATTCTTGTAGTGCTTTAACATATTTTCTAGCAAATTCCTCTTCTAATAATGCATTAAAGGAATCCAATAATGGCTGAAAATCTATGAATGCTTCTAATTCTTCAAACTCAAGAAGATCTATATATCTTTCAAGGATTAAATACTTGATTACATTAATATTCCCTGCATCAATTCTTTTAGCTATTTCATTTTTTATAACATCCTTTGCTAAAGGATCTCCTACGTCGGCTAACTTTTTTAATAAAGCAAATGCTAAATTTCGATGGAGGAGACGTGTATCATAATGATTCTCATACCATACTTGTAAATTGTCGAGTAGGTCGGGATCATTACTGATCCTTTCCCCTCTAAGAACCACGCGTGCTGGTTTCCCCGCACGTGGCTCAAGCCGAGAGTTCCAGTCGCGTCACCGCGTGTTCTTTCGCTTATCTGTGTTACCACTTCTAAACTACTTAAACCAAGGTGATTCAGAAACGATAATATTCATCGCTCCCTTAGATGGTTGCCTCTATATCATCGCATGTCGTATATCCACATAACCTTTCCTTTCCCAGACTTTCTTGACCTTGGGGTTCGGATCATATGGGGATAACGTTCCAACGACGAAATTATACTTCAATCTCTTGATATTACTTACTTGAATTAAAGAATATCCCGTTTTCTCGTCTCTAAATAACCAATTAGTCTCTCCGATCTTACCGAAATATTTATTTAAGATCCACTTCTTTCCTCGATGTGGATGTCTTCTTTTAGACCAGCGCCACAAGAGCTTCCAAAGCTCGTAATCCACGATCTCGAAAGCTCTATTTGCATCAGAATAGCGATAGTACATTGCCCAGCCCCTAAGCACAGGATTCAGCTTTCTTATGAGCTTTTTCTGTTCCATTTGTTTGTTAGACCATACGATTTCTTTCAGCCGATTAAGGAATTTCTTGATTTTCTCCTCTTGAGGTTTCATGTATAATTTTCTTCGAGGTTGTTCAATTGTAAAGCCAAGAAAGTTAAACCCCTCTTTCTTGGTGGTTATCTTGGTTTTATCCTCGTTCAACTGTATACCACGTACATCAAGGAACTTCCGCAATTTCGGTAATACCCATTTTTCTAAAGTCCTCTTAGACTGTGCTGTTATAATAAAATCATCGGCATACCTTACCACGCAGACATTTTTATTATATCTCCGTCTGTATTTCGGCAATAGGTATAGTCCCTCCTTTGAATATGCTCCAAATAACTCCTGTAATCCGTGAAGGGCGATATTTGCCAATATGGGACTGATTGGGTTTCCCTGCACGATACCTTTCATGGTTTCATGTAATTTCCCTTTTTCAATTATTCCCGCTCTAAGACAACGTAGAACAACTCGAGAAAATTCATGTAACTTTCCAGAAATAGCATCATGCTTGATATTATCAAAGAATCCGCTCAAGTCCGCGTCAAATATAACCCTATCCTTTCCATCAAGTTCATAATAAATTCTTTTCATTGCGTCCTGAGTACATCTTCCAGGGCGGAATCCCATCACATTAGGTTCAAGAATCGCCTCCCATTTTGCTGTTAATGCAAAAGAAATAATCGTTGTCATCACTCTATCCTTAATCGTCATCATTCCTAAAGGTCTCAGCTTCACCTTATCGAGTTTAGCTCTTCGACGGTGATATCGCTTTGACCTCCAGTTCCCTCCTGTTTTAGGAATATATTTCCTAAGTACAGGTTGGAATCTATATGATCTATAATCAAACTTCTCTTTACTTAACTTCATTCGTTCTTTAGCTGTTAAATATGATTTGTCATCTATTCCAGGAGTCTTACGCCCCTCATTCTTCTGTGTAATGAGATAGATTGCGAATAATTTCACGCTCTCTGATTTCACCAGCAGTTTCATGAGATTGCGTACTCCTTTCATATCACCCTTCTTGGATACTCCGTAGATCCTACCTTGAAGTCGCCTTACATCACGTTCCAGCTGGGAGAAATTAAGCTTATCCCACCACTCGTCATGCCTATAGACTTGTTCAATGCTTAGCATCGTCTAACTCCTCTTATAGTTAAGGCTTCCTTCACGGTGATTTCTCAGTCTCGACCACCATTGAAGTCAGCACCCTTTCAGGTCGGGTCAAAAGACCCTATCCACCTCATTACCAGGCGGCATTCGCTTTTTCTTGATTCCTCTGCCCGCTGAATCATCCCCCTTCCTTACGGTCGGGATACCACTAACGTGGGACTCATCGGGTTTACCATGTTCCGTATGATTGACTTTAAACAACTCCCTTAGGTACTCACTATCCCCCGGCTGATCAACGGATGAAAAGACGGTGATGCTCAAACACCGTCTACTGTCAGCTTGTCTTTTGGCATGGCGTATCACTATATTTCGCCACTGGGCGCTTACGGGGTTTATGGTGAGTTCACGGTCGTTTACCATAGGAGTTTTGGCTAGCCCCCAACAGGAGTATAGTCTCCTCTGTGGGTACGTTGTCCCCAGAGCTTCACACCCCATCATTACTAATGGCGCATGTCTGGGTAGCCACACTCGTCCATCTCGAGTTCGGTTTCTTAAGGGTTTATTTCTCATAAACATACCATCTTGGTAATACTTAAGTTCCCATATTCAATCATACAGCTTCATGTCACACTGAGCAGTGCGCCCAAAATTCTACTTCTGGAGTAATATTATAGTGATAACCTTCTAACTCTTCAAGGGCCGGATCTAGCAATTCAGCGGCGTCATCAATTGATTCTATCTTATTAAATGGACTTATCTCTTCTACTGGAATATTGACCAAAAGAAATTTACATTGTTGAAATAACTCCTCGTTTATATAGATATTTGATTTTTTGTCCTCAAGCCTTAATGTTATATATTCATTTATTTTGAATTCATTCATTTCATATATTCCCAATTAAGATAGGCTTTAACATGAATTTAATAGATGATTCATAAATTTAAGCTTAAGGTCTTATTCAATTTTAAAGTTTAATAAAGTTTTTTTGTTAAGGTCTTTTTTAAGTTTTTATTTTTTTATCGATTATAACTGAATTAAAATACTATTATACTTATTCTTGATATCGATTATATAACTTCACATGGTAGTGAACTCCTCAAATTTTTTAGAAGTTTTTACTTCACACAGTAGTGAATTCTAAAAAATTAAAATTATAATTTTAGTTTTAGTGAACAATAATAAAATATTCCGATACCATCACTATGGTTTGTCATCTTGCGACCAAAATTTTTTCACAAGATTCATTCTATCGGTTTAACCTTTTTTTTTGATTTTATAGCCTGTTTAAGAGGGTTACTACCCAGCTCTGCGATTAGCTCCGAGATTCTGGTTGCTTCTTCTTGGAATTTTTGTCCTTCAGCCGCACTACAATGAAAGATCTGGACTCTCTCTGGTGAGATGCCGGTTACTTTTAAGATCTCTTTGACGTATTGGACGTTTCTTTCTGCCACTAAATTGCCGGTCTCATAATCGCATTCTCCTTGATGTCACATGGCTAATATGACACCATCACCTCCTTTGCCTATAACCCGCATCATTAATGAAGGCGTCACTCGACCTGTGCAGTTAATCCTCACGGGTCTTAGAGTTGCAGGATATTGAGCACGAATTGTCCCTGCCATGTCACCTGCACCATAACCTCATTTCCAGCAGAGAAAAGCCAAAATTTTAATATCTTCATTTGATTCACTTACCATTTTATTCCTCTCCTTAAATTTCTTCTAATATTGCGTCTATTTGTTTTTCATATTGAGGTTCTCTGTAATACCTTAAAGTTATGGTCTCATTTGGGCAATTTGAAAGACAAGCACCACAACCTCTACATAATATGTCATTCACTTCGGCCCCATCATCTTCTACATTTATTGCGTTGTATGGACAGTTCAGTTCACATAATCCACATTTAGCACATTTCTCCTTATCTTCTACCACTGCTCGAATTAGAAGGATGCGATATTTGTCTTTCCCCATAAGTCTAGCTAAGGAGGAGGCTGCTGCTCGTCCATGAACAATCGATTCAGCAATCGCTTTTGGACCTTGACTAACTCCCGCAAGTGTAATTCCCGGTATTTTCGTATCAATAGTGTTTAGTCTTGCATGAAACTCTTTAAAAAATTTATCTCGGCTTAACTCAAGCTTTAGAAGTTTTTGAATGCTTTCTACACCTTTAGCTGGCACCATTGCTGCTGAGAGAACGACCATATCATATTCCAGTTCTTGAAGTTCATTTGAGCTTAATGTGTTTTGCATGATAATTTTAAGATTATGAGTTTTTGAGTCTTCTTTTATCCTACTAACATTTGTTCTTATGTACTTTATACCTTCTTTTCGTGATGCTGTAAAATACTCCTCATAATCTTTACCTGCAGCTCGCATATCCATATAAGCAACCGTTATTTCAGATTCAGGTGAGTGTTGTTTAATCAACTTACTATTTTTTATTGAAATCATACAGCATACTCCCGAACTACAATATGTATTCATAGTTAGATCTCTTGAACCTACACATTGAATGAACAGAATTCTTTTTGGTTCCTTCCCATCTGAAGGTCGAACTAAATGTCCTAAGGTAGGACCATTAGGTGCAAGGATTCTTTCAAGTTTTAGCTGAGTTATTACGTTAGGATAAGTATTATATCCTAAATATCCTGTCGGTGGCTCAAATTCATCCCAACCCGTAGCGACTACAATCGATCCGATATCAATATCCAAGATTTCGTCAACTTGATCGAAATCAATTGCATTTACTTCACAAGCAACCTTACATAATTCGCATTTGATGCATCTATCCATATCAATCTGGGCTAATGAAGGAACGGCTTGAGCAAAAGATGAATATATGGCTTTTCTTGAATCAAGCCCTTCATTGAATTCATTGTATCCATAAGTAGGACATACTTCCCAACAAGCCCCACAACCATTACAGTCTTTATTTACATAACGAGCCTTCTTTCGAATTTTTACTGTGAAATTACCAACAAAACCTTTTACATCTTCTACCACACTATAAGTATGTAAGTTAAGTCCCGGGGTTCTTACTGCTTGAAGCATAACAGGTCCTAATATTCATATACTGCAATCATCAGTGGGAAATGTACGATCTAATTTTGCCATTTTACCGCCAATTGTAGGACTCCTTTCAACAAGATGTACCTCATATCCTTCCTCAGCTAAATCAATTGCTGCTGATAATCCCGAAACACCTCCTCCGATGACTAATGTCTTCCTTGTTATGTCAACTTCCTTTACCAAGACACGTTCTAAAACTGAAGCCCTTGCTACAGCTGATCGAATAATATCTTCAGCAACCTTCCTCGCCCCTTCCCTGTCTTGTCTATGGACAAAACTCGAATGTTCACGGATATTTGCAAATTCTAAATAAGAAGAATCGATTCCCATTGACTCTAAAACACTTTTAAAAACTGGTTCATGGGTTTTTGGAGTACAAGCACCAACTACTAATCGATTAGCTTTACTCTCAATCATTTTCTCCTTTATAAATTCAGCACCAGGCTCGGTTCAAAGACTAATATAATCAACTGCTTCTACTACATGTGGAAGTGTCTTTGAAAATTCTGCCAATCCTTCAGTATTAATAATTTCTGCTATATTAAGCCCTCATCGACAGATAAACACAGCTATCCTTGGATCTTCTTCGTCTTTTTGAATAATTTGATTTTTTGTTTCTACCATTGCATGTTTTCCCTTCCTAATTTTGTAAATTCCTCCAATATCAGTTTTTTAATGTAATCTAAATATTCCATTTAAATTAAATAAATTTAAAT
>LAZR01002661.1_pt1 | contig 10259 bp, 6 predicted proteins | sample 329461 | NCBI WGS metagenome assembly LAZR01 (sample SAMN03002196, study PRJNA259156) | marine sediment metagenome | biome: sea floor; feature: Hydrothermal impacted sediments; material: marine sediment; isolation source: Loki non-amplified sample from Loki's castle hydrothermal vent sediment ...
TTAGCAGGATAAATAAAATCATTCCTCATTATCGCCTCTATTTTGGATCCTTTGTAGATCATTCTTTTTATTTTTTCAATCATGTAAGTTTTAGATCCTTCAATAATGATCTCATCCCCTAACTTCAATGATATTTCTTGGTTTTCGATTAAGACGTTTGCAGTTTTGCTTATTTTATCATATGAGAGGATTTTTCCTATATAATGTTTCCTAAAGGGAGATTTATTACCTCTTCTTTCAAATTCGATATCTTTAATTGTTGGTCTACTAAAATAGAACCCTGTATGATATCCTCGATTATAAACCTTAGACAAACGTTCAATCCAATTTTGAATTTTTATTTTTGAATAAGTACCACTTAGATGTGCATCCAAAGCCTCTTTATAACACTCTGTAACAGTTTTCACATATAAAGGATCTTTCATTCTACCCTCAATTTTAAATGTGTCAATCTTAGCATTAATTAATTCCGGGATGTATTCAATCATGCATAAATCCTTCGCATTCAAAAACATTTGACCATCATAGATGAATTCATTATTAGAATCATCAATTACTCTCCATTCTCTTCGGCATGGTTGAGTACAATTTCCTCGATTGGCAGAATCTTGTTCAGAATTACTGAGTGTAGCAGAAAAATAACATCTCCCTGAAATTGAAGTACACATGGAACCATGAATGAAACACTCAATCTTAGTCTTAATTAATAAATGTTTTATCAATTTAATTTGTTTGAGCGATAATTCCCTAGCCAATATTATTCTTTCAGCACCTAATTCTTCAAAGAATTTTGCAGCTTCTATATTAGATACATTTGCTTGAGTTGAAATGTGGAAATCTATATTATATTTTTTAGCAATTCTAATTGCTGCTAGATCGTGAGCTATAATTGCATCAATTTCTGAAGTTTTTGCTTCGGATATTAAATTTTCAAGATCTTGCAATTCTGAATCATAGATTAAGATGTTGGTGGTTAAGTACGCTTTTAAGGGAGGATTTTGATTATGGCAAAAATCAACGACTTTTTCCAAATCCTTTCGTTCAAAATTTTTAGCTTTGTTCCTCATATTATAATTTTCCACGCCAAAGTAAACAGCATCTGCTAAGCCACTGACTATTTTTAGAGATTTCCAATCTTGAACTGGAGCGAGTAATTCTGGTCGAAATTCCATGTTTAAACTATTTAAGGTAAATTTTGTATCTATAGGGGAAAATGATTTGTTGTTTTAAATTTATTATGAAGTATAAAATCAAAAATGGTAAATAGTGAAGTTACTCTTAAAAAAATATAATAAAAATTATTAGTTAACCTATATTTATTGAAAAATAATTTTATAACTTAAAGGAGATAATAGATGAAGGTTGTTTTATTTAATGGAAGTCCTCGTAAAAAGGGTAACACATATCATTGCTTAAATATTGTAATGGAAGAACTGAAAGCTGAAGGAATAGAATGTGATTACAATTGGATTGGACGAGAAAAATTACAAGGATGTATCGCTTGTAATGAATGCATTGTAAATAATGACCAAAAGTGTACTATTGGAGGAGATAAGATGAATGAATATATCGAAAAAATGCTCACTGCAGATGGGATAATTATTGGTTCTCCAACTTATTTCTCAGATTTAACTACAAGTACAAAAGCGTTAATAGAACGTACCGGGTTTGCTACCAGAGGCTTATTAAAAAATAAAGTGGGGGCTGCTGTGGTAGCAGTTAGACGAGCTGGTGCAAACCATGTCTTTTCAAGCATAAATTACTTCTTTTTAATCAAAGAAATGGTTGTCGTTGGTTCAACATATTGGAATCTTGGAATCGGAAGAAAACCCGGTGAAGTGTTAGATGATGAAGAAGGAGTTCGCACACTTAAGAATTTGGGCAAAAACTTTTCTTACACTCTAAAAAAACTCAATTCTTAATTTTATCTATTTTTTTTTATTTTTTTCTCATTTTAATATTACATTTTTGTATAACTCAAAAATCTTTAAATATCAAAGTCATTATATTGATATTGGGATGACAAAAGTGGATTGCAAAAGGATTGTCATATTTGTAACAATTTTACTTGTAATATCATTGGGTTTAAATTTTAGGATAAACATTTCTCATGCTCAAGAAAATAATCAAATTTTTCATTCGGATTTTGGATTCCAAGAGTATTCAGAAATTTTTGGAGTAAGAGAAAACATAAGCTCTCTAAATATCGAATTTCCAGAGATGAATTGGAATATAACTGACATCAATATAAATTTCACAAATATTAGATTAGGAAGCGAGGTAAAAGATGTTGAGACTGTTGAGTTTGATACTGGACTAGTTGATAATCTCCTTTATAGACAAAACCCAACAAATCATAAACGACTAGGCCTTGCTGTACAACTCGAGATACAAGAATCCACTTTATTGTACGGTGCCTTTATTCGCGGGAGGAGAAGCAACACTAGTGACATCGTTCAGTTTCAAATACGAGGTTATGACGAGATAGATAATAAACCTAATAGCACAATTTATAGATCTATAAATTTAAACATGTCATATTCACCCGATCAACATTGGTACTATCAAAATTTTTCATTATCAACAAATCAGTCTAATCCTGTTGAACTTCAACCAGGAAATTATTCACTGGTTATGATTGGAAATGAGAGTTTAAGTAACGTGGCACAATATTATTGGTCCGTGAATGATATAAATCCAACTGTGCCAAATTTACATACTTCTGAATTTATAAGTTCATGGAGTTCAGGAATTACAAATACAAGTTTTCTCTATAGATTACATCAGGAAACAGATAAAATATATTATCCACAAGACGTAAACCTTACTGCGGAAATAGGTGGGAAAGAATATGAAATATCTAATGGAGCTACTGTGGGATCAGGATTACTCCAAATTAATGGTTTATCTCATTTTTTGAACGATACTCTACTACATATTCCGATTAAAGGTAACAACTCTGTTGAATTTATATTCAGCTGCAGTTATTCAGTGAAATTGACTTCTTCTTCTTTAATTGAAGGTGACGTTAAAGTTAGAAAAAATTCAAACAATAAGTGGACAATATTACCACAAATCTCTAGAATCTCAAACAATCACAACTTTATTTTCAAATTCCCAAAGGGATGGCACAATATATCTGTATATAGAAAATCTGGAGGTCCATGGGAGAATGTAACATCAAATGTGGATATTAATAATGATGAGAAAACCATCACTATTCCTAATAGTGTGATATTGAATGGATCTAATTGGAAAATTGAAGCAGAGTCTCAGAATACTGAATTTAACATAAACCTTTTAATTAAAGAATGGGAGCGAGGACAACCATTACAGTTCTCTGCAACAGCTCCCATGATTAATGGTGAATTCATTTTTTATTTAATTAATCCCGCGGGGGCTGGTTTTGAAGACCCTGTAGACACAAAGGAAGTCACTTCCGGAGAAACCTTTTTTAATTATTCTATCCCCTTGAATGCTATCGAAGGCACTTACTCTGTCTATATTTATTGGAAAAATCGGACAGATGCTGGAGTCCAATACGAAGAATTTACAATAACTGTTCCTATCATTCCTTTTTCAATCGATCCTTGGATAATTGTGTCAATTATCTTTATTGTAAGTGCAATATTCATTTCCAGTTTATTATTATACAAGGGAATCCAAAAACTTAGAGGTAATATAATCGAAAAAGCTCAAAAAGTCTATAGTCAGTGTATAGATATCTTAAATCTCGATTACTTAATGGTTACAGATAAAAAATCTGGGTTAAATGTCTATACACAAAGCTTAACAGGTAATGAAATAGATGCTACACTGATATCTGGATTTCTCCAAGCAATCCATTCTTTTGGTATTGAATTAATGAAGGTTGAAGATAGATCTCAAACAATAAAATTAGAATATCAAAATTCTATAATCATTATGAGTGAATTTGTGAATCTCCGGTTAATACTTATCATGAAAGAAAGACCCTCAAGGTTCTTTTTATACTCAATTGACGAGTTAGCCTATGATATTTATGAAAATTATGGAGACTTAATTCAAGCATTTAACGGAGATGTCAAACATTTCAATGGTATTTCAGAGTTAATTAAACATCATTTATATATCTCTTTTGCGTCCTCTCTAAAGGTCTCAAAAACCGAACCCTTAGGAAAAATTAGGCTTAATCAAAACGAACGATCTTATGTTAATAAAGCTGTATCTTTGATGAAATTGAATAATTTAAATCACTTTTTTATTAGAGACATAATCTCTATAAAAGAATGTAATCCAAAAGACGTCGAGATAATACTTAATTTATTATCTAAAAAAATCTTTCACCCCTCCAATTAATTTCTTTCTTTTTTCAAATCAAATTCATAATAAGAAGGTAAAAGAAAAATTCCTAAAATTCTTTTTTCAAATTCCTCATCATTATAACGTACAATGAAAATTAATAGAAGATATTTATATCTGTAAACCTATTGAAATATTAAAAGGAAAAAACCCTTAATATCACTGTGTTAATTTTAAAATGAATAAATTTAAACTTAAGTTTTCTTTTTTTGCCTTTTTCTTAATTTCGATCTTCATGTTGAATTTACTAAATATATCACATCTAACTTATGCTCAAGGTAACGGTGATTCTCTTACACATTCAATGACTTTTCGATTACTTGAAAGAGGTGAAAATTATAAAGAAGAATTAAATGTTAATTCTCTTGAATTAACTTTCCCGTCAGATTCTTGGAACTTGACTTCAATTCAAATGAATCTTACAGATATCACATTTCATAGAGAAACGGTAGATGTTGAAAGTGATGAGACTTATCCAACTTCTGAAAAGTTAAATAAGAATAGCCCGGGATGGGCAGTTCAAATTAACCTAACAGAATCTACAGAAATCTATGGAGTTGAGATCTACGGAAGAGAAGCAATTATCGCCACTACAACTAATTTAACAATTCAGATAAATGGGTATGATTCTGTTTCAGATGAACCAAATGGTACAGTTTATGGATCTACCAAATTAAATATGTCAAGTATACCTGGATGGTATAAACAGACGTTTTCCTCTCCTATTCTTCTTCCTAAAGGAAATTACTCTTTGTTACTTAATGGTACAGAAATGATTCCAGCTGATCCTGCGAGTTATTACTGGTATTCTAGTGAGGATTCCCCTAACAATCCCGATTTTCTTATTTGGGAATATAAAGGAGGAAGTTGGACAACTGGGGTTACCGGCGTACCTTTTCTTTATAGGTTGGATCAAAGAATAATAAGTCAATTTTTTCCAGAGAGTAATAATATGACTGCTAAAATCGGGGGAAATTTCTATTCAGTTACGAATGGACTTAGCCCTGAAACAGGAATTTTAAACCTAGATGTTGAATTTTCACCAAACAGCACTATCTTGAATATTCCTATTTTCAACAATAAATCAAACGTAATTTTTAATGCAAGTTATTTTTATTCAGCGAACAATTACCTTTCATCTGAAGGACATGTTATAACCAAGATTAATTTTGAAAATAACTGGACAATATTACCTGATATAGACAAAATGTTTAATAATTATTCTGTAAAATTTGAGTTTCCTCATCAATGGTATAATATAATTGTAAAAAGAAGCAATATAGACGTTACTTCAAACGTAACTATAGATATGATTAACAATTTCCTCTTGATCACTAATAACACTATTTCAGATGGATCATCATGGGAGATAACCGCAAATTCTCAAAACTTAACTCCTGATTTAAATGTTCCTCAAGAAAAATTTGAGCCCTCGGAGAACCTTCAATTCTCAATTAATCCCCCAGTCAATCCAGGGAACATTACGTTTATCTTGATAAATTCTCTCGGTTTTGAAGAATATAGAGAGATTATCCAAGTTGTAGAAGCAACCACAGAAGAATTGGTCATTTCTTACACATTATCATCAAACCCAACTAAAGGAACGTATAAAGCATATATTTACTGGAATAATGAAACTGCAGCAGGTGTCGTCGTTCAAGAATTTCAGATTAACATCCCCTTTGTATGGAATCAGATGTATACAGTTCTAATTGTAGTAGGTATAATAATTCTTTCAACAGCAAGCTTTACATCATATAAACTGGTTAAAAAGCGTAAGAGAACTCGTGAAGAATACAGACAAAAAATTTACAACAAATATATGGATGTCTTAAATTTAGATTATTTTATTGTTGTTGAAAAAAAATCAGGCTTAAATATTTACGAACAAATATTAGCAAGCAAAAATATTGATGCTACATTAATAACGGGTTTCTTAGAAGCCATTCGGAGCTTTGGAATAGAATTAACGGGAGCTGGTGAACATTCTCAAACCATAAAGTTAGAATATCAGCAATCAAAGATAATAATGTCTGAATTCAAGGATTTTAGGATATTATTGATTATGAAAGAAAATCCTTCGCAAGACTTTCTAAATTCTATTGAAGCATTATCCTATGATATAGACAATATTCACGGAGATGAAATAGCTAAATTTAAAGGGGATATTTCGAATTTTCAAGATATTAAAATTCTACTTGATAAACATTTAGAAACTTCTTTGATATATCCGTTAGAAGTGACGACTCAAAATGTAAAAGTTAATCAAGAAGAAAAATCATTAATAAGGATAGCTAAATCTATAATGAAGAAAAAGAATACAGACTACTTCTTTGTTGCAAATCTACTATCAGCTAAGAGTGGATTTCAAGTAAAGGATGCAGAGACAATACTGACTCTAATAAAAAAAGATATTTTTCAACCGAAGATATGAACACCCTTCACGTCTTTAATATTAAAATATTTAAATGAAGAATTTCAGTTATGGAAAAATCTAACTTCAATTCCATCTATTTTTTCTTAATATATCATTTCGATTAAACTACATAAGAAAAAGTATAATTAAAATTTTAAATACCGCAGAATATTTTACAAATCAATTCAATATCATAATAATTCTTATTGAATAATTAAAATTACATTATGATTATGAGGGGATAGACATCGCAGTTACTTACATGCGGAAGTTAGAATTAGAACCAGATTCTTATGATGAAAAATTTACTGTATTAACTAAAGGTGCTAATACAAAAGTTAAAGATTGGATTCTGGGACAAATAGGAACATCTAAAGAGATATTGGAAGTTGGGTGTGGTTCAGGCGCTTTAGCAGCACAAATTGCATTGAACGGAAATGATGTCCTCGCGATAGATAAAAACGCTCAAATGGTTAAAAGTGCTAGAAAAAATTATCTCTCTAAAGATAATATGAAATTAGCATATCAAATTGGGACTATTACAGATTTTCCTATTGATGAAGGGACTAAAGATGCAGTTGTAACCACATTCATGCTTTCAGAGCTAAGAACATTTGAGCAACAAATTTTTCTTCGAAATGTATGGAAAGTATTGAAATCTGATGGAAGAATTTTCATAGCTGCTGAATTTGTACCTTCTGGTTTTTGGAAATTAATTTTTAAGATAAAACGATGGTGGTATAAAAAAAAATTACGAAGACTTCGGCTACCAAGTACTTCCATAGTGAAATGGTTCTATCAATATATTGAACCTTTAGGATTTAAAATGGTCGCAGAAAAAAAATGGAGACACGGTTCGATTAGAGCATTGGAATTAGAAAAAGTAGAGAAAAATGGCAGAACTGAACCTGGATATTATCAGCCTCCTCAGGAAAGATTCAGAGGGCTTCGATCTCAATTACAAATCTATAAATGTATCTTTACAGGACAATCAGACCATTTTCCAATTGAACCTGGTATTTACAAATCTGGAACACCGGATAATAAGTCTCCAATTATAGTAACTGCAAACTATGTATTTACTTATATTAAAGTCATGCGTGCTCTTAAAGGTATAGATGCCTGGGTATTGTGTGTAGATTCAAGAGGTATAAATGTTTGGTGTGCAGCACGAGGAAGCGATTTTGGGAATAAACAACTTATTGAGGCGGTTGAAGCTACTGGTATTGACAAAATTACTGATCGAAAAACTTTGATACTTCCCCAACTCTCTGCCGGGGGTGTTGCGGCGCCTTTACTTTCAATTGAATCTCGGGGATTTCCTTTTAGGGTCTTGTATGGCCCCGTATGGGCAAAATATTTACCAGAATTTTTGAAAGAACGTCCTGCTAAAAAACCAGATAAATGGAAACTCGCGAGATTTACCAGTTTTCACCGTTTAAGAGCTTTTATAACACATACAACATTTTTACTAAGGAAAATATTTCTATTGCCCACAATTGCATTAATTCTATTATTTTTGGGGTTGAGCTTTATTCATCCATTTTGGATTAGCAAATTTTGGAGGTTAGGTGAGATTTGGCTCTGGATTATTATTACTAATGGCTTAATTACAAGCATGTTTCCTCTCTCAAATTTCACTCGGAAGTTCATACTAAAAGGGATTTTCTATGGGATTCTCAATGTTTTGCTTTTAGGGGGTCTTACATGGCTTTTACATCGTTGTCTTTATTTAATCCTCTGGAATACTATCTTCTATTTTTGGCTTGCCTTCTTTTCTACCATGAGTTTAAGTGGATACTCAATGACTACTAGCCCCGGGGAAATTCAAGAAGAATATCCTACTTTTAGGAAAATTCACCTTATTTTGCTCAGTATTGGCCTAATTTTAGCTGCAATAGGATTTATATTCTTTTAAATTATATGGTGGAAGTGAATGACATAAATATGATAAAGGTTATTTATAGATCATAGAACCAAAAAAAAGATGTGATTAAAATAACTCTAAAAACAACTTCAATTCAAATTCCTTTGGTTTTACCAAAAATTTCAATTGACCAAGATCTCTGCACAGGTTGTGGGATCTGCGGCGAAATTTGCCCATTTGGTATTCCACAAGCAAAGAGTGATGGAAAATTTGAGATTTTCGAACCTGAGAGATGTACTGAGTGTAGTGCATGTAAAAGGAATTGTCCAACAATGGCAATTTTATTGAAAGAGCAAAAAGGATGTGGCTGCTTATATAATGCTCGAGCTCAAGTTAAAAACACTAAAAACGCTCAAAACAGCTGTGACACACAAAACAGTTGTGGGTGTAGCTGATTTAAATCATCCAGTAAAAATTGCCTCATATTTATAAAAATAAATTCTCATTCTTTTGAGTAAATAACTACGTTTTACCTGCTTATCATAAAGTTTATTTTTTTTTCGTTCTTAAGATTCAAATGGATTGGAATATTCTTTTCATAACATTCGGGATTTTATTCCTCGGTGAACTTGGTGATAAAACCCAATTAGTCGTATTTAATTTAACTCTGGAACATGAGAAGTCATATAAGGTTGGCATGGGAGCAACCCTAGGTTTTGCCATAATTGTCTCTCTTGGGGTAATTATTGGAATGTTTATTGCTCAACTTGTAGATCTTTCAATTATAACTCTACTTTCTGGAATTCTCTTTTTTGTAATTGGGTTGTTTGAGCTGCCCAAAATTAAGAAACTATATCATGAAAGGCAAGAGAAGAAGATGAATAATAAAATCATTGATAATGGTTCTGGAAAAAAAGACACAAATGAAGTTCTTACTTCTAAATTATCTAAATTAAAAAATAATGCGTATTTCGCAGGATTTCTATTTATTTTTATCATGGAATTAGGTGATAAAACTCAACTATTAACTATTTCCCTGACATCCCGTTTTTCTTCTCCCTTAGAAGTATGGATCGGGTCATTTTTAGCGCTTATAACTTTAGCATGGATGGGAGTATTCTTGGGAGCCATTATCGCCAAAAAAGTCCCCAAATTATATTTAGCAATAATTTCAACTACAATTTTTATAAGTATCGGGAGTATTACTATAATAACATATTTCATTTAAAAATTAAATCGGTTGGTTCTGTATCCTAGAAAGTTTCCGGTTTTAATCTAACGTTAAGTTTGAGTTATTCTTAAGCAATTATTAATATTGAAATTTTTTTTCTTTTTCAAGATAACTTTTTTTAATTAATATTTCCATCTCAGAGTTAAGCCAGCAAAGCTCGTCGTATGTACATGAGGAGCTAAAGACTTCCTCAGCCTTTCTCTTAATATCTTCTATTGATGGCATGCTAAGGTTGATTTTCTGGATGTTCTCAGCCAAAATCCAACAAAGATCGTTATAATTATACCCTTTTTGGCTTAGATAATATGCAGCTTCTTTCACTTGAGCTTTAAGGTCTTTTTCACCCAAATATTCCTCGCTATCGTCAAATTGTTGATCTTTTTCGGGTTCAACCAATCTATTTT
>LAZR01002662.1_pt1 | contig 10255 bp, 8 predicted proteins | sample 329461 | NCBI WGS metagenome assembly LAZR01 (sample SAMN03002196, study PRJNA259156) | marine sediment metagenome | biome: sea floor; feature: Hydrothermal impacted sediments; material: marine sediment; isolation source: Loki non-amplified sample from Loki's castle hydrothermal vent sediment ...
TATCGCAAAAATACCATCAGCGACAAATGCCTGGTGACTCAAATCAATCAACCATTCACCAACTAATGAGTTTAAGTTTTGAAAGCGTAATTGAATGATCCGCATTATGGTCGGCCTTTATTCTGCATGGGCATCATCTTCATGTAGCTGGGTAAGGGTTTCTTGATACGAGCGTAATAATTCAGTTCGTTGTTCTGCAGATACATTGTGGGCACTCAAACAACGTTCAAACACATCATTTTCATTCAAATCATCAAGGGTTTCACACTCATCAATACGATTTAAAACGCGGTTAATAATTCGATTATTTTTTACTTTCAACAACTCGATATCCGTTCCATCGATCAATGCTTCAAGACGTTCACGCAAGTCGGTTAATACCTCATCGCCATCGTAAATAATCTCTAGCCATGCATTATTATTCGTTGTGATAAGGGTTTTAATCTGAGTTTCAATCGCCTGCCAATTGCCTTTTATTTGCTGTAATTTTTGAAAAGTAGGCACATCGACCAAGTTCAGCGTTGCAGCTCGTTTATTAAAACTGACTAAACACACACTTTTTTGCTGGTTTGCCTCACCAAATCCCATCGGTAATGGTGAGCCGCTATAACGTTTTAACTCCGAATCATTAATTTTTTGTGGCACATGTAAATGGCCTAAAGCAAGATAATCGATACATTCTGGGAAGATCCCTGCTGTCACATGAGCCAATGAACCGACATACAATTCTCTTACGCCATCACCGTCAATCGTTTGCCCACCAGCAGTAAATAAATGCCCCATCGCAATAATCGGCACATCCGGATTTAACGCTTGTCGTTTTTGTTCAGCCAAATCACACACATCAAGATAATGCTGACGTATGCCATCGATCAGTTTTTGCTCTTTATCTTCAATACTCTCGCCCGCTTCGACCGAGCGAATATCGCGGTCGCGTAAATACGGCACGGCGCAGACAATGAGTTCAGGTTGACCAGCAAGATCATTTAATACCAATACTTCTTCATCTGGCTGCTCACAAATCGCACCTATCACATGAACATCTAACGCGCGCAGTAAACTCTTCGGCGCATTTAAAAATGAGGGTGAATCATGATTTCCGGCAATAATCACAATATGCCGACAAGCTGAACCAGCCACTTGGGTTAGGAATTTGTAATACAAAGATTGGGCGCGGTTACTCGGCGTCGTGGTGTCAAAAATATCGCCTGCCACCAGCAGAACATCAATCTTTTGTTGATCAATCGTTACCACTAACCAATCTAAAAACTCGGCAAATTCATCATAACGTTTGCGGCCATATAAAGAACGACCGATATGCCAATCTGAGGTGTGAAGAATATTGATGTTGCCCTCTCCTGCTACGCAAAAATTATAATATATGTGAGTATTTTTAACGCCAGTTTGACGGAAAAAATGGTTTAAAGCTTAAACGGTTTAAATCTTCACCAGCTTCATTTTAGCAGCCAAACCCAATCGACCTGTTTTAACGGCATTTCGCCGCATGCCTTTCACCGGTGCAATGAAAAACACATCGCCATTTTTACCTAATAATTGTTGTTGTACGCCGACTGATTTAGCAATTTTGGCATTGGCTTGTAAGTGATGCATTTCACCATGAACCGGAATCGCACAAGTCGGTTTCACCCAGTCGTACATCAGTTTAAGTTCATCAGCAGCCGGATGACCCGATGCATGAATCGGCAAAATACTGTCATCTGCCGTAACAACAATTAACTGCTTTTCTTTGAGACGTTGAATTAATGACTCTACTGCTAACTCATTGCCTGGTATTAATTTTGAACTGAAAATAACGGTATCACCTGGCTGTAAATCCAAGTCACGAAAGGCATTGATACTTAAACGATTTAAGGCGGTATGCGGTTCGCCTTGGCTCCCTGTGGCAACTAATAACACGGTACTGGCAGGCAAATAACTTAAATGTTCTGAATCAACCAAGGTATTGCCATATTCCCACACACCACTGGCTCGCGCCGCTGACACCATATTAATGAGCGATCTTCCTAATAAGCCAAGATGACGATCCGTTTCTTGGGCGATTTTAGCAAGTGTCGATAAGCGAGCGATATTACTACCAAAACACGTGACAACTACTCGTCCTTTTGCTTGTTCGATATGTTTTTTTAAACCTTGATATAACTGCGATTCGCTTAAAGAATGTCCTTGCACATTAGCGTTAGTGGAATCACAAACCATCACATCAATATCTTGCTCCGCCATTGCACGATAACGCTGTTCATCAAAACCTTGACCGACTAAAGGCGCGGGATCGAGTTTCCAATCTGCGGTATGAAATGCTTTTCCCACTGGCGTGCTAATAATTAAGGCATAAGGATCAGGGATCGAGTGCGTCAACCTCACCCATTCAACATCAAATACGCCGATTGTCTGCTTATTATCTTTGTCGACATCGATAATGTGAACAGGTACTTTTTTGTCTAAACCGACTTCAACGAGTTTGCGTCGTAAGATTTCAGCGGTAAACGCCGTGGTATAAATCGGACAGCGTAATTGTTGCCATAAATACGGCACAGCACCGACATGATCTTCATGAGCATGAGTAATGACTAATCCGGCAAGTTGAGCGCGGCGATCAACAATAAATTGGGGATCAGCCATTTGCACATGATGATGCGGCCCCGTTATTTCTTCACCATCGACATCGGTATTTTGGTCGAAAATCACACCACAATCGACCATTAACCATTGTCCATCATGACCATATAGATTCATGTTCATGCCGATTTCGCCCGTGCCGCCTAAGGGCAAGAACCAAAAGTCTTTTGAATCAGGTGTCATCTTTTTTCCGATGTTGGCATTAAGGCTGACGTGTTTTTGAATAATCTAAAGTAATAAATCTTATTTACCTTTTAATAAAGAACCCAAGATACCACGCACTAACCTACCACCGATTTGGGTACCAATCGAACGCATCGCACTTTTGAAAAAGGCTTCCATTGGTGTTTCACGTTGTCGACTTGTCGTTTTTGGTTTTTCAGCTTTTGCTTGTTCCTTAGCTTGAGTAGCCGCCGTTTCATCAGCTTGTTGTTTTTTAGCAAGTTCTTCTGCCCGTTTATTTAATATTTCATAGGCTGATTCTCTATCCACCATTTTTTCATACACACCCGCCACCAGCGAATTAGACATTAATACCGTGCGTTGGCTATCTGTAATCGGTCCAATTTGGCTTTTAGGCGGTTTAATCAACGTGCGTTGCACAATTTGTGGTCGCCCTTTTTCATCTAATAATGAAACTAATGCCTCGCCCACCGCCAACTCAGTGATGACGGTTTCAGTATCTAGTTCAGGATTATCACGAAAAGTTTGGGCGGCGGCTCGTACTGCTTTTTGATCGCGAGCCGTATAAGCACGTAAAGCATGTTGAATTCGGTTACCTAATTGAGCCAACACGCTATCAGGAATATCGGTTGGATTTTGAGTAACGAAATACACACCAACACCTTTTGAACGAATCAAGCGGACGACTTGTTCCACTTTATCTAATAATACTTGTGGCGCATCTTTAAAGATTAAATGGGCTTCATCAAAAAACAATACTAGTTTCGGTTTTTCGGGATCGCCCACTTCGGGTAATTGTTCGAATAATTGTGACATCAACCACAATAAAAACGTGCTGTATAACTGAGGCGAATTCATCAGCGTATTGGCCGCCAGCATATTAATCACGCCTTTACCTTCAGAGTCAGTTTGCATCAAATCATCAAGATTGAGTACGGGTTCTGCAAATAATTGATCACCACCTTGATCTTCTAACGTAATCAATCGACGTTGAATCGCGCCCACACTCGCCGCAGAAACATTGCCATACACTGTCTGAAAATCAGCCGCATTATCAGCGACAAATTTAAGCATCGCGCGTAGATCTTTCATGTCCAACAATAGCCAGCCATTGTCATCCGCGACACGAAACACTAACGACAATACACCTTCTTGAGTGTCATTAAGATTAAGCAATCGAGACATTAACAACAGACCCATATCAGAAATAGTTGTTCTAACAGGATGCCCTTGCTTGCCAAATATATCCCAAAAAGTAGCGGGGAAACCTTGAAACTTAAAATCATCCAAATTCATTAAGACAACACGTTCCGCCACTTTAGGATGCGCTTTGCCCGGTTGTGTAACACCGGATACATCACCTTTAATATCAGCTAAAAATACTGAGTCGCACCCGCAATCAAACCATGACGATTAGCCAATTTGGGCAATAACGTGATGGCGAGTTCACCTGCTTGCCCAATGAAAATGCTGTCTGACATGTTTAATCCTTTTTAACACTGAAAATAGAGTGGATTCATAAGCGGTACTTTAGTTTAGTTAGAGAACTAAAATCAATTGACCAAACGATACTTAATTTTTAAGTTGAGATTGTGCGTGTTCTGTATAAATGATCGGCAAAGTTGTTTAACGCTTTCTACGGCCTTTAGATTTTCCCTTATGCTGCCTATTCGAATCTGGCTCAAAATTACCAAACTCGTCATCGTCAAATGGTGAACTGGCAGGCGAAAGCGGAGCAAAACCTGCAATAATTTCTCGTTCTAATGCATAACCAATAACACGTTCAATAGACGCTAACTGCTTAGTTTCATCTTCACTAAAAAATGAAACCGCCAAACCTGCAGTACCAATTCGACCCGTACGACCAATCCGATGCACATAATCTTCAGCCACATAAGGCAGGTCAAAGTTCACCACACAAGGTAGCTGATTAATATCAATGCCCCGTGAAGCAATATCAGTGGCGACTAACACTTTAATCGTGCCATTTTTAAACCCATCTAAAGCGAGCGTACGTGCATGTTGGGTTCTGTTGGCGTGGATGGAGTCAGCATTAATTCCAGCGTTTTTCAGTGTGACCACCAAACTATCTGCACCCTGTTTAGTTCGACTAAATACCAAAACTTGATGCCAACTGTTGAATTTAATCAGGTAAATGAGCAAGTCACTTTTGTATTCCTTAGCTACGGGATATAACTTTTGATTAATCGTATCGACAATGCTGTTAGCGGCGGTGATTTCAATCAAAATGGGATTATTAAGCATGCTGTTTGCAAGCGATTTAATCTCTTTAGAAAACGTCGCTGAAAACATCAAGGTTTGACGTTTATTAGGCAGCAGCGTTTGGATATGACGAATATCGTCGATAAAGCCTAATTCCAACATACGATCGGCCTCATCCAAGACCAATATTTCCAGCTGATCAAAATTAATTGCTTGTTGATTATAAAGATCAATCAAACGACCCGGAGTCGCCACCAACACATCGACACCTGCTTGTAGTCCGGCTATCTGTGGCTCGATTCTCACCCCACCAAACACCGCGGTAGATGGAATAGTTGTATGACGGCTGTAGTTTTCAATACTTTCGGCAACTTGAGCTGCAAGCTCACGCGTCGGCGTAATCACTATGGCACGTACATTGTGAGCTTGTGGTGTTGGAGCATCTGACAATAGCTGCACCATAGGCAATGTAAAACCAGCTGTTTTTCCCGTGCCCGTCTGTGCCACCGCCATTACATCACGCTGACTCAGCACCGCCGGAATAGCTTCAACCTGAATGGGTGAAGGCGTTATATAACCTTGTTCTGCAACCGCTTTCAAAAGTTCATCACACAAATTTAAAGCACTAAACGACATAGATAGGGTTTCCTTAATGATTGATTGACGCATCAAGTTAGCCGCCACCGCCTTGATTCATGTATTAGTCCGATAAATTTCTGTATTTTGTAACGATTCTGTAAAGTATCAATTTAGCAGAATTATTTAAACGGTTATTTAGGATTAAATTATGAAGGTTCTGGACTATTATGATAAATTCGAATGTATTGGTTCTGATTGTGAAGATAGCTGTTGTAGCGGTTGGCAGGTCAGTATAGATAATAATACATATCGAAAATATAAAAAAATTGAAGATATAGCAGTTAGAAAAGAAGTCTTAAACAATATAGTCCACGATAAAGGGAAATTGACAGGGTCAAAGTATAAAATCAAGTTGCGTGATGATGCTTCTTGTCCTTTTTTAAATAAGGATAAATTATGCGATATCTATCAACGTTGTGGTGAAAATCATTTATCAGATACCTGCACGAATTTTCCACGTGACCCACGCAATCTTTTTAGTCAGCCTGAATCAGCGCTGAGTTTAGCTTGTCCTGAAGTCACTCGCTTAGCCATTTTACCCAGTTCCCCCATACAGTTAATTGATATTGATGCGTCGACAGTTCACTCCAAACGAATACAAACATATCAATTAAAGCTAGCTTCGTATTCATCAGACGATTTTCAGCAAACCTATGATGCTATACGAACCGTCTCATTTCATATCATACAAATGAGACAAATTAGTTTAGATGAACGCCTATTTCTCTTGGGATTATTCTTAGATAAACTCAATGATGGATTTCAAGAAAACAATCATATATTGATGAATCAGTTAATTGTCGAGTTTATTGATAATCTCGAAGGTCCTGATGAAATATTAACGCAATATCGACAATTTAAATCAATCCCACACTTAAAGCTCGAATACTCTCTTACGATGTTGGTTACTGATTATCCAGCATCGCGTAATCCTCGCTTAGCAGAGTGTCTAAACTGGTTAAATCAGGGCTTAGGTATAAACTATCATGAGTTTGAAATAGATAAAATACTCGAAAAATATCAACATGCAGATGAAAAATATTATCAGCCCTTTTTGCAAGAACGAGGCTATTTTCTAGAAAACTATTTAATTTCACACTTGTTTTATTCTGGCTTCCTATTTTCAAGCCAGCAATCTTTATTCGAGAGTTACCTTAGACTCATTACCTGTTTTACCAATATTCAGACAACCATCATTGGCATGGCTAGTTTTCATCAAAATATTGATACAGCTCATGTTTTACAACTAATACAAAGTTATGAACGATTTATCTCTCATAACGCTAACTATCTACCGTCATTATTGAAAAAATTAGAAGACTTGAACTTCAACTCCTTGGCAGCGATGATGCTTTTACTTAAACAAGGGTAATTAACTGACCCCGAAGCTCACTTGTAAACCATGGCGTCACATGACTTATTGAATAATGTCAATCAATAGTACTAAAGTACAGTATCTTATAATCTACAGCCGCTTATAATTAAAACCATGTTAGTTCACAGTTTTATTTTATAACCTCCTATAAGGATATAACCATGAAAAGTTTAAATTTAAAATCAGCTGGTTTAATTACCATGCTTTTCGCAGCTCCACTTTCAGCGACAGCAGCAACTATCAATCTAAACTCAGTAACCGGCAATACACAAACACTTGCTCTTCAAGCTGGCACGTATTCTTTTAAAGTGACTTCTGGTGCTTGGAATGCTTGGAGCCCAGCAGGTGCAGCTAATTGTACAATTGCTGGATGTACTCAAGGTTGGGTTACTCAATTTAATTACTTAATTGAAGGTGGCGTTTTTTCAAAAGCTAATGAAATTAGAACAATAGATTCGACAACGGGTATTTATGCAACAGCAGCAGAAGCAACGCTTGCAGCTCAATCAGTTCAAACCATAATTACTTTAACGGATACAACAAATGTTTCTTTTACCATTCTAGATGCACCGACTAGCGATAATATTGGTAATTTAGAGATAGATATCTCAGCTGTATCCGCTGTACCTATTCCAGCTGCTGCATTCTTATTTGCCCCTGCTCTACTAGGTTTCATGGGCCTACGTCGCAAATCTAAACAAGCTTAATCCCACGGAATCAGTCCATTAAAAAGCCACTTTAGTTACCTAAAGTGGCTTTTTTGTGCCGAACAGGAATAGATATGATGGGTAATGTCCCCTTCAGTTACTGGCTACGGACAGGTATACCCCCCATCAATAACAAGATCTGAACCTGTCATGAATGTTGATTCATCTGATGCTAAGAATATAGTGCCATAAGCAATTTCATGCGGTTTTCCAAAGCGCTTCATCGGAACCATTGAAACAAGTGGTTCCCATTCTTCTTTCGGAACACTACTTTCAAATAAATTGGTGTCAAACATACCCGGGCAAATTGCATTCACGCGAATATTATCACCAACAAATTCCATGGCTGCAGATTTGGTCATTAACCTAACTGCGCCTTTAGTACTTTGGTAGGCGGTTGATGTGCCAGCGCCCGCAATGCCATAGATTGAGGCAAAGTTGATAATAGAGCCTCCGCCAACACGCCTCATAGCTGGGACAGCAGCTTTCATGCCTAGTAACACACCTAATTGATTGATGTTAACGATTTGATAAAATTTTTCGACCGTATGCTCTAGCAACCCTGCATGATAATAAATACCGGCATTATTGACTAACACATCTAATCGACCAAAGTGTTTTTCGGTTTCGGCAACGCCATCAACCCAGTCCTGCTCTTTGGTGACGTCAAGCGCTATCGCAATAGCTTCGCCACCCGATTGATTTATCTCATTAACCAAAGCGAGTGTTTTCTTCCATAAGCTATCGACAGCTTGACCGTCAGCAATGATGGGATCAACGTGTAAATTTGCAGCAACAATTTTAGCGCCTTCTTTTGCCATCATTCGCACTTGTTCACTGCCTAAGCCACCACCTGCACCCGTAATTAATACCACTTTATTTTCTAATCTTCCCGCCATGTTATCCCCCTAATTAGTTAAGATAAAGACATTGCAACTGTGCCTGTCTCTGATTTAAAACCATCTTAAAGTTGGCTAGACTTCGCCACAAGACGGCACTTTGAAGTGACCTAGTTACTTGAAAGTGACATTTGAATGTTAAGACGCCCTCCCAGTAACAAACAGTGATGATTCTGGTACGAACGGTCAGAACTCAGACAAAGAAACAAAACTAGGTTGGACGCTAGGTTTCGGTGCTGAATACGCGCTGAATGATGACTGGACAATCCGTGGAGAGTATTTTCTTATGCCGATTACGGAGACGTGGACACCACGGCATTTGTAAGCAATCCAGCTCAGACTTTGGGTAATGATTTGAAAAGCTCCGTAGGGCTTACTACACAAGTGTTCTCACTCGGTCTGTCCTATCATTTCTAATAATAAAATCTTATATATCTGAATAAATTATTATTCAGAAAGGGCCGACATTTTTGTCGGCCCTTTAATCACTGCACTAATGAGCACAGTATAAATGGATGTATAAACCATTTACGCTATCCACCCTAGCTCTACAATTTCAACCGCTAAACCAATCAATTACTTAACGTCCGTTTCACCCCTCTTTTCTCGTTTATAAAAAGTCAGGAACAACCAGAAAACTGAGTTTTATAGCTGGGTTTATGGAAGGGAATAACATAGCGACAACTTACAAAATCAACGGATCTTAGCATTTTGTGTTGTATAGGAATTCTAAGGAAAATCAAGAATAAAGGAGCAATATATCGACATTAGGCTCACACTGTATAATCCATAAGTAAGTCATAAAATTCTAAAGTTTAGTTTCCTCATGTTTTTCACATTTCATTCCATAAGGAACTATGTTAGATTTTGATGAATAATCACAATAAACAAGGTCATCATAAGAGAATGTCACTAATTCCTCATGGAATAAGGCGCTGATAATGCGTTTCTTATCGTCAACACCTGCTGGAAAAAGACATTGTCTAGAAAACATCTTGTTTTGTCTTTGCCTGTTATTGTTACCTTTAACGGCTTTCTCTCAGCAAATATTCGAAGGTAAATGGTATCAAGTCGATTCGACATGGAAATTTCCTGAAATTGTTACAAAGCAGATTGATGTTCCAGTAATCACTGGCGGGAGTTTTGTATTTAAAGCCCGTTTTGATGTTTTAGAGAGCCATCAACCACAGGTAATTGATTTTAAAAATGCGAGCGTTCTTGGTTATTTTCATCACTACATTATGGACAGTTCAGGAAAACTCGTTGCTGAATTTGATGGTGGAATTCAATCAAAGACTGCGTCCCCATTTTTTATGCGGCATGGGCGTGAATTTGAGTTACCTCCAGGTAATTATCAGTTAACTACGCTATTAACGTCACCTTACTTTATTGCTGAGCCTCAGCCGTATTGGGATTCATTAAGCCATTACCGACAAGCGATTAAATGGGGTAATTTCATAGGCCTTGTGAGTATCGGTATATTATTCAGCTTGGGTGTCTACTATGTTATTTTAGCTTTTGTAAGAAAGCGAACAACAGAAATAATGTACACCATCTTTATCATGTTGAAGGACATCTCTCCTATGGAGATG
>LAZR01002663.1_pt1 | contig 10252 bp, 6 predicted proteins | sample 329461 | NCBI WGS metagenome assembly LAZR01 (sample SAMN03002196, study PRJNA259156) | marine sediment metagenome | biome: sea floor; feature: Hydrothermal impacted sediments; material: marine sediment; isolation source: Loki non-amplified sample from Loki's castle hydrothermal vent sediment ...
TTCAACACCTTTGCAAAGATAACCCATTCCATTTGCTATTAAGTTATCATACTTTTTCATTTTTTTGTAATATACATTATCCATCATAATTGGATGATCTGCAGTGTAAAAGGGTGTATAGGGATTTGATTCATTTCTTAATAGATAAATTCGATAATTAGCCATTATTGGTAAACATTTTTCAATCATATCTCTTGTATGAAAAATTTGGTGGTGTTCCATAATCTTGTCACTATATTCTACTCTAAAGTCTTTTCCTTTATATTGTGGATATTTCCTTGGAATGATAGAATATTGCATGACAGCTTTTGTCAAGTTTTCAGCTATTTGCTTTAATTCATTTCTTCTCTCTTTAGTCCTTAAGTCTTGAGTTATAATCCATGCCATTAAATTTAATTTCTCTTCTTTATTTAATCCAACAACAGATTTATCTTCAATTATCTTATTAATTACTCTAATTCCATTTCCTTCTATTACTGATAACCAATCTTCAAAGAATTGTGGATAAAAGTGTTTAATGACCGTAGCATTGTTTATATTTATGCGAATTGGTTTTGGATTCTCTATAATTTTATCAAATTGATATAAAAAAAAGCCCTTGTTGATTTTCTTACTGAAATTTTGAAGGAATGCTCGTTGAACTGTATGATTTCTCTTTGTTTCATTCATTATTTTTTACTTCTATTTATTTACCCATTTATTGTATTGAATTATTTCCATTCATTTTTATCTTGATTAAATGTAAAAATTATTACTATTTTAATATGAATATTATCTTGTCAATTTTTAAATAATAGCAGAGTATTGAAATATCTAATTTTATTATTATTAGTAATAATTAGGTTATTTTTATTAACTTTAGGTATCAACAAACTACATGTATAAACTCGTAAAATATTTTCAAGATAATATGATGATCGATTATGAAAAAATAATTCTTGGTCAAAAGCATAATTGGATTATGAAGCTATTACAATAGAAATCCTGTTTTATTGTGTATAATGATGAATAATGAAAAATCTTTGTCAATCGAAAATATATATCAGAAGATCGATCAGAACCTCATCAATATTGGATCAAATAGCCTGGAATGCGAAGCTTTTTTTAATAATTTATGGGAAACAGCTGTTAAGAAAAACGCAGATTTAAATTTGATAAATTATATTAAAAAGGACTATTATTTATTCACATTTCGAGAATCAATACCTCTCGAAGATCTGGAGTATTACAAGGAAAGATTTAAAAAAACTGAAAATCCAGTGCTCAAAGTAATGTATTTTAAAGTTTTAAATAAAGAAAAATTAGATTTTGCCTTAACTTTAGAAGCTTTCGATAATTTTTTCATTTTATGTGAGAGTACTCTTAAATCTGGGAATCCTGTTTCAATTAAACAAGGTATTGATATATTAAATTCAAGCCTAGAATATGCTCTCAAGTTAAAAAATGAAAATATGATCTCAAAATCTCTTTCAAAACATGTGGAGTTTATAACACAGTACATTCAGCTTAAAAACTTTAATTGGGCATATTTATTAGTCAAATCATTATTTATTATCGGAAAGAAACATTGGGATAAAGTAGATGAATCTTTCATTGAGAATATTATTAAAGAAGTAATGAAAGAAAAGGAAAATGGTCCCAAATATTTCAATGGATGGAAAGATTGGTCTAATTTATTAATCCAATTATACACATTATTAGGAAAACATGAAGAGAAAAATAAAACACTTCAAACAGCTGCAGATACGCTAGAACAAGACTTTGATGAAATGGTGAAAAAAGGTGAATTATCTCACATAAAAGCAGGTTACTATTATAATAAGATTGCTGAATATCGCAAAAAAATGAACCAATCTCATAGAGATATGAATGATTTGATGATAAAAATCAAGCACCATCAAAAAGAAGGTAAAAAAGATATGGTTGTAATTAAAGGATCGTATGAAATTCCAGAAAAGGAGATTCAAAAGTTTGTTTCTAGATTCGAAAAAAAACCTACTCTTGAAATCATCCAGTTAATCTATGAGATCCCCATAATTTCTTTCGAAACTTGTGTTCAGGCACGAAAATCGGGATCGAGTGATTCTTTTCTAGAACAAATTCCTCACATTACATATGTCAATGGACTTATAAAAGCTAAGACAGTCGGAAATGAGACTATAGATACCCAAGCTAAATGGTTTTTTATTGAGGAGATGAAATTACTCATCTTTAGAATTGGAATCGTTTTCCAAAAATTAGGAAGTCAAAATGATAATTTTCTCGATGAGTTAAATGAATTTTTTGGTAAAAACAATAATATTACTAGTACGAATAAGCAATTGATATCATATGGCATAGAGAAATTTAGAAAAAAAGAGTATATAGCCGCAATACACGTTCTCATTTTCCAAGTAGAAGTAATCCTAAGAAATAGATTGAAAGGCTTTGGGATCAGTGATTATACTGAAAAAAATGGAATTCAACAATATCTCAGCTTGGGAAGTGTATTGACCAAATTACGCGAAAATCATGACCTTCAAGAAGATTTTTTGATATTTCTTGATCTTTTCTTATCTGACCAACAATTCGTTAACCTAAGGAACAAAATAGCTCACGGTCTAACAAAAATCGAAGAATTCAATGAAAATAATACGGTTGCCTTGATATTTATTTTAATAAAATTAGTTAATTCAAATGACAGTGTTCTAACAACTGGGAAATAAAATTAATCCTAAAGATTTTTTTAATCCTGTCAACTAGAAAGTCAAATTAGATTAATAGAATTAAGGTTGATGATAGATTAAGGTTTAATGATGTGTTAGTTAAGTAAATAAATTATAATCTCGTTTTTTGTAAGGTTGATTTTATTGGGGGAATAAAGAAAAATTTATTATCAATTTATAAGAACTCCAAGAAAATCCAAGAAAATTTTTTAAACCTTTCCCCACTTTCTCGGACTAAAATGTCGTATTCTTAAATGGATTAATGATGATTTAACAGGATATGAATCAGAAGAAGGTTTTCCTGACTATAGAAGAATTCCTGCATCTCTTTATAGGACAAAGGTGGAGGTAAATCGCTTTATAGGATTAAGAAGAACTTAAGGAGATACAACGAAATTTTTCTACTTTTTTCATTTTTTCTTTATATTTGTTCGATTTAGTTTGATGTATGGCCGGAGATTTATTTATTACCTCGTTGGGAATCTTTCTATTTGTTCTAATTACAGGATATTTAGTACAGATAATTCTATGGGGAAAAGATAAAGGTCCATTTACTACGATAATAAATATTCTAGCATTTATTGGGGTATTCATACATGAAATTTCTCATGCTGTGATATCCATTTTTTCTGGAGCTCCCGTAAAAAGTATTAGGGTTAGGTTAAGGGATGAAGATACGGGGAGAGTCGCCCCTCATGGGGAAATAAACAATAGAAGACCGTACCAAAAGACCTTCCTTCAATCACTTTTAATCAGCTTTGGTCCGGTAATACTCGGTTCGTGGATATTTTACTTCGCGTTGCAAGTTGCATTCAATTCTTTAATTGATCCCCTTTTCCGTATGATAGCGGGGCTAATGGCACTTTCAGTCCTTATCGCTTCGACACCTTCTCCTCAAGATCTCAGGTTAATAATCGTTTTTTTTAATTTCGATTCTCAGCATTCATTTTACCAAATTATAGTGTTAACAGCCTCTATTTTACTCTCATGGACAATCGTGGTAGCCTTTAACATTGTTTTTCCCATTGAATTTCTTTATTATGGTCTTATAATTTTTTGGTATTTCACACTGAAATACTTATTACTCCTGATTAGATGGGGTTTTAACAAGATTCGTACTCGGTTCGGAAATGAAAAAAATAGAACTGGGTTTAGACGATCCTCCAGGAGAAAATATACATCTTCACAATTTCAATAATAAATTGAGGTAAGCACAAAATGAAAGGATTAATTTTGGTAGTATTGGCGATTGGCTTTTTCATGTTTTATCAGCAGAGTCCGATGTATGCTATAATCATAATTGGAATTTTTATCGCAGGATATATCTTCGTTAAATCACGAAAGTCGGGATCAGGTATTGGTGGGTTTTTAAAAGGTAAGACACCCCAAAATAACAGTAATATGGATGATCTTATTACTTTAATGATGCTTCAGCAATTAACTAATAATTCTAACTCACGCATCGAAAACATTGATGAAACCAAAAACAACGAGCATGAAGAGTATATCGAGAAAGTGAAACAAGAAACCCTTGCGCTTCTAGATGAGTAAGATGGAGTTCCAAGAATCAGTTATGAGCAGTATTGAAGATCTTTTTCATAAAAATACATTGATCTCAATCTCTGGTAAAGCAGGGACGGGTAAAACGTCACTATCTCTATATTTAATCGGTAAATTTCTTACATCTACCCGACCTTATGAGAGTACTTGTGTCTGGGTTCAAGCAAGTGAACCGTTCCCAAAAAAAAGGTTAGAAACACTATTCAACAAGAATCAAAAACAGTTGACGTATTTAACTCAGAATATTTTTATTATCCCTAGTCACGGTCCTTTTACTACTTATCAACAACAGTTAGAAAAATTAGGGAAGTTTCCAAAAGAAAATTTTGTACTTCCTCCTGGTGTAAAGTTTATAGTGATTGATAACATCTCCCATCATCTGCGCTTTCAATTTTCACTTCTATCCGATGTGGAGGAAATGTCTTATATGGTTAATACGTTTTATGAAACAATATTAAATCCTCTTATTTTTCGCTGTCAAAGGGAAAAAGTCACCCTAATTAGGTCTACGAGGTGTTTGATTTTTTCATCTAAAATCTTTTTTCTTCTCAATACTTCTACAAGCATAATTAAAACAATGAAATTTATTTTTATCTCGATTTTTTATCTTTCTTATCAAACAAATTAGTTAGACATAAATTTAAGTTTTTAGATTCTTGATTTTTTCATTCTTACCAATTTTTTGGAGTTGAGCATTCAAAAAACTGTGGATATTCGCATGAAATTTTTAATAATCTGAGACTCATTTTTTGTTTAAATATTAAGACGTATTACTAAAAAGTAGAGAGATTAATCAGTACCTTAGTATCAAACCATCAATAACTTTTTTAAATACTGAAAGAATTCCAGTCAATATACTAATTTAAAAATCTTTAGTCTTCACCTATTAATATAGAATTGCGATAAAAGTCAAAAAATTTGAAAATGACTCAAAAAAATAAAAATTGTGTAATTTGCGGATAGCCAAAAAATAGCCAGATATACCCTATGTGTATAGAGTGTACTCCTTTATTAATAATAAAAAGTATTAAAAGATCTAAATCTAATACATAAAATGATTCTCTATGAGTAATTTGGAATTAAAAAAGACAATCTCCCATTTAAAGGAATCATTTCAAACTATAGATTTTAGAGCAGCTTACTATTTTTATGAAGGTCAATGGGAATACATCGTCTCAAGTCTACGTTTCACAAATAATACAAAGGAAGAGTTATCTTTAATTCAAAAAAAATTAGATGCGGAGTTCCAAACGCATTCTTTTAAAATTAAATTTAGATCTTTAGATATACAAGAATTTAAAGGATTTTGGAAAGAAATATGTGAGTCTGCTAAACGTAGTGTGAAAGAGATTACTAATGACATGGTTAAATCTGTTATAAATTACGTTGGAGGCAGACGTACAAGTAATTATCTATTAGATCGAGATAAAGAATATAATACAATTCAATTTACTATTGAGTTTAGTAAACTAAATAAATTACATCATGAAAGATTTCAATTTATACGAAAAGAGTTGATTGATAAGGGAAGAAAAGAGATTTACCCAATTATCGAAAAAGCGTTACAAATACAAAATTTCAGTTTAAATTCTCCTCTTTATTCAATTGTTCTACTCCCTATTTATGTGAAAATTAATGATCTGATTTTCATTAATAATTATCTAAGTGGTGATGTTATATTTCATAGATTTTACAAAGATTGGAAACTTCACTTTCTTTTAAGTTCTGTGAGAGAAAAATCTAATGAACATAAAGAATTTTTGTTAAGTACTGATAGAGAGAAAATAAAGTGGTTTGATTATGATGATTTGTCTAATCATTTATTTAAGATACGATTCACAGTTCATTATGAAAAAATCAAGATAAATTCATTAACAGAATTTTATAAAATTTGCTGTAGATTAAGTTCTCCTGATTTTGATAATTTTTTAATAGATTTTGAAGTTCAGCTTAAAGAAGTTTTTCAGAATATTAAATATATTGAATTAATACCAGATTCTCTTATGACAATCATTGATCCACTTCTTAAAATAAATACATTAGATCGTTTGGCATCTAAGAATCAATCTAAAGAAATAATTGGAAGAATGATAAATATCCAAATTGAAGAATTAAAAAATATTTTTTTAAAGAATATAGATTGGTTAATGTCCAATGAGAATGTAAGAATGATGAGAGACTTTTTTTTTAGTGCTGCAAATCGACGAGATACGTATTATAATAATGATTTTGCCGATTTAGTAGTAACTGCTAGTGATAAAATAATAAAATCAGAAATTATAGAAGATATCGACATAAAATCAAGATTTAATGATTTGTTAATAAAATATAATTATAATTTAACATACCAATCTAAATTGTATTATTATGGTAAAAGACTAGCAGAATTAAGAGAAGAAATTCTATTATTGCTTGATGAAATTTTTGAAAAATATCCTCAAATAATTGAACACTCCGAATTTGATGGAAGAGGGAGGATTTCACTAGATTTTCCAAAATTTTGGAGTGAAGTAAAAATTGATATCCCTGACTCCAATTTAACTTGTGAATTATTTTTCTTCAGAAATAATTCCTCACTCTTTAATTTTCATATAATTCATATTTTATTCTATCATTTATCAAGACCAGAAAGAATTTGGAGTGACATAACACCTAAACAAAAGGAGATGTTCATTCAATTCTTAAATAAAATATCTGACATTAAGGATTTAGAAATTATTGGCTATGAATTACCAGAAAACCTTATTTCAAAGTTAAATAAGAAAATTGATACAGATAAAATATCTAAAAGCGAGTTATTTATTAAAAAGAAGAAAAAGTTCAAAATTATTGGTATAGAAGGCGAAACAGACAAATTCATATTTTCTGATCTAAATATTTTTATTGGTAAAAATAATAGGGGAAAAACTGTAAGTTTAACAACAAATTTCATTAAAATATCAGATAATCAAAAGGTTTATAATAACCAAAAAGCAGTTTATGAGTTTCATCAAAAATATCCTCAATTTTCCACTTACGAACTATATTATATCCCTCACAATAGAGAAATTGATAACCCTCTCGGAAGAAAACAAGATTTAAAAGAAGGTTTAATAGATGTATTAAACAATTTAAGAAAGCTAATCACAAAAGATTACCTGAAAGTTGAACCAATTGATATTGAAGATAGAAATAATGAAGTTCATTCTAACTCCTGGAAGATTCCAAATTTTTTAGAAATAATAGATATTTTTTCCATTGATCTAGAGGATACTGATGATTTAATTCGTGAAGATATAAATATAATTGATAAGGGTAAAGCATTACTTACTAAATTTAATCAGATATGGGAAAGCTGGAAGGTCAAGGTTGAATTATTTTTTGAAGATATTGAAGTTAAAACAATAAAAGTTCTTGGAAGAGGTGGAAGGCATAAAATGTTATTTTATGATAAGTGGAGGCAAAGAGAAATTTCCAATTGGAAATCTTTTGGTAGTGGTACGCAACAACTATTAAATTTGATATTTATAATCGAATTTATAAAAATTTGTCCTTCAATAGTATATGGAAGATTAATAGAAGAAATAAACAATGGTAATATTAAAACAGCATTTGATGAATACGTTAAAGAGATCCATACAAATCGGATTATCTTTCTAGATGAGCCAGAAGTTAGTTTACACCCGAATTTACAAAGAAAGTTCTTTAATTATTTAAATGAGAGTTCTCGAATACTTCAAATATTTATAGCCACCCAATCTCCTTTCTTTCTTGATATCAACAATTTTAATGATTTATTGGGGAACACAATTAATGTAACCATGTGTAAAAAAGAAGAAACAGGAGAGTTTGTTAAACAAAAAATTACGAAAGAAAATAAAATCCTTGTTATAGATGAAATTTTTGATTACAATCATCTAGAGACAGCATTTTACTTATCCAAAAACTCCTATGAGGATTTAATGATAACTGATGATAAACGTAACTTTCAACTACTTACATTAAAAATGATTGATAAACTTATAAGTGACCGGAAAAAATACGACCCTGATTATAGTAAACTATTGAATCTTGGCACATACGATGAAGAAAATAATTCTCGGTTAATACAAAATGCGATTTTTCTTAGTATAGAACCAACAATCATTAATCTTAATAATAAGAGTGATATTCTGAATGAATGTCAGAAAATATTTTTATACCAGATACATATAAATGAATTTAAATCTATTAATGAAAAGATGAGATTTAAAGCAACATGTGCTTCAAATTGGAATAAAAAGACTTGTCTAAATTTTAATGTTTTATCGTATACTGAGGAACAATCTAAAGTTCTTTCAAAAAAAATAATGAGAAAATTAAATAATCTTGAGAATAAAGGGAAAGAAATTCTGAAACACAGTAGTATTATCCTATTTCCAGAAAATACACTACCTTACCAAATTCTAGATTCTTTGATCAATTATTCTAAAGAAAAAAATATTATTATAATTGGAGGGATGGAACACATCAAACTATCAAGATTAAAAGATTATTTTGATGAATTTGTTAAAAAGTATCCCCATGATTTCAAAAGACCTATTGATTTTAATAATATCAATAGTATTCCCAAGTTTGTTGATAATAGTTTTGTAAATCAAGCAATTGTTATCAATTCTAATGGTAAATTTTCTTTTCAAATTAAAAATATTCCTGTTTCAAAATTAGGGAAACGCGTAGAAGGAATTCCTTTAATACCAAACTTAAAATTTTCTAGATTTATAACCTCTGTCGGAAATCTATCAGTGTTTATTTGTAAGGATTTTTTAGTCAATTATGAAGTAATCGATAAATGGATGAGTAAAAATAAGGTTACTACGCTACTTGTTCCCTCTTTTACAAAATTGGTAAACCCATTCATTTATAAATTTGGTAACATAATACGTAATAGATACAATGAAGGAAAAACAATTGCTTTTGTAAATATTGCAGAATATGGGGGTTCGGGTATTTTTAATGTTTCTTATGAACGACAATATGAGCCGGGTAAAGAAAGTCTCTTTAAGGATCGTGAGGAGGAATGTAAACCCTTTATAATGGAATTACCTAGAGAATTAAGGAATAGAAATGACATGAATTGAAAGATGAATTAAAAAGAAATTAAAGAAAAATTAATGGTTTTAGCTTCTTAGAGTATTAAGAAATAAAAAATAAAATTTTTTATTAGTTATAAACCTGATAAATTTCAAAACAATATCCTGCTCCCTTCTCATCCCCTGCGCTCTTAATTTTTTCTTGAATTTTGCTAATTATATCAAAACTGTTATAATCTTTTGAGCTTACAAATCCAAAATATGTAGGGGTTGCTCCTTCAATCGTGATAAATTTCCTTAAATAAGCATCTTTATCATGAGACACCGCAGTATAATATGCAATATCAAATAACATGGCAACTAACTCTAAGAAGTCACGTTCTGTTTTTATCGATTTGTTAACATATTCTTTCATACGTTTTCGAGCGTTTATGATAATTTTCGGTCCGTAATTCTTTTGTCGCAACTTATGGCATTCCTTGCAGAGTCTTATCATAGAATCTCTAAAAAATTCCGATTGGGTGACGAGAACAAATCCAAAATCAGAATGAAACACTTTTTGTTGCTTTATATCGAAATCATAGGGATCAATAACCATTAAGAAGGTCTTTCCAAGATTTTCCATTTATATTATCTCATAGAACTTGATTGTTAAGATATTATAATAAAAGTATTTTAAGGAAAATGTGTGACAAGAAGTCTTATGTCCGAATACAGGATTTGAAAAGAAAGAAATATAAAGGTGGTTTTCAAAAACTGATATTAAGATGATTAATATTGGCTACCCGAGCATGCATCGTTAGTAATGACTTTGTGTGAAGCCTCGGGAACAATGTACCGTCAGCGTTTAGCTATGAAACGGGCTGTGGGCTAGCCAAAGAACCTATGGGAAACGACAGTGAAGGTATGATAAACCTCGTTATTAAAAATCGGCGA
>LAZR01002664.1_pt1 | contig 10251 bp, 17 predicted proteins | sample 329461 | NCBI WGS metagenome assembly LAZR01 (sample SAMN03002196, study PRJNA259156) | marine sediment metagenome | biome: sea floor; feature: Hydrothermal impacted sediments; material: marine sediment; isolation source: Loki non-amplified sample from Loki's castle hydrothermal vent sediment ...
GGCGTCAAGAGGACTTATGCCGCCCAAATAGCCGTGCGCGGACCGGGAAGCCAAATTAGTGGCCACGATCGCCTTATTTAATTCTTCGTCCGGTAAGTTGGTATCACCTTGAAAAAGCTGTGAAACACTTTTGAATAAACGGGTCCACGGTAGATCTAAGAAATCAAGAGTTTTAGGCAGGCCGGTAACCGTGACTTTTTCACCTCTGATATGGTGGTAAATACCGGCCGGAATGTCGGTCAATAATCCCATAATTCCGCCCAGGGAGATACCAACACCAAACATATTGTCGGTCGTTTGCAAGGCCTCAATGAGCTCCCCTTTTGAGATGCGAAGCCTCTTTAGTTTATTGAGTCTCCGGAGTTTTCCTTTCTTCGAAAGGGGATTACCTTTTAAGGTTTCATTGAGTTCATGTTGGAGCCTGCGAGCCTTAAAGGGCAAAGAATAAAGCTTCAATGCAAGGCCGGCGATATCAGCACCGACCAAAGCCCAGCCTGCAGGGCCGAGAAGAAACTTCGCGGCCATGGCCGGCAATCGGCGTGCGACGATCCGCGCGACGACGGCCGCGGTACCCAGGACGTCATTAACATCATCCAGGGTAGTCAGAACACTGGCCGCGTTCTGAATAAACTGAGGAGTCGGAGAGGCGAGGATCCGGAGGTAGTTTTCACGCTTTTTCAACATGAGCGCCTTAATTGCAGCGTAACGAGCCTCCCCGAGTTCCTTGACTTTCTTCTGTCGGTATAGCTGCAGCTCGGCCGGGGATGGCTCCGGAGTCACGTTCCAGGTGAAAATGTCCGAAAACTGAGGGATGTGGATTTTGTACCCATATTTTGCGACATATTTCTGTTTTTCCTTGATAAATTCTTCCCTTGTAAACCTCGGCATTTTTATCGGGGCCTGAAATTTGAAAGGCATTTTGAACCTCCAAGTGTGGCGGGATCGCGAGGGGACCTTTGAAAGTATCGAGGGAATGAAAAGGGATCACCGATTCTTTCAAAGGGCCCCGAGCGAGCCCTAAAGAGTGACGGGCTCCGCCCGGGCAGAGTGAGACCCACGGTTTGGATGTGAACTATTTCACATTCTGGCGATCGTGAGACAAAAGCGATATGAAAGGGTTTTTATAAGGAAATGCTAATATATTGGACTCCAAATATCAACGAGGCTGGACGTTTGGGCATAAGAGAAGGGTAGTGTATAGACCTAAATGATATGGCAGAGGATAGACAGAGTGCCGGCGACGTCAAGGATGTCTTTCTCCATCGTGCCGGCCACTAAAACCAGCCTTTCGGGTTTCATAATTTTGGGATCCCTATTCCACAGAATTTGATAACTGGAAAGCTGGCCGATAGATCGGAGGCCAGGATCTGCAGAGACTTCGATCAACCATATAACATCTGACAGTTCGGCCAGGGCGTCGATGCGCTTTGCAAGATTTTGGTACCACATTTTTTTGAGCGGATCCTCAAGCTCTTTTTTGGTGTAAAATGGGCCTCCTACGCAAACATCATACCATAAGTTAGCGAAAAGATTACCGTAAACCTCAAGGAATCTATACCAAACAGGAATATCGGGCTCCAACATGTGCGGAGGATCGCCACGCCAGTTTAAGGAGAATTTTTGTCCGAGGTCGGTGGGCATAACTTACAATTTCCTCGCATCCAAACAATATTGGTTTCAATTTTGGTTAACCTGCGTTCAATACGTAAGGAAAACCAAATAATCGGAACAATCAATGGGAGAGCAGCAAGAAAGTAGTGAAATAATTGAAGAAACATGGATCACTCCTCATAGGTAATATTCAAAGTCGGGTGCCACAACTCGGTATCATTCTCGCGATAGGCCATATAAGCCCTAAATGCATTTATATCGTCCGGGAATTCAACATCCAAAAAATCGTATTGGTAATTTCTAATACAAATTTTCGCAGTAGAGCCGAGCATCGATTGAATATAAGCTATACCGGTGGAATTGAGAGAAAAAGTAATTTCTTGATATGTTGGCTCCCACGGGGGAGGCCAAACGATCGAATCGAATATTGAGCCGGTAAATGAATCAAAATCGGCTGTGGTCATGGGGTCTGCCTGGGTTCCCTCCTGGATGCAGACCGTTGAATCACCGGTGCTGTTTCCATATACGACTAAAGTGCAGGAATCAACGGTAAAGGAGCTGGAAAGAGATGAAAGGTCGAAAAACAGAAAGGATCTAGCTATTAAAAAAAGAACAGGCGGAGCATGAACTGAAACGACATCCGGGTAAAATTTCATTGAAGTACTCACAGTGTCGCCGGTGCCGGCATCATGGCAAGTGTTCCAGTTAGCGTGATTATACCTGACAAGTCCGTCTGATGAAGTGGTTACAAAAGATCCAGTTATTAAGGTAGGCTGAGTCAAAAGAGGTGGAGTCCTCGAAGGCGGGGGAATAAAGATTGATGGATCAAGATAATCAGGCGTAGACCCACCGTCGTAGTCAGAAGGAAGATCCGGAGGCGGGATTGCGCCAGGCGGTAAAGGATCACCGGGAAGCCAACCCGGGGGCCATACAAAACCGGGGGGAAAAAAGGTACCGGGCGGGAATTCAGCTCCTGGAGGAATAACGACACCAGGTGGAAGCGGGGGAAACCTCACAGAATTAGGTAAACGTTTAGTTATTTCACCGGGAAAAAGGGTATGAAGCAACCTATATGCAAAAACTCGCTTAGCCCATTCCGGATGGGATTTAAAACATTCTGCGTCAAGTCCTTTTTCACAAGGAGACATATCATTCTAAACCGGCCGCAGCGGATAAAAGCTCCTCGAAAGATAGAGGTTGAATTACCCTTTTCGGCAGGATCCCAATATTAATGATCGTTTCATATAAAATACCGGTGTCTGTAGTCCACAAAAGAGCGTACAAATCATTCACGGCGCCGTGAAGCTCATAATAATCTCTAAAGCTGATTACGGTTGCATCCGCTCTGAGCGAAGCGCCGTCATTGGTCGGCCATAACGGGTGACTTGCCTGGAAAATCTGAACATTTATGGCGTGTGCTGCGTCTTTCCGGAATAAGACATCAACCTGGTGAATGACGCCGGCTGCCAGCGGCATTTCAAGGCGGTATTTTGCGGATACAATATCGTTTGCGGTGACCGTATATGAGAAAGAGTAGAACATGATTTGTTAAAAAAGTTGATTAAATTATTTGACCAAGAGCATAATTTCGTTTGACTTCTTCAAAAGTCAAAGCACGGTTATACAGGAAAAATGAATCAAGAAAACCATTGAAATTTAAACCACCTGCCGACCGACTGTCACCACCTATATAAAGATCAGTGGTTTCAGTATTTAAATCACCTGTCGGGGATGTATTTGTTGAAGGAGATGCGCCGTTTCTATAAACCTTTATGGTTTCGCCATCATAAGAACCTACAATATGCTGCCAAACATTATTTTCATAAGGAATTCTGACATTATACCAAGATCCATCGACATAAAAAAAGTGGTATATGTCATCTTGGTCAGGAACATCAATTAAAATCGAACCGACATTACTGTCGTTTCTTTTTGCAAAAATATCCTGGCCACCAGTTCCTAAATTTATGGGATAAATCCAAAATTCATAAGAAATATTAACAGGAATAAGGGAGGCATGATGAGAAATTTGAACTATATAATCATTCCCGTCAAAATAAATGGCAGGACCAAAACGACCTTTTGATGTAAAAACAGCGTTATTTAAAGCACCATGATTATCATTACCAGAAAAATCATACCACTTATTATCGCGCTGAGAAAGTAAAGCGAGAACACATGATGGATCATATAAAGCAGGATGGAGCAAAGGCTGCTTTAATGGTTTAGGAAAAGGAGAACGTAAAGGCGGGTGTCGTCTAAGGCGCATTGAGAGACCTGACCAAGATCAGGACTTTAATTACAGCAGCAGCGGAGCCGTGATTATTATCCGCGCGAAGCCTGATCATCTTCGGACCGGGTTCGATAAGAAAAGTTTTGACCTCGGCGTCGCCTATATTGCGTTCTGCAAAAGGTACGGAGTCCCAAGGTCCACCGAGAAGGGTTGAATGAACATTAATGTCAATGTCGTCGCTCGCATTGCCAGAAGCCATAGTATCGATTTGAATTGAAATCGATGTTGCGAGGTCGATATTAATTTTAATATCTGTGTCCGGAGCGACATTTGTGGCAGGGGTAAAAGAAGCCCAGGTCAAAGTTATCACTTCTTCCTGGGCTTCAAACTGTTCCTTAAATTTAAAATCGTTCATTTATCAACCCCCCATTCATAAAGGAACGTGAAAAATCGGGTTTTTTAATAAGGTCGAAGCTGCTGAATGAATATTTTCTGAGTTGTGGTGGTCACTCCGTCTGTTACATCCAGCTTTAGGCTTCCGATCGCTGAAACATCGTACCAATCTTCCATGTCATTTTGATCGCCAAAAGGAATACATAAAACGCCATGAGGCGCCCAACCTGAGACCTCAAATACGATATTTCCGAGACCTTCACATATAATAACAAAACGTCCACCATCACCATCATAAGTGTCAGCCTGTTTTGTTGCAAGAGTGGCACTCCAGCCAGTAGCGACACCGTGGGTCTCCATTGTGGGCGCGACGAGGTAATTAGTACCGGATGTTTGGCCGACAGCGTTCCAGGTCTCACGGATAAAGGCGTTTTTTCTGGCAATACTGAAAATAAGTGCACGAAAACCATCATTGAAAACGATCTTTTTATCCTGATCCTCGGACAACTTTGCGTTCCCCAAAATCCAATGAGGGGGGGAACCTCGTTTTAAACTCTGGATCAACAGTTTTCGATATTTAAAATCTACCGGGAGATCGGTATATTCATGGGCGCCGGCAGTTCCGGACCAGGATTTAATTTCTTTCGACATGAGAAAACCGATCGGGGAAATAGTTTTCTCATCGAAAACCTCGGCATAGACTGACATTTGATTTTCTGTTGGACCCATGCCGCCGGCACTGACATCGTGTGTGATTTTCAGTTGAAGATTTCTGAATTTAGAGGGATCGAGAGCGAGGAGAGGGTCATAAAGAAACCGACCAAAATTAAGAGCGAGGATCATGTCAGTGTATGTGGTCGCAAGGTAATTCTGCCATCCTCCCCGCGGGTGAATTCCGGTGTCGTAAATATCAAGCGCGTGGGCGCATAGCCCTGTGAGACCGAAAAGGACTTCGGACCCATCAACCAACTCAATATTCGTGACTGCCTCCGCAGGGTGTCCACCGACATCCTGACCCTGGGCATGTTTACACCTGATGTCGATTAAAATTTGGGTAACCGGATCGGACAAGTCAATATCAATAACCTCAGTTTGATCTGCGGAAATTGTTTTCACTCCTAAAAGTTCCAAATGTCTGTATTTCATAATAAATTACCTCATAATAGCTAATGAATTGTGAAAGAAAAGAAGTAATAAATCAAAAACCTGGCGGTCACTCCCAGGATCGTTTTTCCTTTTCTGGCTCCTCTTCCGGCTTTTCAAGATCTGTTTCAGTCTCTAGAACGGCAACGCCGGGAAGATCTAGCTCTAACCTCACGCCCAGGGCAGAGCCTATTTTTTCGGCAAGGTCTACAGCCTCGGCTAGGGTAACTTTTCCATCGGCGAGGGCCTTTTCTGACCATTTCGAAACTTCCCCGACAATGCGAAGTCCGGTTAAAAAAGTATTAATTCCGTTAGGCATAAGAACCTCCTTATGGATTTAAAAGCCTGCCCGGGCAGGGCTCGGGTAAAAGGGTTTAACCGCTGATCTTCTCCTCAATCAATGCATCAACAATGCGTTTGACTCGTTCCAAGTTTCGAGGATCTCGTTTAGGGAATCTTGGTCCGAGATCCACGCGTTCAATGGCCGCATGAAAAGGAGCAAATCCCTTCTCATAGTCCGGACCCGCGATGTAGACACCTTCGGCGAAGCGACCGGGCCCCTTCTTTAGGGCACGATCGCGCCATTTCGAGGTACCGGCTCGCGTTACTCCCTTCACAAAAAGTCCCTTTTGTGCAGCGGCATCGATGCCGGCTTTCCAGTTGGCGGCGCTAGCCTTTGTTTCGGTCTCCCAGTCTCTCCTGGGATTTTGGATTCCAAGTTTATAGTCCTCGGTGCGGCCTGGCGTAACCCGGGTCCATTTCTCGCGAATAGACGCTAGTGATTTGATCTCTGCCATAGCTGAAACCTCCTCTAATAATATTAAGTAGATATGGGATAAAAAGGAAAAGTTTTACATACTGTGTCTTTTTTACCACAGTTGACATTTAGATGTCAATGATATGAAATAAAAAAAGGGCAGCTGCCTGTCCGCAGCTGCCCTTCAACGATTTGGATAAATGGAGGTATTGTGAATTTATCAAAGTCTGCTGAAAACACACTTTTGATTATGGCAAATGCGTGCGATTACTACGGAAAAAACTATCATTTCCGAAGTCTCAAACAGACTCTTGACGTTAAAAGCAAGGTATACATGATATTAAGATCATTGTCAACAATTAATCGAGAAGTTCGATTATTTAAAGATGAAAATTTTATCATGAAGTGGGCGCGGACCACTACCAGCAAAGGAAAAGGTCGTCAATTTAGTTCGTCAATAACTCACTTAACATGGAAGGGTGTCCGGTACCTGGTATCAAGAAAAATATTACCGTACAAGTTTATTAGGGTCTGGGAGAGGATCTCGAAGAATTCGCGAACCCGGGAGAGTGAATATCCAAGCATTCCAGAGGTTCAACCCAGGGAAGGGAAAAAGAAAAACTTGAGGGATGAAATAGACAGGGACAATAAAACAAAAAGGAAATAACTGCCTTATTTTATTGGATAACCCCTAAAACGATTTGTCGGGCGGTTTTTATTCTGTAGAAGTTTTGCCTCAGCAAGGCATTCTCTATAAAATCCAATCTGCCAGCAAATAGATAAAATCTCATCCATATTATCTTCGGTAACCGGCCTCATATCATTAAAAACGGACATGATTTTCTTTAAATTATTCTCAAGATCTTTGAACTGTTTATGGTTATAGAAAATAATGGAAGCGTAGGAAAGTGCGTCCTCTGTAGATCTAAAATAAGAAAATCCTCTCAAAGAAATAGGCCATTTAAAAGAATCAAATAAATCCATTTATTCATCCTTTTTTCCAATAGCAACATTTTCCATAAAAAACCGCATTGCCTCAAGGATAAACTCCTTTTTGGTAATACCTTCATCCAGGCAAAAATGACAGATTTTAAGCCAGAGGTCCGGATCAATACCGCGCAAGGGGTAACTATGAGTTTCTTTCATGATGGGTTTTTCATTCCTTCCGGCATTGGAAGCCGATTTCAAGCGAAAAATAACCAAAGATGATAACCAAAATAATAGAGAGAAAAACCCATAATAAGCATAAAAATAAGGTACAAAAAACAAACTTTAAAACCGTAATCAATCCGTATTTTAACTTTCATCATCAAGTATTTCCGGACAGGGGATTTCCTCGAGATCTATGAAGAGCTTGAATTTTTTTATATCAAGATCGATATGGCCACGAAAGCTCAACATCATAAAAATCACCCAAACATTAAGATTTAGAACATCATCACCGGTTTCTTTGTCAACGACCCTAATTATACCTTCCATTTCAAATTCATTCCTTCCGGCATGGGGATCAATATTTCATCAATAAATATATCGATTTCATCACACGAAAGCTCAAACTCTCCGTGGTATGTCAACAAAACAAACAAGGCCCACGGGTGGATCTCCTGGATGATCTCCCCGGTTTCCTTATCCTTGATAATGAACATTCCCTTCATTTTATTCAACCAAATGAGACCATTTTCCATTTTTCTTTAAATATTCAGCTGCATGCTCGTAAGCCTGTTCAAAACCATAACCAAAAGCCTGGTAGAGATAAGGTCTTAAACTATGAGGAAGAAATAAAAAACAGGGCCTACAAAGAGCAAAGGCCCTTTTTTTAGGCTTTCCACAACGACAAGAAAAGCTAAGAAAATATTTCATTAAATGAGACATAATTTAAAGGATCTCCGATATATCTAAATAATCATTAATACCAAAGATGTCAATGTATATTGATAAAAACAGGATTTATTGAGTAATTACAAACCCATGAAGCCTTGACATGGCGAAATGATCATTTTACCTCACCCTAAAAGGAAAAAGGTATTTAAAAAGGGCGAGGTTTTCATCCTACAGCACGAATAAAAACAGGACCATGGCGCCGAACTAAAATGGTCTTAAGGGCCATTCCGATGGACCGTTCACCTCAAGACAAATGAGGCCGCTCAAATAACACGGGAGGCTCGTTCGGCCGGACGTTTCAAGACGCCGAACGCCCATATATATATTCTAACCCCCGAAGGGGGAATATAGTAGGCCAATAGTGACACACGAGCTATGCTCTAGGCTCTCAGCCGGGTGCTGTACCACAACGTGGTAGCCAGGAAAGAAAATTGTTGACAAAAAACGGGTCAAGATCCTATAAAAACAAGACGTAAGGATAAAAGACTATTATGATAAGCAAGATCGTTAGAATAACGAATTCCGGATATCAATTCCGGCTTACTATACCAAGAGAAATAGCGATTGAGTCGGGCCTGTACATGGCCGAATTCGTAGAAATAAAAATAATTGAAGAAGGAATATTGGAGGTGAAAAAGATTGAACTCGAAAAAGCCAGGAAAAAAGGGATTCCAGCAGATAAGAGTTGAAGACTGCATCGAGCCCAAAAATATGGCCAGGCTCGAGATAGATACAGAAGAACTAGAAGGGCTCGCAAGGTCAATCAATGAGACAGGATCCCTGCAGCCGATAGAAGTAGTTGAAAATAATGGGAAATTTGAGATAGTTTTCGGACATCGAAGATGGCTCGCCCATAAGCACCTGAAAAAACAGAAGATATGGGCGAGGGTAATTGAGTTATCAGAGGCAGAAATATTACTCCGGAGAGCGACGGAAAACATATCAAGAGAAAATTTATCACCGGTCGAAGAGGGTGCAAATTATAAAACCCTAAAAGACGAATTCGGAATGACGGTCGATAAAATAGCGAAAAGAGTTGGGCGATCTCCCGGGAGAGTCAAAAGAATGTTAGACATAATGAGGATGCCGGTGTCGTTTCAAAAAGCAATTCACAAGAAAATGATAAGCCCGACAACAGCGGAGGCTCTTTGGCGTTGCGAAGATGATGCACACCGAGAGTACCTACTTGATTTGGCAGTTGAACATGGAATAACAACTTTAGTCGCTAGTCAATGGGTTCAGGAACATAGAAAAACCCTTAGAAATAAAACAGTCATTAATGACGAGGGGGGGGGTGATCAATCTCCAATGGAATCAAGCAAACATTACATGACCTGCGAGCTATGCCAAGGACCGGAAGATGTGGGAAACATAAAACAGTTAATACTATGCAAGGAGTGCCACAGAAAACTGAGCGAAATAAAAAGAAAAGAGGAATGAAAAACAATGGATGGAGTGTTATATAACGCAATAATAAAAAGTCCTGAAAATAAAATGGTCGTAAATTTAACGCTATTGCAAACAATCGCCATAATTGGCAACATAGAATTATCGCTGAGACATCCTAAAAACAAAGGGCATTCGGCAAACATAGCTAGGGGAGCAGCTGAGTACCTAATTAAAGAATTGCTTTTTTCTTGGCCAGAAATAAAAGAGGAAAAAGATTTACTTAAGGCCTGGGAAAAAGTATTTTTATTTAAAATAGAAGAAAAGGAGGACATAAAAAATGGCGGAATTACCAGTTGAGATTGAGATTCAAAGGGTCATGAATCTAGTTAGGGGCTTCGGGTGGGAAAAAGTAAAAGAGGAAATCCAAGGGAACACAATCAGTATCACTATAACCAAAAAACTAAGCGAGACTGATTTCACTGAAGGAACGGCCGTTCCTTCCTAAAAATATCTTAAGGCATTTTTCTAAAAGGGCTACCGGCTAAAAATCTTTCCAAAAATGCCGGAGGTCGGAAAAGTCTTTGAATCACTCCGCAGGAAATGTATTACCATTTCCGTCAGAACGAGGGGTGGCATGCCTCATGCCAACAGTCTGCCGGTCCTCCGGAGTCTGGACCCCGAGCGGGCGGCGTGAATGAAAGTCTTTTCCGTCCGGAGGCATTTTCCGCTCCTGCAGGGGGAGCCAGTCCTTTAAAAAACTTTGTTGCTGGCCTCTGAAATAATCGAGGTATCTAAAGAGGAAGGGCCTCCGCCCGAGACACGCCCAGCGTGGCTCATTTAGGCC
>LAZR01002665.1_pt1 | contig 10250 bp, 13 predicted proteins | sample 329461 | NCBI WGS metagenome assembly LAZR01 (sample SAMN03002196, study PRJNA259156) | marine sediment metagenome | biome: sea floor; feature: Hydrothermal impacted sediments; material: marine sediment; isolation source: Loki non-amplified sample from Loki's castle hydrothermal vent sediment ...
GTTGTTTTTCACAGGATTAGGAACGGCGGGGTTGATGTTTGAATGGCAAAAAGAAAAAGAAAGAATGGTATGATTGGAGATGTTGGTGATATAGGCATGGGACTTGTAGGTGTTGGAGTTGGACTAGGAGTTGGCGGTGCGGTATTAGGGAAGGCAGGAGCACCAGCAGGAGTATCTAGTGCACTATCTACAACTGCAGGGTTCGTTCCTATTGCAACAACGGGGGCATTAGGTTTAGTTGCTGTCAAAGGAATCAGGAGATTAGGCAAGGCAGCCAAAAGAAAGAAGACAAAGAAGATAGGAGTTTACGGGTTGTGAAGATGGCAGGGATAGAACTGATGTACAAAGCACCAAAAGGATTTAAGAAAAAGAAGGTAGGGATTAAGTTGAAGAAAGGATCATTCACTAGGAAAAGAAAAGGTAAGCTTAAGATAAAAGTATTCAAGAAAGGAAAGAGGGGAAAGTTAGGAGACTTAGATATATTTTAAAACAAACGGAGGCTATAAAATGGTAGCAAGAAATAGAAGAACAAAAACTGCAGCAAAGATGTCTGCAAGAAAAGCTAGGAGGCTTGGATTTAAAGCATCAGTCTTTAAAAAGAAAGGAGGCTATGCAGTATCTGTAACTAGGAAGTAAAATGGCAAACAGAAACACAATAAAGAAGATGATCGGAAATCCTTTTTCAATGAAAGGATTGAAAGACTCAGATGGTGATGGTGTAGTTAATATGTTGGACTGTAAACCCTACGACAAGAACAAGCAAGGTATCATACATACCATCGGAAGTAGGGTTGCAAGAGGGGTTGGCTTTAAGAAAACCGCACAAAGGATAAAAGAAGAAGGGACAGCAAGTGATATAAGAAAGAAAAAGGTATTACAGGTTAGAAGGAAAGCTAGAGAAGAAGCAGACATAGAGATAGCACAAGCAAGTGAGAAAGCAAGAGCAGAGAGAAAGATAAGATACATCAAAGGCGGTGGATTTGTAGGAGCTTTTGGAAGAGGGGTAACAGAAACAGGCAAAGGTCTTGGTGCAATTACAGATACAATATCAAGACCAACAACAAGAACAGTAACAACCAGAAGAAAGGGGAAGAAAGGTAAGAAGGGAAAGCTTGTAACAAGAACAGTTGCAGCCCAACCAAGAAAGATACCAAACATAACAGACTTTAAATTTAATTATTAGCAGGTGAACTATTCAAACGGAGGTGGATTGAATGCCAACACCAAATGAGTTAGGAGCTTACGCAGATCAGTTCCTTGATATGGCCTTGTTCGGTCAAGTAGTGATTTATGCTGGTTACGCTTTAGCAATATTGGCAATCTTTGTATTGCTAATAGGGATGTATTTTTTGATACAATACAAATATAAAGTAACATATCCCATATTAAATTATGAGTCGGGAGGTGATACGGCACAGATAGAGGGTTGGAAGAAGGATAGGGCAAGGACAATAAAACTAAAGGATGGAAGGATAACACAACACATTTTGTTTATGAATAAAAAGATTGAAAAGTTCAGGCCTGAAGACATAGTTCCAAAGAACAAGATCAATATATTAAAAGTAAATGATGACGGCACATATATTTCAATGCCGATAATAAAGTTAGGAAGTCCGATTGCTGACTTTGAAACACTAAGCCCAGAGGAAAAACATTGGGCGATATTGCAGTTGAAGGAGAATGCAAGAACCTATGCAGACACAGATGAACTGAAGAAGATGAGGAACATGGTGATGTTCACAGCAATACTATGTTTAGTGTTGGTTGGAATTACTGTTTACTTAAGCCTTAAAGCACCAAACCAAGCAGCAGAGGCAGCAAATAATATTGCAAGTTCATTGCAAAATTATGCAGCAACCTATAGTGGAGGTGGAACACCACCTGGATAAAACAGATGGAAAATGGATGATGAAAAAAACAATATTTATTTTATTTTTATTAATTGTAATGGTGGTAACTATCGTTGAAGCTGTACTAGAAGTAGATTTGGCAAAGCAAGGCGATAACAATACTTTCTCTGTTGGAGATACAACTAATTTCAATACTATCGGTGTTTCAAACGGATCAGATATTTCTATGGCAGAGATAAATGTTACCGATATTAATGTAACCAATGATATAATATATTTAGGTAAGGTTCTTTCTAGTTGGTTATATAAGTTCATCAACTTCTCAAATGATTATACAATCTATGGTGGCTGGAAAAAAGCTAATGCTACTGAGAACTTCAATGATATGTATAATATTACAGATAGCTCCTTGTTGTTGAATGGAACAGACATTAGTTCTAAAACTTCTAATATGACTTTTCTTAATGTAACTGGTAGTGCAATTATTGGTGGTACAGTTAATGCCACTAAGTTTTATGGCTCTTTTGATAAAGTTCCTAAGAACGGCACAGATGCTAATTTTAAATATATAAATGCCACTAATATGACTTTAACTCAACAATTAATCACACCTAGAATTAGACTCGCACCCAATAATCTTTCTTATTTGAAGTTAGGAGATATAGGAGATTGGGGCGGTTCTTCTGAAGCATTTGTACTTGGAAATAATGAACCTAATTTGGATAGAGGAGACATAATCTTTTTATTATATGCTCAGGAAAACTTAACAGGTATGGTAATTCAATCTGGACTTAATAATTCAGCAGGTATATGGGGCAATAGTCTAATGATAATGCCTAATGATATGGCTTTAAATCTTTTTAGTAAAAACTTAACGAATGCAACTAATTGTATAAATGTCTATGATAAATTTAATAAATCCATATTCCATAATTGTGATACAGCATGGCATGGAGCTAGTGGAATAGTTCAAGGCAGTTGGGATGTTTGGAGAGGATTAAAGTATGGAGAGACTTTCTTTGGATTTGGTACTTTTGATGTAAATTTACAGGGGAATGATGCTGCTTTCATGGGTGGTGCAATTCATATAGAACAGATACAAAATGCCACAACTGGATTTGAATTGAAAGAAGAAAGAAACGCAATTAATGAGAGATTTGTAGGAAGTCTAGGTATTATGGTCAATGATATAACTAATACTATAGATTGGTTTCTTACTCCACAACCACAACCAATTAATCTCTGTGATGATGAAGAATGTGCAAAAGCTATTGGTGGGTTTGGTAACGTAGTAATGAACACTACATTTTCCACATTGAATATGCAAAATACAACTCTTAATTTTGTTTATAGCATAGTTGGATTAATTGGTACAGATACTTTCACAGTAGAAACAGATAATGGTACTGGTTGGGAAACTCAATTATCTGATGCTGGTACAGATACTTTAAATTCTCAATCAATAGTTTTAGGTTCAGACTATTGGAATGCTTCAACAGTTCATTTAAGAGTAACTTGTGGGGCTACTAAAGCTGATAGGGAATGTTATATAGATACTATTAGAGTAAATGGTTCAGTTACTTTAGCTTCTAATGTGACAGCTCCAGCTTCTTGTAGCGAGATATGTTTTGGTGATGGTTCAAGAGATTCAGCAGGAAGATGTAATTTTGGTTTATTTCATAATTGTTCTAATGGAGTTACAGAAACATTAGGGCCTTGGAACATAACAGGTACAGTTATAGGAGGAATATCTGGTGCTGGAGCTGCAAATAATATAGTTAAATGGTCAGGTACTACAAGCATAACTAGTGCAAACATAGTAGATACTGGTTCTTTAATCACTATGGGTTCAGATGTGGATATGGCTACTAATAATATCTTAGATGTAGCTAACATTTGTTATTCTAATGGAACAAATTGTGTATTACCAAATTCAACAGATATTAATGTTACTAGATTTACTATTGATGATAAAGTTAATATTTCTAATTCAGGAGATGTAAACGCAACCAAGTTTTATGGTGATGGTTCTGCACTGACTGGAATAACAGGAGACCAAGTTAGCGGAGCTTGGGTATTAATCAATTTTACAGAAGCTTTTAATGCTATTTATAATCTAACAGATAGTGATTTATTAGTGAATGACACAGACCACTCAGTTAAAACTTTAAATGCTTCTCAAATTGGGATTGGAACAACAATACCCATATATTTATTACAAGTAGCAGAAACAACAGGAAAAGGATTATCTATGAATGTAAGTGATGTTTTGTATGTTAATGGTACTTCTGGTAATGTTGGGATTGGTACAGAATCTCCAGAAACAACATTAGTTGTAGTTAAAAGCGGAACACCACCAGTTCTAGGAATTTTTGCATCACAAACATCTTTACTTACAGTATCTAATTCTGGAGCTTCCTCAATCAATAGAAATATACTTGTTGCAGGACCTTCTGGGAATTCAGAAATAAACTTTGCAGATACAGATTTAGATATAGGTGGCATAAGTTATTTCCACGGTGACAACTCTATGACATTTAGACTGAACAATGCAGCTAGAATGAGTATCGCAAGTAATGGTGACATTACGACTGTAGGAGACCTTAGCTTTGCAAAAGCAGACCCTGAAATTAGTTGGGACTCTGGTGCTTTGAATTTACTTGGCGACCAAGTAACCATCAGGTCACTAGGCTCTGACTCTCCAAGATTGCACATAGCTGGAGTTTCAGGTGGTGGAACTGTTGTAGATTTTGGATTGAATAGTGATGGAGAATTATTTATTAGTAAGGGAGGAACAGGCAGCGAGAGAGATATTATAGTTCAAGGAGATGGTGATGTTATTTTAGCAGATAATGGTAATGTAGGGATTGGAACAAATTCTCCCAAACAATTATTACATATAAATTCTTCAACAGCAGGTAAAGCAAGAGTAAGAGTAAACGAAGGAGCAACAGGAGGGATAAACTTTCCAGGGTTTGAATTATATAATGAGGGTGTACTCAAGGGAGGGATGTTTTATGATGAAGCAAAGGATATTGTTTCATTTTTTAACGATGGCACTTTATCTATTGTTATTGATACAAATCAGAATGTAGGAATTGGGACAGATACTCCAGCAAGTAGATTAGTTACTATTGGAGATATAAACGCAACAGGAAAATATTTAGGTGGTTCAGATAGTTCAACTTTAGGACCGATTTTTGGAAGTGATGGAGTTGATGCTAGTGAAGATACAGGAGACGAAGTTTGTGCTAAACAAGGATTAGGTTGTAGAACAGTTTATATCGGCGGTAATGGACCAGGTACTGATAGGCTAGGAGAAGATGCCTGTAGCACAGATGCAGCAGGAGAAGATTTAATGGCATGGTGTATTGTTGATTAAAATGAAAAAGATAATAGTTATAATAATAATAACAATCTTAATATCTATTGGAGTTATTGCTGTAAGTCTTTCAAATACAGAACAGAAGATAGAGGAAGATGTGCAAAAGTTCTATCCAGATTTAGATTTACAAATGATAGAACAATCAAAAGAATATCCTAAAAGTGAATTGATTAAAGTAGCGGTGTTTGAAGATTCAAAGACTGGTAAGGAGAAAAGAATATATGTTGTTGGTTGAAGGTGATAGCGATTGGTAAAAAAAAAAGTAATTTTATTGATGTTTCTTTTATTGATACCCTTAGTTTCTTCTATAACATTCTATACAGACAAATCTGCTACCATCTGGGCAGTCTGCAAGAACAATACCTATGTAGAAAGTACAGCAAATCTAACAATAAGATACCCCAACTCAACTGTATGGATAGCAAATGCAACAATGACTGCAATAACTACAGGGAAGTTCAACTATACATTCATAACTCCCAACATCACAGGGAATTACCTCTCATCAGTTATCTGCAATATAGGTGGTGTAGATGGATTTGCTGAAGATGATTTTTGGATTAGAGAATCGGAGGAAGAAATGACAAGCATGGCCGTTGTTATATTTTTAATGATACTTACGGTTGGGGTATTCTTTACTCCAAAGTTTTTCAGGTTTCATAACAAATATTTACAATCAACAATGACTGGGTTGGCTATCTTATTTGGATTGTTCCTACTCTCATTAGATACTGCAATGGTTGTTACTGTAGCAGCTAAAGCAAACCTTGGGATAAATCGGGAACTTTTCAGGTTGCTATGGCTCATAAATTGGAGTGCTTATCTTGGTATGGTTATTGTTGTACTTTCGTTTGGTTATAATATGTTACAGGCTTGGAAGGTTGATAAGCAGAATAAACGTATGGGATATGATGATGAGCGGGAATGATACAATTCAAAAAAGAATAAGTAAAAAGTTTGTTAGCAATTTGAATGAATTGTATCCACAAGAAACCAGCTTTAATAAAAAAACAAAGAGATTGAATGAAGTTTTGGAGGAGATGCTTTACGGCAAGAAAAAATAAGAAAGGGAGTTTACAAGATCTATTGGTGATAATGGTTCTTGTTGTTGCATTCGCAGTAGGTACATTAATAGTATATAAAGTATCCGATGAGATAAATACAAAGTTCCAAGAGAGTACAGATATAACTCCCCAAGGAAAGACTGCCTTTTCTAAGATTAACAATATGTATCCTGGAGTGATAGACAATTCCTTCTTGCTGTTAATAATAGGTTTATGTATAGTTGCATTATCACTAGCGATGATGGTAAGGGTGCATCCAATATTCTTTGTGTTCTTCCTGATTGTATTCATAATAGTTATATTCCTATGCGGAGTGTTCAGCAACATATATCTAGAGATAGCAAACAATGAAGAGATGTCTGATGTAGCAGGTAACTTAAAGTTCATAACAAATATAATGGGGAAGCTCCCATTGTTCATAGGTATTTTAGGATTTTTATTAGCAGGTGTAATGTATAAATTAAGGAGTATGGATCAACAATGAGAAAGATATTATTACTGTCATTGTTATTTATTGTTTTGTTAGTGCCGCTTATATCAGCACAAGAGGTTTATTATAGGTTGGAAAGTGCGGCAGAAGCAAATGGTAAAACAAGGTTAACATTAGTAAATAGTCCAACATTTGTATCAGGAAAAATAGGTGATGCAATTAGTTTAGATGGCGTTGACCAATATGCAACAGCAAATGTTTCATCAGACCTTGCATTCACGACTGCTCTAACTATTAATTACTGGATGTTTCCGACAGATGTATCTTCTAGTAATAATATGCTTGTTATTTATAATCACGATTCTGAGGATATAATCAGTTTTGATGAAATTAGTACTGGTCACGTTCAGGGGATTAGAGTAGATTCAAATATAGGCAATAATCAGAAGTTTGATTTAAGATATGATCCTTTATTAAAAGACGACCAATGGTATATGGTTACATTAGTCTTGGATGGAACAAATGCCAGATTATATGTAAATGCTACTGAAGCAGATAGTGCAGCAGTAACAGAAGATTTTTCACCAGCTATGGACACACTCAAAATTGGGGGGGATTGGAGTGATTCGGTTTTTTTTACAGGTTTAATAGATGATGTATCAATATTTTCAGAAGCTAAAGACCAAGCATGGATTGATGAGAGATGGAATGGTGGTGACGGGAGAGGACTAGATGTCAACGTACCATTTTTTAATGGCTCTACCCTAGACGGAAACCTTACATTAGTATATGACAATATAACTTGGCATTTCAATGTGAGCAGTTTTAATGCGAGTAATATTTTTAATTTGACTAGTGTTAGTATCACTTTAGATGGGGTATTTTTTAATGAAACTGCAATGAACCAATCTTTTTACATCGGAAATTATAGCTGGGATGTTTCCAATAATGCAACTGGAAATCATACAATCAACATTATAGCTTGTGATGAACTTAATAACTGTGCAACAATAGATTATCTGTATTACAAATATGGAGAAGACCATTCATTTAAAGAAGAGACTGTTGAAGATGTACCAGAAGATATTACTTTAATTTTAAACCTAACTGGCACTCCTTATGGCCCATCTGATATAGATATTGTTCTGATATATAACCATACCAAATTCCAAGCAACATCAACTGGAACTAAAGTTATAAGTTATGAAGCAACAGTAATCACTCCAAATATAACCTCCGCCTTTGACATAATTGATTTCTATTGGGAATATAATATCTCAACTAATGTATTTAACTCAACAAACCAAACAATGAATGTTGGCAAACTTTTGCTAACGGAATGTGGTGATCCTTATAACACCCATGCACTAAACATATCTATATTAAATGCAACAGAACAAACACAAGGAGTAACTGTATCTAACCTAGATCAAACATATCAAGTATTTGATGGTGCTGGTGTTGCTTACAGAAGTTTTAACTTTACTAATACAAGTACTGCAAACTTTACTTTATGTATCTTTCCAAACACAACTGTAATAACAGACTTCCAGATTGAATATATCTATGGTGGTATATCATTCACTTATTTTGGAGATCAGATAAACTTGAGTAATGTAACAAAAACATTAGACTTGTTTGTAGCAGATGGGACTAGCCAGATAACTTATAATGTGGTTGATTTCTCTGAAAATGCAGTTGAAGGGGCGTTTATAATAGTAGACCAATATGATATCGGCACTAATAGTTTCTCAACTGTAGAGATATTAAAAACTGATGCAGATGGTGATGCTGTAGGGAGAGCAACCCTTAGCACTGTTTGGTATAGGTTTACTGTAACATTTGGTGGAGAAACAAAATTAATACAGGGGCCCCTTAAATTAACAAGCACTACAAAAATATTTAAGATTGATATAGCTGGTGCTGATTGGACTGCCAGTTGGATTAATTCTAATACTGTAGCTTATGCTCTAGGCTTTAATAATGTAACTAAGACATTTCACCTGAATTATTCAGACTCTCAATTAGTTTTGGATGAGATATGTTTAAAGGTTGTAAATGGTTCAATCAAGGGGAATGTTGTCCTATATGAAAACTGTGAGACTAACCCAACTACTAGTGGCCAACTATTAGCGACAGCTATAAATGGCGTTGTAGATAATCAAATATTCATAGCAACAGCTTGGTCAATTGTTAGTGGTGATAGATTTTATATTGGAGCTTTAGAAGCAAATTTCCTAAGGGCTTGGAGGTTCTATGATAATGATGGAGAGGGAATGGGGTTATTTATAACTATGATTCTAGTGTTAGCTATGTTTATGTTAGGAATATGGCATCCTGCTGTAAGTATAATCTTTGGTATCATTGGATTTGGAGTTGCTAGGATATTGGGCCTTCAGATTATGACTTGGCCTATGTTTGTTACCTTAATAGTATTAGGTATAATCACTGTAGTGAGGATAAATAGAGCAAAATGAGAATAGATAAATTGTTTATGGGGGTAGTAATATTATTGATTTTCTTAACTGGAGGAATACTTATAATTAATGAACAAGTAGATGAATATGATCTTGATGTTGATACAGAATCAGAATCCTCATTTATACACACACAAGAATATGTTGCTGATTTAAATGCGTCTATTGAAACTATGAGGCCTATCTTTGATAGGGGGGAAGAGGATATAGAACTCAGAGACACATTCGGTTTTCTATTAACTGCTGCAACTGGTGCTTTAAGAATTACTTGGACTATGATAAAAGTACCTGGTGCTTTAGCAAGGGATTTTTATGTGCTGTTAGGTTTACCTCAAGAAATGCAGATATTTTTTATGTTAGGTTTACTAGTATTAATATTATTCTCATTCGTATATCTATACTTTAGATTCCAACCGAGGTAACACAATGAACCCAGATATAGAAAGATATGAAGAGCAAAGGAAGAAACACTTTTGGGAGTTCTGCATAATTACAATACTGTTAGTTGTATTCCTTGCTGGTTGTGAGAGTACATCATACGAACCAGGAATACCCCAACCATATAATCTAACTTTGATGGGTAACGCAACAGGCATTGTATCATTAACTCAGCTTGTGAATGATCAATTGATGGATGGTTATTTTGGAATTGGTTTATTGGTTACCATATTTATGATCACATTTGGTGCTTTTATGGTATCGACTGGACATTCAGGAAAGGCTTTTGCAGCATCAAGTTTCATAATGTTTGCAATGAGCCTATTGTTGATGGCATTAGATTTAGTTCCAGACTATGTTATGTATGCTGCTATTGGAATAGCTGGGCTTTCAGTAGCCTTTTTAGGAAGCAAGGATTGATTTGTTACAATGATAACAGTTGTTACATAGATATAAATACTAGTTATTATATTAACAAAGGAGTATGTTAACGAACACTATATTTCTACTAAAACGGCTGGGTTTGACAGCCAAATCATACAACCAAACAAAAGGAGGTACACACAAATGAAATTACACAAGAAAGCAGTTATTGATCAGCTTATG
>LAZR01002666.1_pt1 | contig 10248 bp, 7 predicted proteins | sample 329461 | NCBI WGS metagenome assembly LAZR01 (sample SAMN03002196, study PRJNA259156) | marine sediment metagenome | biome: sea floor; feature: Hydrothermal impacted sediments; material: marine sediment; isolation source: Loki non-amplified sample from Loki's castle hydrothermal vent sediment ...
ATTTAGAGCTAATCGGCATTACACCAGAATTGAACTTATATGATGACGATTGGCCAATTTGGACACATCAAGCACAGTTACCTCCTGCAAAATTTGTGTTTGACGATGATGATCGTCGAGGCATGGCCGTTGATTCTATGGTTTCAGGTGGCTGTATTATCTCTGGTGCAGTCGTTAGGCACTCTTTATTGTTTTCTAAAGTATCGATTCATAGCTATTCAACATTGACTGACTGCGTCGTTTTACCAGATGTCACCGTTGGACGAAATTGTCATTTGACCAAGGTTGTCTTAGATAAAGGTTGTGTCGTACCAGAAGGGACGATTATTGGCCAAGATCCAATAGAAGATGCCAAAAAGTACGAGGTATCGCCGAATGGCGTGGTATTAGTTACACCAGAAATGTTAGGTCAGAATTATCGTTTTGTCAGATAAGTTAGGTCATTTTGTTTTGACATCTACGCCCGTTTTTATATTTTTATAATGAGTCCGAATCACTATGACAGATAAGCTAAAAGTCGTTTTATGTTGGCATATGCACCAACCACAATATAGCGAACCTATGGGGGGGATGTATCAGTTACCTTGGACTTATCTGCATGCGATTAAAGATTATGTGGATATGGCATGGCATTTGGAAAATGTGCCGGGCGCCAAAGCAGTGGTCAACTTTGCACCGACATTAATTGAACAACTTGCGGATTATGACCAACAATTAAAATCGAGATTAAAAGATCCTTTATTAATTGCCTTAGATTCACCTGTTCAACCTGCACATGTTGAAGATCGCCAAAAGCTGATTAATGATTGCTTACGTGCAAATGAAGAAAAATTAATCGAACCCTTTCCTCGCTTTGCAAAATTGGTCAAAATGGCACGATGGTTTTTGCTGCAACCTAGCAGACTGCACTATATAAATGACCAGTTTATGATTGATCTGGTGGTTTGGTATCACTTGGCATGGATAGGTGAATCAGTTAGACGTTCCGATCTAAGAATCCAAGAGCTAATGAAAAAAGGTAAACATTTTACTTTTCATGATCGTCGTCAATTAATGACGGTTATTGGTGAATTACTCAGTGATTTAATTCCACGTTATCGACGTCTTGCTGAAACAGGTCGAGTTGAATTATCTGTCACGCCTTATGCTCATCCTATTGTGCCTTTATTACTCGATATTAATACTACTCATGAAGCAATGCCGGATGCGCCATTACCTAATATAACGAATTACCCCGGTGGCGAAGAACGAGTGCACTGGCATATGGAAGAGGGAATACGCGTATTCGAATCATATTTTGGCTTTAAACCTAAAGGTTGTTGGCCATCAGAAGGCGCTGTTTCAACACAAACATTAAGCATCATTGCTGAACATGGTTTTGATTGGGCTGCTTCCGGTGAAAATGTGCTGCGAAATAGCTTAAATCTATCCGGCATGTCGGATGCCAGTATTCACAAGCCATATAAATTGCCCGGTGCATCTCCTGCTTGTTTTTATCGTGATGATGGCTTATCCGATTTAATTGGTTTTACTTATACCAAGTGGGGTGCTGATGATGCTGTGGCTGATTTTATTCAGCATTTATTAACGATTAAAGCTAATTCAGAAGAAGATAAATACCGTGTTGTTTCTGTCATATTGGATGGTGAAAACGCGTGGGAATATTATTCTTACAATGGCTATTATTTCTTACAAACGCTTTATCGTCGGCTAGTTGAACATCCTGAGATTGATTTAACGACATTTTCTGAGTGCTTGGTAAACGGCGTACAAGCGACAGAGTTGCCTAAAATGGTCGGTGGCAGTTGGGTTTACGGTTCATATTCAACATGGATCGGCGATCAAGATAAAAACCGAGGTTGGGATTTATTAAGCGAAGCCAAGCAATGTTATGACAAAGCATTGTCTGAGAAGACATTCGAAGCAGAAACCTTATATGCCTTGCAGCGTCAATTAGCTATTTGTGAAGGCTCAGACTGGTTTTGGTGGTTTGGCGATTATAATTCAGCAGACAGTGTTAGTGATTTTGAACGATTATTCCGCCTACATTTATCTAACCTATACCAAATGCTAGGTGAAGAAGTTCCCTATACGTTGTCCGAAGCAGTGTCGCATGGCGGCGGCGGTATCGAGCAGGGCGGCACAATGCGACGCGGTGGATAGTGATGAAACAAGCACAGGTATTTCAAAAAAGGCGAACCGGTGTATTACTTCATATTACGAGTTTACCATCAGGAAGATTAGGTGAAGATGCCTATCGATTTGTTGATTTATTAGCACAAGCGGGGGTTTCCGTTTGGCAAATGTTGCCATTAGGACCAACGCATAGCGATGGTTCACCTTATCAATGTTTATCAGCTCATGCAGCTAATACCAAATTAATTTGTATTAAAATGCTTAAGCAGCAGCCTTGGGCTAATGCTGATGAAATAGATGGGTTAAAGCGTTCCGCTAAAATGGCGCAAGCGTATTATCAGTTTATACGACAATCGAGCGATGAAGATAAAAAAGCGTTTAATCAGTTTGTTGATGCTCAACAATATTGGTTAGAAGATTATGTGCTGTTTTGTGAAATTAGGTTATTACAGCAGCAAACGGCATGGTTTCAATGGCCTTCAGCATTGCGTGATCGAAGTGAAACGACATTACAAAAAGTACGTGAGGATCGTGGAGATGCCTTAAATATTCGGCGGTTTGAACAATTTATTTTTTCTCAACAATGGCATGCACTGAAAAATTATGCGAATGAACGGGGCGTTTTACTGTTTGGTGATATGCCTATTTTTGTTGCTCACGATAGCGTTGATGTTTGGGCTAATCCAGAATTATTTACTTTAGATAGCGAAGGTCAACCTGAGAAAGTAGCGGGTGTACCACCTGATTACTTTTCGGCGACAGGGCAACGCTGGGGTAACCCACTTTATCGTTGGGATGAACATAGTAAAACGGGCTTTTTATGGTGGCAACAACGTCTACAGACTCAGCTAGATTTATTTGATCTCATTCGCATCGATCATTTCAGAGGCTTTGAAGCGTGTTGGGAGATTCCAGAATCGTGTGAAACGGCAATGGATGGGCAATGGGTCAAAGCGCCTGGTGATGCTTTATTTAGTGCCTTATTAAGCACTTTTGGTGAATTACCACTAGTGGCTGAAGACCTAGGTATAATTACTGATGAAGTGACCGCGCTACGTGAAAAATATGGCATGCCAGGCATGAAAATTTTACAGTTCGCTTTTGGTGGTGATGCGACTAATCCTTATTTACCTCACCAACATTGTCAAAAGAGCGTTGCTTATACAGGAACGCATGATAATGATACAACCTTGGGCTGGTTTGATACGTTGGATGATGATGCAAAAAGGCATGTGTACGAGTACTTTGGTGAAACGACAGAAGGAATGCCTTGGTTAATCATTCGCGCCGTATTGCAATCGGTTTCACAATTAGCAGTTTTACCTATGCAAGATTTGTTGGCTTTGCATGGTGAACATAGAATGAATGTACCAGGAACTGTTGAAGGTAACTGGACATGGCGGTTTGAGTGGGACATGGTTGATGAATATTGTGTTCCTAAATTGAAAAAATTAAATAAATTGTATGGACGTAGTTAAATATGAGTAATCCAAGTTCTCTAAAATATGCAGAAACGCACGAATGGATTCGTCGCGAAGACAATGGCGAATTAACAATTGGAATTACTGAGCATGCCCAAGATTTATTAGGTGATCTTGTGTTTGCTGAGTTGCCAGAAGCAGGGCAACGTTTTTCTGCTAAAGAAGAATGTATGTTATTAGAATCGGTTAAAGCTGCATCAGATATCTACATGCCAGTAAGTGGAGAAATATCTGCTGTAAATACTGCATTAGTTGATGAGCCGGAACTTATAAATCAAGCGCCGTTTGGCGAAGGTTGGTTATTTAAAATTCAACCAGATAATATTGATGATGTTAACGGGCTTTTAACAGCAGAAGCATACGAACAATCTTTAGATGCATAATTAACATCACGCGGGATAAATCGCACCTAGAATGACGGGGTGTTTGGCACCAGTAACGGAAGGTAAATTACCCGTTTTATTGCCAAGCGTTCGATAGGCTAACCAAGAAAAAGCACAGGCTTCAACCCAGTCGGGGCTCACGCCCAAATCCATTGTCGTAGATACTTTTTTATCGGCCAATAAGCTTTTTAATCTATTCATCAAATGGATGTTGTGAGCGCCACCACCACAGATGAAGACCGAATTACTAGACTCTGCATAAGCTTTAATGTCATTAGCAATCGTTAGGGCAGTTAATTCGGCAAAGGTAGCTTGAATATCTGCTGAGGATATTTCCTGTGTAAACCTAGCTAATGTTGTTTCGCACCAATATTGATTAAATAATTCTCTGCCCGTGCTTTTCGGAATAGCTTGTTTAAAATAGGCTTCATCAAGCAGCTGTTTTAGCATCTTCTGATTACATTGTCCTGATGCTGCCCACTCGCCAGAATGATCATAAGCTTTATTCTGTTGGACTTTGATCCAGTAATCGAGCAGAACATTACCTGGGCCGGTATCAAAACCAATAACAGGCTGATTGGCTGATGAAGGGAGTAGCGTAATATTGCTAATACCACCAATATTGACGATAACACGATCTTCATTAGGTGAGCTGAATAATGCTTGATGAAAGGCGGGAACAAGTGGCGCGCCTTGCCCGCCAGCAGCTATGTCACGCTGACGGAAATCGGCAATAGTTGTAATGCCTGTTATTTCAGCTATAACGCTGGCATCGCCAATCTGTAAGCTAAAGGGATATTCTCCAACAGGAGAATGAAAAATAGTTTGACCGTGACTGCCTATTGCAGTGATGTCTTTGGCTTTAGTTGTTGTTCGGCAAGTATTGTATTAATAGAGGAGCCAATTAAGCGTCCTAGAGCAATATCAATTTGACCGAGATTTTCTAACGTGGACGTTTGATTAACTATTAAGCCCTGAAGTTGATTATAAAGGGCTTTAGGAAATGAAAACGTACGTGCGTTTACCAGCTGGAATGTGTCCGATTCTGAGAACGATGTTAATGTAACATCGATTCCATCAAGGCTAGTCCCAGACATGACCCCAATAAAATAACGCACGATTAGTTTAGTTATCGTTAAGTGCTAAATGTACTTTACTGAGGTTATCGAGTTGAGCTAATAGTGGGCGCGATTGTTGTTCAAAAGCATTACGATATTTCTTAGGTATTGGCTCTGCTTTTGGTAATGCAACGGTCAGTGGATTGCGATGAACACCATTAATTCGGAACTCATAATGTAAATGGGGCCCAGTCGCTAGACCGCTCATTCCAAGATAACCAATTACATCACCTTGCTTAACACGGCTGCCTTTGTTTATGCCTTTCTTGAACTTAGACATATGAGCATATAAGGTGGTGTATTTTCCAGTATGAGACAAGATGACCGTGCGTCCATAACCACCTTTATTACCAACAAAATCAACTTTACCATCGCCAGTAGCAAGAATAGGTGTGCCTATAGGTGCCGCATAATCAACACCTTGGTGCGGACGACTGGTCTTTAGGATGGGATGTTTACGATTAGGATTAAACTTGGAGCTAATTCGAGAAAAGTGTACAGGTGTACGATTAAATGTTTTACGCATGCTATCGCCATTCGGCGTGTAAAAATGACTTGTACCGCTGTCATCTGTGTAACGAATAGCGCGGTATGTATTACCGTGATTAGTAAATTCTGCTGCTAAGATATCACCATCAGCGATTTTATCGCCATCTAAATAATCTTCTTCATAAACGACAGTGAAGCTATCGCCCTGACGAAGGTCTAAAGCAAAATCGATATCCCAGCCAAATACATAAGCTAATTCCATCACTATTTTATGAGACAAATGGGCGGCAATACCTGCTTCAAATAAAGAGCTTTCTATGGTGCCTGACGTGTTAGTTTGGCGTTTTTCAACTTCACGGGTGACCAGGTTGGTTTTATAACCCTCATCAGTCTTTTTAATATCTAACGTTTTGATAGGACTAAGTTGCAATTGAACTTGTTGTAATATTTTAGTATTTTCTTTATTCGCTAAGGCAAAACGTAGCACTTGTCCAGGTTTAAGGTTGAGTAATGGTTTAATGTCATCGCCCAATTGAGATACGTTATAAGTATCACTAGCGCCAAGGCCTACCCTTTCGAAAACAAGTGATAAATTATCACCGGCTTGAACAGTGATTTCTTGCCAATTTAAACTAGAATCAGAAGGTATATCTTGCTGGACTATTGTCGTTTCTTGAGTTGGTACTGGTGATTGCAATTCATCCATTGCTTGTTGTTCAACTGCAGCGAGGTCAGCGTCTTGTTCTTCAATGGCTGGAACAGTAGTTGGTAAGTTAACGGTTTCAATTGTCGCTACGTTTTCTTTCGTGTCTGAATTGTTAAGGTTTTCAGCAGAAGAAGTAGATGATGATGAAAGTAACTGCATTTCTGCGGGTAAATTTGGTAAATCTATGACCTTAGATTGAAAACCAGTGTCAGCAGGTTGGCTTGTAGCTAATACAATTGTTGTAAGAAAAATGCCGGCAAACGTGAGTAATGATAATGCTAATAGGTGACTACGCTTGTTAAAGCGAGGTGTTTTAGAAAAAATATTAGCTTGTTTAGATGATGGGAGTAGTCTATTTCGTTTCATCGCTAAACTCTATAGTAGTTACACAATTGGACATTCTCGCAGTATTTCGGCTGTATGGGAAGCCTAATGCTTCACATTATCAACAATTGAAATAATTAAGCTCATTTAAGCACATAACACTGCTAAAATTATCGGTATGAAAAACAATAAAAATTTAAATTTTGATTCACAACATATATGGCATCCATACAGTAGTCTGGTTCAACCTTCCGTTATACAAGAAGTATTATCGGCCAAAGGCGTTCGACTAACTTTAGCTGATGGTCGTGAAATTATTGATGGAATGTCATCTTGGTGGTCGACGATTCATGGCTATAATCATCCACGGTTAAATCAGGCCGCTAAATCTCAAATTGATCAGATGTCGCATGTTATGTTTGGTGGTTTGACACATCAGCCTGCTATTGATTTAGTGCGTAAATTAGTCAATATGACTGCCGCACCTTTGCAGTATGCATTTTTAGCTGACTCGGGCTCCATTTCCGTTGAAGTCGCGATCAAAATGGCGATTCAATATTGGTTTGCTCAAGGTTTTACCCATAAACAGAAATTGTTAACGGTGCGTAATGGTTATCACGGCGATAGTTTTGGCGCGATGGCGGTCAGTGATCCAGAAAATGGCATGCACAGCATGTTTGCACAAGTATTACCTAAACACCTATTCGCGCCTGCACCAACCTGTCGTAGAGATGAAGATTGGCAAGATAGTGATATTTCTGAGTTTCGTCAGTTATTAATCGATAATCAGCGAGAAGTAGCCGCTGTCATTATTGAACCTTTAGTGCAAGGTGCTGGTGGAATGCGTTTTTATTGTCCTGAATATCTTCGTCAAGTTCGTGCATTATGCGATCAGTATGACGTGTTATTAATTCTCGATGAAATTGCCACAGGCTTTGGCCGAACAGGCAGTTTATTTGCTTACGAACAAGCTGATATTTGTCCCGATATATTATGTGTGGGCAAAGCATTAACTGGTGGCTATATGACCTTAGCCGCCACAATGTGTACGGATAAAGTGGTTAAAGGCATCGCGAGTGATGGTAGCGGCGCGTTAATGCACGGTCCTACGTTTATGGGCAACCCATTAGCCTGTCGAGTCGCTTGTGAAAGTTTAGATTTATTGATGGAATCTGATTGGCAAGGCCAAGTAAAAGCTATCGAACAGCAACTATTAGACGAATTATCGCCTTATCAATCTAAAGAAGGCGTCAAAGAAGTGCGAGTAAAAGGCGCGATTGGCGTGGTTGAACTACATCAGCCTGTCGATCAATATATGGATTGGTTATCAGACTTTATTGTTGACCAAGGTGTATGGATAAGACCTTTTAGAAACCTGATTTATATCATGCCACCCTATATTATTAACAAAGCCGATTTAGCAAAGTTGACGAAGGCCATCGGCGCGGTTATTGATCGGCTATCGTTGTGATGGATATAGTGGGACTAAGGGTTCATCAGCTTTTTTAATAGATGACTTTTTAGTTTGTTGCTCCATCACTGCTTTTAATAAATCCTCACCAGGCCATGCCAATTTTTCCTTGGCATATAATGCATGATTTAATTTCGTTAACTCAGCGAGCATATTTGCATCACAATACAGGCTCAGTTCAGCCAAGCTTGTAATGTTATAGCTGAGTGTCGCCCATTTAATGAGTGCATGTTGGGCCGCTTGCGGATCATTATTAACACACGCTGTTTTAAGTTCTTTGATGACTTCTTTTAATGTGAGCGGTTTATTTTTAGCTGTTGTTTTTAGCTTGATTTTTTCTGTACGAGGTTTGGCAAAACGTGACCAAAATAATGCTAATAAAGTAAGCAACCAAGCAAGACCAAAAACGATAGATGCCCACATCCAAGTATTATCCGATTTTGATGCAGGCATTATTTCTGTGTTTTTTGTTAGCGATTTTGCCGGCGTAGTCGATGAACTATTGTTATTTATTGTTGGGCTAGTTGACGCCGCTGCTTCGGCAACTAAGGTGACTGCTGGAAGTTGGGCTGTTTCCATTTCTTGAGTTTGTGTATTAAACCAAGGCACCTCGATCGCAGGCAAAGTAAAGTTACCAGCAGTTGATGGTATGAAAGCTATTTTTTGTTCACGCATAGCCATAACGCCTTCGCCATTTTGCTGATCGTTGATTATCGGCTGATCGGGATAGATTTTCAGCTCAGAATTAAGTATTTGAGTGCTTAAATCAGGTAATTGACTTGAAGTCGCTCCTTTAGCAGATATCGTTAAAGTACGAGTGATGGGTTCACCAACCTTGACTTGCGAGGTCTTATTTGACCAGGCTTCTTTCAAGGTAACTTGTTCAGCGGGCAACCAATGTTGGCCTTTTAAACTAACAGGAGCTGCTTTTATATTTAAGTTGATTTCTTTAGATAAAACACGTTTTGTTTGGGTATTATTATGCTGAGTGAAAAAATTATTATACCGAGAGCGAGGGTCATCGATGATCACCTCTGCAGTCAATACCAATGGTGCAATAGTCATTGCGCCACTTTTTTGTGGAAAAATAGCATATTTACGTTCGGTTACACTATAAGTCATGCCTTTAATTTGGGTATTGTATTGCGTATCTTCTGCAATTTTTTCAACCACGGCATTATCAAGTTCAGGATCAGACAGCGTTGCTTGGGTAAGGTTAATACGGTGATAAAAACGTACAGTGTATAAAACTTGAGCCTGTACATAGTTGTCAGTAGGTGTCGCTTCAACTTCTAAGAACAGTTCGTCACTATTCGATACTGCGCTAGATGGCGTCGTTTTAGTGACGGTAATCGACAACGGTTGAGACGCATCATCGCCAAACGAAATCGCAGGGATTTGTAATTCGCCACTCCGTTTTGCCATCACATTCAAGGTCCATTGAATGCTTCTATTGGATGAACCATTTACCCAAGACAACTGACTATTTTTTTGTTGATTTATAATGTCAAAATCTTTTTGAAGAGGTGCGAAGTTAGGGTCATCATCAGGCGATGTCGTGGTACTAAAGGTTAATTGAAATGAGTCAGTCATTGCAATCGGGTTTCTATCAACAGACACGTTAATTTGAGCAGCAAAAGCCGACACTGAAAATAGCATCATCAAGGTCATAGCGGCGATCAAAGATGTTATTGATCTGACAATGAGACCTTTATTTGAGGTGATCAAAATGGTCGATGTAAACGAATTTACCATGTTCATTCCTGTTGTGAGCCCCTATTGCGTTGACTATACTGATATTTGAATTTGCGTTTTAATAAGCCCGCTGGATCATCAGGAATACGCTTGAGCCATTGTTCTTGAGCCTGTTTTTGTTCATCACTTTTGTCAGGATTTTGAGCTGATTGTTGCTGAGCCTGTTTGTCATCAGCTTCTTTTTCTGGTTGTGAAGCTTGATTTGATTCAGTTTGTTTATCTTGTTCGTTTTGTTTTTCCTCATCTGATTTTTGTTGGTCATTATCAGCTTGTTGCTCTCTTTCTGGACTTTCTAAATCGGAGATTTGAGCACTTAAATCATTTACTCTCAGCTGAATAGAATCAGATTCTTCAACTTGCTGAAGGGACTGAACCGCTTCTGCAA
>LAZR01002667.1_pt1 | contig 10239 bp, 9 predicted proteins | sample 329461 | NCBI WGS metagenome assembly LAZR01 (sample SAMN03002196, study PRJNA259156) | marine sediment metagenome | biome: sea floor; feature: Hydrothermal impacted sediments; material: marine sediment; isolation source: Loki non-amplified sample from Loki's castle hydrothermal vent sediment ...
ATACTGCGCCGTGATTGTGAAGCGCGTGGACGAGAAAACCCGGTCAAAAACCTCTATTAATGAATTGTTGCGCGATTAAGTGGAACCATCTCACAGTTTAGTGAGTTGTCTTCGTGAAACTGAATTTATGGAGAATTTATATGACAGGTCTGGGGTGGTTCGCTGCGATTATCGTTGGCGGTTTAGCAGGATGGATTGCTGAGAAAATCATGAAGTCCGATATGGGGCTGATCATGAATATCGTTCTGGGTATCGTTGGCGCGATTGTTGCCAATTTTCTCCTGGTTGCGATTGTCGGATCTACATTTGGCGGCTGGATCGGCCAGCTTGTCGTTGGCATCATCGGCGCGTGCCTGTTGATTTGGCTGACACGTTTGGTCCGCGGTCGGACCTGACCCTTTTCAGGCGATCAAGAACAAGATAGGGCTGCTGCATCACAATGCGGCGGCCTTTTTTTATGTCTGATCAGAAAAAACCCAAGAAGCCCTCCCGTCAGCAGGTTTATACCTTGCTGGTAGAGATCGGGCGCAAAGAAGGCGACGGCCTTCCTGAAAAATCGACGGGCGCGGCGCTGATGTGCTTTGCTTCCGGCATAGACGAGGCCGAGGCGGTTCGTGAAACCGTAGCCATTCTTAAGCAAGCGGATACGAATCCGCTGGACGTCAGCGGATATGGAACCTTGGCCGAACGCGAAGCGGAAGGGCATGAAATCGACGATGACGAACGGGCGTTAATGGCGCGAGCATTAGAAGAAAATTCCGTAATTATTGCGCAGATGACACCGTTTTTTGATTGAATTACAGCGGGTTAGGCAGCTCGGTTTGCTGGCCCTGTATTTGTATCTTGTGGTACCATTCATGACCCTCAAACGGCATCGGGCCGACGAGTAAACTAACTGCCTATATAGTTTTTCTCGACCGCGGCCCTTGGCACTGCTGGCAATTCGCTACAAGTGTAGAGTAAATCGTTGAGAAACCTTATAGGACGCCGAGATGCCCGTTACCGATCCTGTGGAACTAACTGCCAAACTGGTAAGATGCCCTTCTGTGACCCCAGCAGACGCAGGGGCACTGGATATATTGCATGACCTCTTGGATGAGGCCGGGTTCGAATGCGCTTGGGCTGATCGGGGCGGTATCCGTAACTTGTTTGCCCGTTGGGGTAAAAAGGGTAACACCCGCAGCTTTGGTTTCAACGGCCATACTGATGTGGTGCCGATCGGCAATGAAGAAGATTGGTCGATGGCTCCTTTCGGAGCCGAGATCAAAGACGGGATAATGTATGGGCGCGGTACGACCGATATGAAATCGGGCGTTGCGGCATTTACTGCTGCTGCTGTTGACTTCGTACATGACACGCCGCCCGACGGGTCGATTGTATTGGCCATCACCGGGGATGAAGAAGCCGAAGGCATCGACGGGACGTTGGCTTTGCTTGATTATATGAAGAAATTGGGCGAACGGATGGATGTCTGCCTCGTAGGGGAACCGACCTGCCCGAACCGGATGGGTGAGATGATAAAGATCGGGCGACGCGGGTCGCTGAATGCCCATTTTCGCGTCATCGGCAAGCAGGGTCATGCGGCTTATCCTCATCGCGCGAACAACCCTCTTCCTGCGATGATGCGACTAATGGACAGGCTGGCGTCGCATAGTTTGGACGAGGGTACCGACCACTTTGACCCTTCAACGCTGGCCGTGGTGACAGTGGATACGGGCAACCCCGCCACAAATGTTATTCCCGCTACATGCCATGCCACAGTAAACATCCGCTTTAATGACACCCATTCGGGGGCCAGCCTGACAAAATGGCTGGAAGAGCAGGTTGCGCAGGTGCGTGATGCCTATGGCGTGAACATCGAATTGAAAGTGAAAATATCGGGCGAAAGCTTTATTACGCCACCCGGTGCCCTATCTGAACTGGTGTCGAACGCGGTGGCCTTTGAAACGGGTATAACCCCGGCGCTTTCAACCTCAGGGGGGACATCGGATGCCCGGTTCGTGAAAAACCACTGTCCTGTGGTTGAATTCGGTCTTGTCGGTCAATCTATGCACGCCGTTGATGAAAACGTTGATATTGCGCAAATACACCAGCTCAAGTCGATTTATACGCGCATTCTAAAGGACTATTTTGCATGAGCCTGCATATCTCAGTCACCGACGACCTTGCTAGCTGCCACCTGCTGCGCCGGATCGTTTTCATTGAAGAACAAGGCGTGTCGGAAGCAGATGAGTTGGACGGTCTAGACGATTGTGCCACGCATTTTCTGGCGACAGAAAACGAACTACCGATAGGTACCGCAAGAATGCGGATCAAGGGGGATACGGCAAAGGTCGGTCGTGTATGCGTAATAAAATCTCATCGTGGTACCGGGTTGGGTGCCGCGCTGATCCGTGCTGCCATAGAAGAAGCGCGTAAATTGCCGGGCGTAAGGCTGGCCAAGTTGGGGGCACAAACCCATGCCTTGGGCTTTTACGAAAAATTGGGTTTCGAGGCGCAGGGCCCGGTCTATGATGATGCCGGGATTGACCACCGCGATATGGTGCTGTCTCTTTGAGCCGAACATTGGTGGTTATGGTCAAGGAGCCACGCCCCGGTCGGGTTAAAACCCGACTTGGCCGCGATCTTGGCATGACCGCCGCCGCATGGTGGTTTCGCCTTCAAAGCCGCGCATTGCTGCGACGGGTGCAAGATCCACGCTGGCACCTTGTACTGGCGGTCGCCCCTGATCGTGCGGGAATGACAAGTCGTGTTTGGCCTGCGCATCTAACCCGGTGGCCGCAAGGGCGCGGAAACTTGGGAGACCGCATGGGCCGTATGCTACGTGGCGCGCCGCCAGGGCCAGTCTGCGTCATCGGAGCGGATATTCCGGGAATAACTGCGGCTCATATTGCCAATGCTTTTAACGCACTAAGGGCAAACGATGCGGTGTTCGGGCCTGCCCATGACGGTGGGTACTGGTTGATAGGTTTAAAGCGGTCGCGCCCTATACCGCCACGCCTGTTTGCGAATGTACGGTGGTCAACCGAACACGCTTTGGCCGACACGATTGCGACCCTGCAAAACCACCGCATCGCGCAGGTCGCGATGTTGAAAGACGTCGATACTATCGACGATTTGCCCATGACGAACCGGGGTGCGCGTGCTACCTGCTAGAATATGAGCAAAATACCTTCAAAGCCGGAAATCCTAGATTGGATCGCCAACAATCCCACCCTGACTGCCAAGCGCGAGATCGCCAAGGCTTTTGGGATCAAAGGCGCGGCTCGCATCGACCTGAAACGCGTCTTGAAAGAACTGGAAGCCGAAGGGCACCTGGAAAAGCGAAAACGCAGCTATCAGGACCCTGACCGTTTGCCGCCAGTATCCGTATTACAGGTCACTGGACCGGACAAAGACGGCGACCTTTTTGCCAAGCCGATGGAATGGCAAGGCGACGGCGTTGAGCCTAGAGTACTTCTTATTCCCCGAGCCTCTGACCCTGCGATGGGGGCCGGTGATCGCATCCTTGCACGGCTGACGCTGGTGCAGGACGAAGATTATCATTACGAGGCGCGGTTGATTCGGAGGATCGGCGCCAATCCGCAGCGTGTCTTGGGTATATTCCGTGCCACTACTGAAGGCGGGCGGATCGTCCCTATAGACAAGGGCGGCGATAAGGAATGGTCCGTCGCGTCCGATGCCACGCATGGTGCCAAAGACGGAGAGCTGGTCGAAGCTGAACAAGCTGGGCCCAAAGGCCGCATGGGTTTGCCGCGCGCCCGTATCGTGGAACGCTTGGGCGATCCTTCTGCACCCAAGGCCGTGTCGCTGATCGCTATCCACCAGCATGGAATTCCAGATGCGTTCCCTGACGACGTAATCGAACAGGCCGATGCTGCCAAGCCGATCGGGTTGCAAGGCCGCGAAGACCTGCGCGACATGCCGTTAATTACCATCGACCCCTCGGATGCGCGCGACCATGATGATGCGTGCTATGCCCATGCCGACGAAGACCCAAAGAACAAGGGCGGCCACGTGGTCTGGGTCGCGATTGCAGATGTTGCAGCTTATGTCACGCCCGGGTCGGCGCTCGACCGCGAAGCCCGCAAGCGCGGGAATTCAACATATTTTCCTGACCGCGTCGTACCAATGTTGCCAGACCGTTTGTCAGGTGATCTGTGTTCGCTTCACGAAGGCGTACCGCGTGCCTGTATCGCTGTGCGCATGGTGTTGGACGCGCAGGGAAAGAAAATCAGCCACAGCTTTTACCGAGGGCTGATGCGATCGCCTGCATCTTTGCACTACGAAGAGGTGCAAGACGCAATTGAGGGTCGCTCCAACGATCGCACAGGCCCACTGCTTGAGCCGGTTTTGAAGCCGCTTTATGCTGCGTACGCCGCGTTGAAGGATGCCCGCGCCGAGCGGCAACCTCTTGATCTGGACCTGCCCGAGCGGCGGATCGAGCTTGATCCGGATGGGACGGTGAAGTCGGTCAATTTCAAGGACCGGCTGGATGCTCATAAGCTGATTGAAGAGTTCATGGTGCTGGCGAATGTTGCCGCCGCCGAGACTTTGTTGGAAAAGAAAATACCGCTGCTGTTCCGGATTCACGAAGAACCTTCAGTTGCCAAGCTGGATGCGTTGCGCGAAACGGCGCAAGCAGCAGGGTACAATCTGGCCAAGGGGCAAGTTTTGCATACCAAACATCTGAACAAGTTGCTGAATGATGCGGCTGGTACGGATGACGCAGAGCTGATCAATATCTCGACGCTGCGGTCCATGACCCAAGCCTATTATGGACCTGCACATATCGGGCATTTCGGCCTTGCGTTGCGGTCCTACGCGCATTTTACGTCACCGATCCGTCGCTATGCGGATTTGATTGTGCATCGTGCTTTGATTTCCGCACATGGCTGGGGCAAAGATGGGTTAAGCCAACTGGACATCGAAGACATAGAACAGATTGGGGCTCATATCTCGGATACCGAACGTCGGTCAATGACCGCCGAACGTGATACAACAGACCGGTATCTGGCGTCCTATTTATCCGAACGCGTGGGCAACGAGTTTTCAGGCAGAATAAGCGGTATCGCGCGTTTCGGCGCTTTCGTGAAGCTGGATGAAACAGGTGCTGACGGGTTATTGCCGATGCGGTCGTTGGGACGCGAATATTTCCATTTCGACGCAGAAGCTGGCACATTGATGGGGTCGGACACGGGGCTGATGATTTCAGTTGGTCAGCGTGTAACGGTACGCCTGACCGAAGCAGTGCCTGTTACAGGTGGCATCGCGCTTGAGCTGCTAACACTCGAAGGTAAGGCGCTGCCGCAAGGCGGGCGGGGCGGGCGCGGTCCTGCCGGGCGTACGAACCCCAAACGTAAAGCAACCAAAGCCAAACGCAAGGATGATAAGATCAAGCGTAAGGTCAAGCGCGTCCGGCGGTAGGTCGCGCAGCATAGACATTATTCTTTCTGGGGTTTTCATTTGCCGTTAGGCTTTGCCCGAATACGGTAAGGGATAATGGTATGAAGTCGGTTCATGTAGGCGTTTTTGCGATAGTTGCGGCAGTAGTTGCCCCCGTAGTATTATTTGCAGAGCAAGCGGATCCTTTGGTCACCGCATCCGAGACGTCGGATACGGGTTTCCAGGAATGGCTGACGGCATTTCGTTCGCGCGCCTTGGCGGCGGGTATAGATGGCGTGACCTTTGACACCGCCATGCGTGACGTGAGATTTGATGCGAATGTTGTTCGCCGTGATCGCGATCAGTCTGAATTTACCAAGACCATTTGGGATTATCTGGCGACTGCGACTTCTGACGCCCGGATCGAAAATGGCAAGCGGGCGCTGGCCGGACAACGAGAAGCGCTTGAGCAGATCGAAAAAACCTACGGTGTCGAAAAAGAGATAGTCGTGGCGATCTGGGGGTTGGAAAGTGCATATGGTACATTTCGCGGTGACGATAATGTAATTTCATCGCTTGCATCGCTCGCTTACGAGGGAAGACGGCAGGATTTTTTTGAGGGTGAACTTATTGAGGCCCTGAAGATATTGCAGGCGGGGGACACGTCAGCTGCGCAAATGACCGGTAGTTGGGCCGGTGCCATGGGCCACACCCAATTCATGCCCTCGTCCTTTCAACTTCACGCTGTCGATTTCTCGGGGGATGCGAAGCGTGATATCTGGAGCGATGACCCCAGGGATGCCCTGGCGTCGACGGCTACATACCTAAAGCACTTTGGTTGGACCACTGGGCAGCCATGGGGTATCGAGGTGCAATTGCCCGACGGTTTTGACTATCTCTTGGGGGATCGTGAGGTGAAGAAAACCCCACAAGAATGGGCTGATTTGGGAGTTGTTGGCTTGAATGGGGAAGCGGTGCCGGTGAACGGCCCTGCATCAATTCTCTTGCCGGGTGGGGCCAAGGGTGCCGCCTTTATGATCTTTGATAACTTTGCAGTTCTAGAGAAATATAACTCTGCTGACGCTTATGTGATTGGCGTGGGTCACCTGAGCGATCGCTTGGAGGGAGGCAAGCCAATTCAACACAGCTGGCCTTTGGAAGATCGGGCTTTAAGCTTTGCCGAGCGGATGGAGCTGCAGACCCAGCTGACTGCTATGGGGTTCGACACTGTTAAGATCGACGGGAAAATCGGGCCCTTGACGATCAATGCTGTGCGGAAGTTTCAGATTTCGAAAGGTGTGGCACCCGATGGTTATGCTTCGGTAAGGTTGCTGGATCTGGTGCGTGAGGCGCGGTGAAGATTTTTACTGTCCAAGACCCTGAAGTGGGCCTTGGACATGCCTTCGGCGAGGATTTTTTCCAATTGGAAATTGATTTTAGCCGGGGGACATACCGCGCAGGCGTTCAGAGCGGCGACGCAGCAGTTCGACCACCGTAAGCAGGCAGATTGAAATGCCCACAAGAATAGTGGCTACAGCCAGGATGGTTGGGCTGATCTGTTCGCGCAAGCCAATGAACATTTGCCAGGGCAGGGTTTTTTGGCCGGCAGAACCTACGAAGAGAACCACGACGACTTCGTCAAATGAGGTAATGAACGCGAATAGACCGCCGGAAATGACCCCTGGCAAGATAAGCGGCATCTGCACGCGAAAGAAGGTTGTCACAGGATTGGCACCCATATTTGCCGCAGCGCGAGTCAATGACCGGTCAAAGCCCACCAATGTGGCCGTAACGGTGATGATCACAAAGGGGATCCCCAAAGCGGCGTGGGCCAGAACAACGCCAAGATAAGTGCCTTGAAGCCCGACCCGACTGTAAAAGAAATACATGCCAGCCGCTGAAATGATCAGGGGCACGATCATGGGCGAAATGAGGATTGCCATGATCGCCCGACGGAAGGGGACGTGCTGTTGGCTGAGACCGATGGCGGCCAATGTGCCAAAGCTGACCGAGAGCAAGGTTGCTGCCGGTGCGATTTTGACTGAGTTCCAGACCGCACCCTGCCAAGCGGAGCTGGTGAAGAAGTCGCGGTAGTGTTTCAGTGAATAGCCGTCTGGGTCAAAACTGAGCATTTTTGGAGTAAAGGTGAAGAAGTTCTCGGCGTTGAAGCTGAGCGGCATGACCACGAGAATAGGTGTGATCAGGAAGATAAGGATAGCCCCGCAGATCACCCGGAAGGTGAAATGCCACAAGACCTGTCCCGGGGTCAGATACGGGGCCACTTTCGCACGGTAACGACCCTCGTACAGCCAGAAGCTGAACCAACCGAAAAACCAGCCAAAGATCGCGCCGAGGACGAGGGCCGGAATACCACCGAGCAGTAGCCCCACAATTGCAAAGCCAATAACGGTGCCCCAACGGGCTATGGGTTCGTTCTTTATCAGTTGGGTGAGAACGAAGGCGAGCACACCCGCGATAACAGCACCGATTATGATACCTAAAAGACCACTGCCTTGGGATGTGCCGACAAACAGACCGGCAAAGGCACCGGCGGCCGCAGCGGTGGGAACGTAAAAGCCAACCGGCTTGCGGGAGATGGGTGTGAGCGCGACCATGTCTTTAGCCTCCCAATTTCACGTTATCAATGCCGACGATCTTGTCATAGGCATAGTAGAGACCCAGAACGACGGCGAGCAGGATCGCCCCAAGAGCTGCCGCAAGCCCCCAATTCAATGAGCTGGAGATGTGGTATGCGATGCGGTTCGAGATGAAAGTACCTGTCGTGCCGCCGACAATCTCGGGCGTGATATAATAACCAATCGACAGAATGAACACGAGGATCGACCCCGCGCCGATGCCGGGCACGGATTGCGGGAAATATACCCGCCAGAAAGCGGTCCAATTGGTAGCCCCCAGCGATTTGGCCGCCCGCAGATAACTTGGCGGAATCGTTTGCATGACCGAATAAAGCGGCAGTATCATGAAGGGGAGCAGGATATGCGTCATTGCGATGATTGTGCCGGTCTGGTTGTTGATCAGTGCCAGGCGACTATCATCGGCGACGATACCCAGCCACACCAGCGTATCATTCACCACGCCTTGCTGTTGCAGCATGACTTTCCATGCCGATGTACGGACCAAGAGCGATGTCCAGAATGGCAGCAATACAAGTATCATCAGTAGATTGGCCGTACGCGCAGGCAAATTTGCCAGGATCCAGCCGACTGGATATCCCAACAGGATACAGCTGATTGTAATGACCGAGGACATAAACAAGGTCCGCATAAACAGTGTGTAGTAGATGCGCTGATTTTCAGGCCGTAACTCTGGTCCATCTTCCGACTTTTGCATGTCAACCGCGTTCAGAAAGTATCCATTGGTAAATCGCGGGCTATAGGCGCGGATGGTATCCCAGATGGGCATCTTTACCCAATCTTTGTCGATATCACCAAAAGCCACCTTGTAATCCACGGTTTCAAAACTGGCAGCGGCGGTTTTCGCCTCGGATAGTTCTGCGGCACCTGGGCCAGTATATGTGTCAATCCGGGCGGCGTTCGCACCCGTCAAATCATCATAAAAGGAGGAGTAGATAAGCTCCCACGGGTCTTTCTTGTAAAGGTTACTGTTTTTTTCGTTTTGCGTGAAATCAGCGAAAATTTTATAGAATGCTGCTGTTTCCGGTAAAATTTCGGCTATATCTGCACGTAGCTCGAAAGGGGGCTGGGCTTGCCCCGAAGATTTCTTCCAGCTTTTGATTTCGGCCAACCATGCGTCGGAGCCAAGAATGTCATTCCAGTTTTCGCCTTTTTTCCAGAAAGCATTCATGTCCTCGAACTGATCTTGATAAACTTCGCCAATATCGCCGACGCCACGACCGGATTTGCGGAATAGCGACGATGCGCCGGTAAGTTCGTAGTTCAGGCGTGATCCGAGCCGAGTGTGCAGCTTCCGCTCTTGGGCGATGAAGATGTCTTGGTAAAGCGCTTTGAAGACTGGGGCATCTGGAATACTGCCACTTTCGCTGTCCCAAGTTTCAAGTATCGCAGTCGTGCGCGGAAGCGTATCTTGAACGATCTCGTTTTCGACCGATCGGAAAAGCATGTCGGCGATCGGGGCGATGAAGGTTATCAAAATGAAGATCAGAAGGGGCGCGATCAGAAGCAGAGCGCTCATCTTTTGGCGTCGCAGCGCGCGTCGGAGGCTACGCTTGAGCGGCGTGCCATCGGCCGCCAGCACTGGGCCTGATTTTTCGCCTGGAGTATTCGTTGCGTCGACTGTGTCGCTCATATCGTCCCCATGGGATTAGGTCGTTGTGGAAATCTGGAAAGGGAGTGCACAAAAGGAGGGAAGGGGCCTGTGTGGCCCCTTCCTAGTGGTTTAGCGGTTTATTGTGCCAACCAAGCTTGGAATTTCGCGTCGATATCGTCGCGATAATCTGCCCAGAACTCGTAGTTATACAAGAATGTGTTCGTTGCATTCTTTGGGTCTGTGGGCATGTGTGGTGCCATGTCGATGCCAAGATCAGCATGCTTGCCGACCATAGGAGCCGAGGACAGACGTGCAGGGCCATAGCTGATGTACTGCGATTGATCCGCCAGACGCTGTGTGTCGGTGGCGAATTTCACGAAGTCCTTTACGCGCGCCAAGCGATCTGCTGGCAAGCCCGCTGGAATGATCCAACCGTCAAGGTCAAACACCTGCGCGTCCCAAAGCATCGCAACGGGTTGCTTTTGCTCTTCGATAACGCTGAAAAGACGCCCGTTATAAGTGGAGCCCATCACGACTTCGCCGTCGGCCAGAAGCTGAGGAGTGTCAGCACCGGCAGACCACCAGATTACGCTGTCTTTGATGGTA
>LAZR01002668.1_pt1 | contig 10237 bp, 15 predicted proteins | sample 329461 | NCBI WGS metagenome assembly LAZR01 (sample SAMN03002196, study PRJNA259156) | marine sediment metagenome | biome: sea floor; feature: Hydrothermal impacted sediments; material: marine sediment; isolation source: Loki non-amplified sample from Loki's castle hydrothermal vent sediment ...
AGCTGCGGGGTATCAAAATGAATTTTTATCTTATTAACCCCGATGCAGAGCATCGAGGAATTCTTTTGATTAAAGAAAAACCAAATACCCAATACCAAGGGCATTACCAAGTTTTTTTGCTATATTTTTCCCTATTTGCCTTTTCCCGTTTTCCATTTCTGAAATATGGCCTTGAGGAATACCGGTTTTCCCGGAAAGCTCTATTTGAGTTATTCCCTCTTTTCCCCTGGCTCCACGTAAAGTAACCCCGGGGATTGCCTTATCGTCATATTCCTTGAATGCTTTACGCCAAGGAATGGTTTCCTTTTTGTTCTTTTTCTGAATATGCTGTTGTTTAATATGGGGCTTTCTCGTGAGTTCCAACATAAATCACCTCCACATTTCCATCAATAACCACCCAAAAGGCTACATAGGTGGGTCTCCCTTTTTTTAAGTGACAGTGATAACCCCCTGTCCGTCTCAACACACCAAAATTTGGCCAATCAACTCTTACCGGTCCATAAATTTCAATATCCCTGACAAGGGTTAAAACAATGTCGTAAATTCGGTTTGGTAATATATTAAGCTGTTTATCAGCTTTTCTTGTGAAAAAAACCTCCCATTTCACATCCATACATCTAACAATATACCATTTTTGGTATATGTCAACAACAAATTGTTGTTAATCTTTGCTTAAATTCTAACATAAAAAGAACATGATAACATTCCATATAGAACATCTCAGAAAAAATGGCAATTATTTCAAATAATACTTGACAACTACGAATTGTAGTTATAAATTTCGCGCAGTAGACCGTGGCTCGATTTGGGTTTATTCGAGCACGAAAAACCATTGGGAAGCGGGGAAGATATAGCTGTTAAAGCAAGGTGAAACTTTCCCGCTTTTTTTATGCCCCCGTAGCTCAAAGGATAGAGCAACGGTCTACTAAACCGATGGTTTCGAGTTCGAGTCTCGGCGGGGGCATTTCCACCATTTTGAAAAAATCCGTAAAAATTCAAACTGACCCACTACCGCTTTTTGTGGCAAAGCTAACTATCTCTTGCCATGCCCAAAGGACATGGTTTTCTATGGATTTATAAATGTTATGGATGGTATTTAAAGGTTGCGACAAACAAAATGCTTAACCCACCAATTCGGAAAGATTGCCATGCTATAGAAAAACGCCCATACAATTATATTGATTATTATTTCAAACATACCTATTACCCCCTATGGATGATATTTAAACGTGGCAATATTGCTCTTCTTGTATCAATATTCCGTCAATTTTGTCGATAAACCCGACTTAGCTTCCACAATATGCGAGTCTAAGGATGAATAATTCGGTCCTACCGAGCAATCGAAATTGTAAGGTTTTTTCGCTGTTCCTTATCCAATCCTGAAAGTCTTGATCTACCGATAGCTCCACATCTGCATCTGAAAGACCTGTATTTTCCCGCCGGAGTATAATAACTCCCCTTCCAATTCAACTCGGAACCCCCACAATTAGGGCAGACTTCCGAATCGGAATCGACATATAAACCCATGTTTGGATGGGACTTGATCCAAGGGCGAAGCATAACATACAACTCTTCTAAAGTCCGCACATCGCCCTGATTGTAACGGAGCATTTCGTTTAGTGCGGTTTTGTCACCCGTGATACACCGCCTCCACAACCCAAAGTTAGTCTCGATCTTGTGCGTAAGGTTAAAAAATTTTGCTAAATACGCCTGCTTATGGCTTGAAAATGCAAAATGCCTTTGAGATACTTGGAGCGTGTCAATCACTTGATAGGGCATCGGGGGTGGTAGTGCATTAACAATAAAACGAGCGTTGAGCTTTCGGGCATCGAACTTCCGTACATTGTGTCCGATTATGATATCGGCTTGATCTATGAGTTTCCAAATAGACCTCATAACCGCACCATCTTTGCGGTTTATCGCATCCTGGGTTGATACCACATCTGACATTATTTTGTCATCGAATAACCACTTGGCAGCCCAACACAGACACGCCCATTCCTTGACGATATTGTCAATGGATATCCGTTGTTTATATAGACCCCAAACCAACACTTCCATCGGAGAGGTTTCTATGTCCAATAATAAAACCCTTGGCGGATGGTCGCCGCTGCCCTCTACGGCACGTTGTTTTGCCCTTCTCGCGGTTCTTTTTCCACATCCAAAGAGTGTTACGGCGTCAGAGGTCGGAGCGTATGGATTTTCCTCAAAATACGCTTGCGCCTTGGCCGTTTTATTGGTATCCATAATCCTCCAGAGTTATGGGTTAATTCTCTCCGTTGTGGCAAAGTATTCTCTAAGGCAATTTCCGCAACGGTGGCAGGGAAAGGAGTTTGCGTTTTTTCCACAAGCATATACATATTCATCGTGTTTGTATGGGGCCATTACGGTGTCCCACGCTTCCTGTATGATAACCCAATAGGAATTTAATGTACGTTTGCGATATGTATAAAACGAATCGTGTGCTTCGGGGATGATTTGGGTAAAATAAGCCATAAAAGTAAAGACAACGGGAATTTGTGCCGTTGCGTAATGCTCAACAACTTGCCCCCCAAGAGACTGATTCCATGTATTTGCCCTGAAACGTACAAACATAAGGTTTTCGGGAATTGTGTTAAGTTTGTGAAAATCATTGTCTGTCATATCGCCCGGATTAACTGTTAAAACAACGGGTGCATCGAAGTGGTCTAATTTGGGTATGGCAGTATTGTAAAATTTCATTGAATAATCCCGTGTTGCCCAACCAATATTAGCCGTGGTACAGTTGCTATCGTTTCCGTCATTTATTCGGACAACATTGTTTTTTGTCCTTACGCTCCATCGGTCTGGCATGTTGGGCAAATTTTCATTCAGCGGTTCCAGGTATGACCGCCCCGACTGAAAAAAACAATCATCACACATGTTCGGACAAATGCCTGTTTGTGGAATGGCGCAAACTATTCCGCTCCCCTTTGTCTTTGGGTTTTCCTTGTACATAGCTCCTCCAGAGTTATGGGTTTTCTCCAAAAATGACATGCTCCAATCGACGAATAATGCCATGCCGAATAGAGTCAAGTTCATCTTCCCGTGACTTCGGATCACGGCAGGCTATTACTAATGGCGCAAGCAGAAGTTCGCAAGTTTCGTGAAATCCTACCCGAATGATACGCTCATCGGTCAACCCTTCATTTTTTCCGATGCATTTCGTGAATGTAAGTATGGCTGTTCTGCCCGGTGGATCGGCTTGACATGTTGCAAGGGCCTCCATACCATTATTCATATGCTTTATGTGGACTTCCCAAGAAACCTGCCCCCACTTTTTAATCCACATTTCGGCTGTTTTTTTGTATAGATCGAATTGTTTTCTGGTTGTTTGCATATCAATTAACCACCTTGTATGCAAATACAAGAAGTGCTATAATGACAATGACCCCTAATACAGCCCCTACTATTTCCATATCCCCTCCCTACTGGATCCAAATTTCAAATATTGATAGTCGAATTTACTCATAAAGTAAAATAAGAAAATCCTTATTTTACTCTACCGTACATATGTTAAACACAAAAATATCCATGTCACCCCAAAAGCCTCTTTAAAACCTGCCGAATCAACGCCCAATATCCATCGTCACGGGCATGGTCTTTTATGATGAACGAGCCATCCCGATGATGCACAATATACTCACCGCGCTCCGGTCTGTCAATATGTCTGTCGGTATTGATGATACAGATCTTTTCCAATAGCCTGCGTTGCGATTCATCGCCGTTTGGGACCGCGTTAATTATGAGTTCGAGCATCGTAATCTTTTTTCAGCAACTTAGCCTTATCGATCATCCGAAAATACTGTTTTTCCTTGCCACGGTTAAACACCATCACCTTGCTACGATTTACGGCCTGGCCCAAAGCGACGGCTGTTTCATGATCGTTTCGTGAATACGGTAATTGATGCAACCGGGGGCGGTTATCCTTATTGATAATGATAACATAGATTGCACCATCGAAACCCGGATACGGTTCGACAATAGAATACGATGAAACAATAGCTTGATTTATTGGTAATTCAGATGTCGGCCATCCTGCAAAATAGAATGGTGCGGAATAGACAAACAGGCAAAAGAATAAAACCGCCGGAATCGCCAAAATCTTAAAGAAAATATGCACTTTTTTAGGTATTAAAATCAAAAGCAATAGCACCGCTACGATTAAATAAATACCTGCAAAATCCATGTATCCGATTGTCATAATTCTACGGAGTGCCCTATTTTAAGGTTGTTGTTTATATACTTTCAACGGTTTTTCCTACGGTACTCAAACAGCCCGTTTTGGGCTATAAAACAGCATAACTATCTGATATGGTTAAGTCTCCCCATGGTACCACATGGGTTAGCATAAAGAAGGTACGGTATCTTTTAGCCTCATCCTGTTAATCGTTTATTGGTAATTCCGACTGCTTTTGAACTAATATCGCATCCTATAAAATTTCTATTTAGCTCTTTAGCAACTACGCAAGTGGTCCCACTGCCACAAAAAAAATCTGCCACCAAGTTCCCTTCATCACTACTCGCTTTTATTATTCGTTTCAATAAAGCCTCAGGCTTTTGTGTCGGATAATTAAGGCGCTCCTTGTCTTTAGCTGTAAGCCACCTCACATCTTCATCAATGCACTTTGTGGGATATCCGTAAACGCATCCTTCTGTCCCTGGTTGACAAGCCCAAATGTCTTGATATGAAACACCTCCGGCATCTTCTAGATAATATTTATATTGAGGAACTTTAGCTTTTTTTCCCCAATGAACCAAACCAACCCTATCTAATTCTTCCAACCTTTGAAGTAATGGATATTTAGCCAAATTATCACCAGTAATTTTGTGATATTTTTCGTATAAATATGAAGCTGGTTGCCAGTGTCGCCCAGAGTCAGTAGGATTATATTCCTTCCATGACTTCCCACTTTCCCCCATCCGTGTACCCGGACCAGTCAGAAGAACAGGACGGTATCTGCCATTTTTGTCATTTTCGGTAAAAAAATCATTAATATAGCCGCTAGTGTATGGCCCTTTTGGGATATTGATTTTAATGTCGTTGCTTTTAGAATAAAATAGAATATTTTGATGTATTGGCCCGAAACGCTTGACAGCCTTATTGGAAGCCGTTCGCTTCCAAATAATTTCATTTCTAAAATTACTGTAACCAAAGCTGTCGTCTAAAATACATCTGATCCAGTGGTTTGTTCTCCAATCGCAATGAATATAAATACTTCCTGTATCTTTTAAAATACGGTACATCTCTTGAAATCTTGGGATATAAAATTTGTTTATAGTATTTCTATTCGCTTTGATATCCCGATAATCACCAAAGTTTTGACCTGTACCATAAAGAATATCACAATAAATCAAATCGATAAAACTATCTGATAATTGTTTCATCAATTCAAGATTATCCATACAATATACCTTGTTTATCGGATAGGCGATAATGGTATCACAGGCCCTAATCATTTGGCCCCCATATTTTATATCGGAATGTCCCTTAGACATAGGCTGCTTGGAATATCATTACCTAAACGCATACATATCTATTAGTCTCTCTCATTTCATTTATCACTTCATTTTTTATTGGATTGTTTTCATCAATTAAAAGCTCGTAATCAAGATTGTCATCTTCTATAGCATTCAAAAAGCTTTCTTCTTCGTGGCTCATCTCTTTAAGTTGATTAAAGGACATTTCACCGACAAAATCTAACGCCTCTTTTAAACATTCGATGTCTGTTCCTGAAAAAGCATCAAGCTCAGGGGGGCGTTTAGGAATTGGTGTGGGGTAAGGCGTGTTAATTATTTCTAAAGCATCGGTAGCTTGTTGCAGTTCGTCTGGCGACAACCATTTTGATTTTTGATGTATAATATCTCTTATCGTTGACGGGCATGGTCCGAAACTCCCTTTTTGATAAGAATCTCCTATTATTGGGCGCGCGTATTTATTTAAATGGCATTTTTCTGCATAAAAAATAGCCTTCCCTATATGATAAATATCGAGGTTAGGCTTTTGACCAACAAGCCAAAGGACGGTTTCAATGGCCTTGGCGTAATTAATTCGGTATCGCACCACCATGGGACACCTCCTTTGAGAAAAAAACTTTAAAAATTTCATTTTTGATAATATTATAGAGTAACTAAATACCTTTGTCAATATAAGATTTATGCAGTGCAAAATTAATACCTTTAAATTTTCAAACCGAACCAATACCCAAGTCTTTTTTGTGTCTTGCTTAACGCTCCGAATGGAACATTCCGATTTCAATTTCTATTTTCATTTGATATATAAAGAAAATGGCGTGTGCACCTACTAACCTTTTTGACGTATCCCGCTTAACAGGACGGTTCTTACGTCCGAAGGGAGGGTGTTGCTATGATAATCGATCTAAAAATAGATCTTTTCATCAGAATCCGCGTGCGGTTTAGCCAAACGCGGATGCAATTGATGCGTTGGATTCAACGTATCTTGATTGCTGAATAAGCAATTGGAATTGGAGCACACGCCCTTTATATCTCTACCTTAAAATGGGACATTCCGTAATTTTATTCCCTACCGTTTGGCATTGCTGTTGGGACGTATACAGAAAGTCTTGATAGTACCAATTTCTTATTAAGGCTGTTCCAATTTAGAGTTGATCCAGAATTTGTCATAGTAAAACGGGTGACGGTTCTTTCTTCCCAGTGTTGAGTCAAAACAATTTCCTTGTGCAGCAATAATTTGACCTCCGGATTTAGCTTGTCGATTCGGATAATAACCGTTTCGGGCTTTCCGGTTGTTTTTCTATACATATGGATATTGATAGTCCACTCTCCAGATATAAACCCTCTGATAGTTACAATCTCTTGATTGAATCGGTATTCTATCCGCCGACCGTCAACGATGATAACGTCTTTTGTACGGCCTAAATCATCCCGGTCAAGATGCATCAACCCTACTTCTTTGCTTTGAAAATAGAGTACATTTTTCAAAGGATCTTCAACCCATATATCGACATCATCCAGGCTGTCCTTGTCCCAAGTCAGGGTGATTAGAAATTCAGCTTTCGGCTTTTTGACATCCGCATCTTTATCGGTCGTATTGATCATCAAAAACGAAATAACAAATAGAACAAAGAAGCCGATAAGCATATTAAATAGCAGGTCAAGAAAGGCGATACTATTGCCGCTTTGCCTATCCTTCATGGCTGTTTTTCTGCCCCTGCGATAAGTTGAATAATTGCACTTTTAACAATAGACTGCAAATCAACCCGCTTGCCGTAGTGTAAAGGGCGGTTGACATTCCGGTACTCATACTACTCAACGCCCCCTGCATGGCCTTTGTGCTGCTTGTATCCAGCCCCACGAATACCGATTGCAAGGTATAGATAAACCCGATAACCGTGCCTACCATACCGAGGGCCATTAGTTTATCTGCAACAAACCAGCCGGTCTCACCATCGTTAATGGAACCGTTTTTGCATGATCGATAGGTCAGCATTCCGGTATGGATTGAAAAAAGCAGAAACAAGCCGTATATAAAAAAACTGATTTTGGTAAAATCTGCCCGGTTGATTTCGCTAATTATGCCAGTCACATAAAGGGTGATACTCCCCAAAATCATCAATATGAAAATTAACCACCATCTCAAAAATGCTGTATACGTTTTCATCTTATTTTATCCTTGGAATATATCCATCTGCAAATCTATAGCGAATAGCTTCTTCAGCGGTTAAAAACCAATCAATATCATTAATTTTTTTTAATAATTTCCTTATTGGTATTGCAGATCGAGATACAATATATCTATTTAGAGATTTAGTATAAAATTTTGTTGATTCGCCAGGGGCTATTATTTGTCCTTGTTTATATCTTTGTACGCGATGCCACATTAGGGAAGCATTTTTTGCAATAAGCCTTGATCCAATATCACCGGATACAAAAACAACAAAACCCGCTGACCATGCTGTACTATAGGTGCGAGTTTCAAAAATTATTTTATCCCGATATTCATCCATTATCGATACAATTCTAAGTGTTTCGTGGGCAAGGCCACCCGGAGACCAAATCTCAATGACTATTTTGGGAATATCATTTTTGACGGCATATTTTACTGTTTCGAAAAAGGTTGTAGAATTGACATAGCCTTTCATTAAATATCGAATAGAATTATTTTCAAAGGAAGTGAGGGTGTTGGGGGCTTCAAATTTCTTTATTGTCGCACAGGCCCCTAAAATAAAAATAATAATTATTATAAAAGGAATAAATAATGATCGTTTCATTTTCCTTTCTCCTTTAGAGGTTATTTACATTTAAAAATATTCAAAACCACCGGTTATCCAGTGAAAAAAAATAACTATAAAATCAATTATATCTTCAATAAGTTCTATCATACCCCCCTCCTTTTTCTAAGGCCAAATTTTTCTAAACGCATACGCCGCAACCACACCAAACCCAGTCGTCATAAATGTTAAAAATAACCCCCATACGAATTTACTTAGCCAACCAATCTTTTGTTTGTTGACTGCCACCTGTGTAGCAATCCCGTTTTCGGTAAAATATTTGTCGATCCGTTGTTGAGATTCGTGGATTGCCTTGAATTGGGCTTGTGTTTCCCCATGTAATTGCCAATGATAGCTATCGGTTTTAATCTCGTTAGGGGTTATGTTGCCCGATTTGTGAGTCATCTTTTTTCCAATCGTTTTATCTCTTCGGCGATCCTTTGCGAAGCTTCCAGTAAGGACAACCGTTCACGTTTTAACCACACTATTTTTGCCTTTCTTGCTTGAGCCCTCTTAACGCCGGGCCATCTGATACATGCTCGGATTGCTTTAATGGGATGTAGGATGGTTTTCATAACACCCCCGAAATTTCAACAACTGCGCCACCAACCCTATCCGTTCTAAGGACGTAATATATTTTCTTATCTTTGAAAACAAGCTCCCGGAGTTCGGCATAGTCGGACTCGTCAACAACATGGGGTTTCGTTCCGTCCCACTCTATAAGCGATGCTCCGGGGCTTTGAGAGCGCCAACCCTTTGTTAGGCCCAGAAATATCCGTCCATCTTCAGTTGTCTTGATACAACTGGAATAATCAAACCCTTCAAAAGTCCAGAGTTGTGTGAGAATGCCCGTGGCAACCTCATATGACCACAGAGTAGCGGCATTGTGATTGTGCTCGTCCCGGTAATTATTGGTGCCGACCAAGTAAATAAATTTCTGATCTTCTGTAACGGTCGCTTGCATGAAACGGCTGTATTTTGGCCCGATATCCTCCCATTCCCAGCCATCCTCTTTTGTGCAATCCTCTGAATGAAACCAGCCGGCGCAACGATTTATAAAAGAATACCCGGCAACTAGAGCAGTTTCGTTTACCTGAAAGCCGAACTTGACATAATAATCATTTCCAAAGTCTTTTGTAGTGCCGACCCCATCGGTGTAGATTTCACCACCGCCGACCATTACTAATTCACCTAAAAGCCGCTTGACGTCAAAAGCTCCCCTATGCCTGCCATCCAACAAAATTTCATAAAGGTGGAAGTTATAAGTATTCGGTTCGGCCCGATACACCTCTCCCCTGTTTTCACAAGCTAGCCAGAGAACCCCGTCTTCGTCTTCAAAGATCCTGAAAATCGCTTCCCCGACATCAAGAGAAGCAACAGGCACAACATTTCCAAGTTTGTATAAATAAGCCGTTTCTTCTGGAAAACAATACGTCCCGGCCAGAATATCCCCGTTCTCCAGATGAACTAGAGACATAAACGATTGATATTCTATTTCTGCAACTATCGTCGTTTCCATAGGCTCAGGCTCCAGTGGTATAGGGGGTGGAATATAGTCATAAATGCTCCCCCCCTCGCCACAATTCCAAGCAAATAGTCCGGCTGTATAAACAAGCCATCTGAAAAATCTCCTGCGATTCATTTTAATATTATGTAGACACTACGTTGCTTTTAAAGTTATTCACTATTTCAAGGGGCGCACGGAGTATCACCTTTTTGTTTTTCGGGTCAGCAGCAAACTTTCCGAATCTTCTCAAACCCCTATACCAAATAAATGCTCTAACTGCAGATACGCCATCTGCCCTACATATATTTCTAAATTCTAAGTCCGCAGGCTTTCTATAGATCTCTAAATTAAGCAAGCCCATCCTCATTAATTGATAAAGAGCGTCATGAACCAATGCCCCCCGCAAATTTTCATCTGTATCAATTACTGGACCAGAAGGACCATCCCATGCATAAGCTTT
>LAZR01002669.1_pt1 | contig 10232 bp, 6 predicted proteins | sample 329461 | NCBI WGS metagenome assembly LAZR01 (sample SAMN03002196, study PRJNA259156) | marine sediment metagenome | biome: sea floor; feature: Hydrothermal impacted sediments; material: marine sediment; isolation source: Loki non-amplified sample from Loki's castle hydrothermal vent sediment ...
AAGTACCGCGTCAACGTGGTCGACCGCACGCACCCGATCACAGCCGGCATGGAAGACTTCGACTACGAGTCGGAGCAGTACTACATGCTCGTCAACCCCGCCAACCGCGTGCTGGCCACCACCGCCATCAGCATGGACGGCTGCACCATGCCGGCCGTCTGGACCAAGACCTGGGGCAAAGGCCGCGTGTTCTACTCAGCCTTGGGCCACGTCGCCCAGGAGCTGAAGGACTACCCCGACGTGCTGGCGATGACAATCCGCGGCCTGCTCTGGGCCGCCGAAGGCAAGGCCCTCGCCGAAGGCAAGTGCTGCCATCCGTAACGAGCCGGCGACTTATGCTTCACGAATGACGGCGCGGCGGGTCTTCTGACCCGCCGCGTTCTTCTTCATGGTCATCCCCCACATGCCACAAGGCATGTCAGCCGCAATCGAACAAGGCGCGAAAGAAACCCAAGGCGCCCCGTCGGGGCTTGGCTCGCCACGGGACGCTATCCCCGGGCTTGCCCTGCGGGCCACACCCGGGGCTATCCAAGACGGCCCTTCGGGCCTGACCATCATCATTAGCTCCGAAGGAGCGCCTTGCTTAGCCTAGGGCGTGGGCCGAAGGCCGAGTCACAGCCCCAACACCCACGAAAAGCCCCAACGGGGCGTCTTGGTTTCGGGCGGGTAGCGTTGGTCGAATGGCTGGCGTGTCACGAGCCACCTCCGCCAGCGTTGCGGCGTCCTCACAGGGCGCCGCGCTTTTCTTTTGCCTCTCCTGGTGTGGGTGGCATCCGCCACAGGCCGGGGCCGCCATATGACGGCGCGGCGGGTCTCCTGTCCCGCCGCGTTTTTCGGACAACCACCGGGTCGTGGCGAAATTGTCACGGCCCGGTTTGTTTTCGCGCGTCCAGAAGGTCGGCGAGTTCGCTTTCGTCGAGAACGCCTTGGACCAGACAGACCTGGCGGATCGTCTGGCCGGTTTCGACTGCCTGCTTGGCGATCTCGGCCGCTTTGTCGTAGCCGAGCTTCGGCGCCAGGGCGGTGACCATCGCCAGAGATTGCTCGACAAGTTGCTCGCAGCGATCGGCGTTGGCCTGCAAACCGACGATGCACTTGTCCGTGAAGGCCTCGGCAACATTGGTCAGCAATCGGATGGCCGCCAGGAGGTTGCAGGCGATCATCGGCATGGCGACGTTGAGTTCGAGAATGCCACCCACCCCGCCTGTCGCCCCGGCCGTGATCGCCGCGTCGCAGCCGATCACCTGGCAGGCGACCTGGACGACGCTCTCGCACATCACCGGGTTGACCTTGCCGGGCATGATGCTGCTGCCGGGCTGAAGGGCGGGCAGGACCAGTTCGCCCAGGCCGCACCTCGGTCCGCTGGCCAGCAGACGAATGTCCGAGGCGATTTTCCCCATCGCCAGGGCCGTCCCCTTCAGCGCCCCCGAGGCCATCACGGCCACGTCGCCGCTGCCCTGTGCGGCAAAGCGGTTGGACGCCTCGACAAACCGCAGGCTCGTCACGGATGACAGGCGCCTGCATATCTCCGCCGCGAACTTGCGCGGCGCGTTGAGGCCCGTCCCGACGGCCGTGCCGCCGATGGGCAACTCGCACAGCCGCTCGACGATCGGGCCCAGCGAGGCCGCGGCGCCGTCGATCTGCGCGGCGTAGCCGGAGAACTCCTGCCCCAGCCGCATCGGCACAGCATCCATCAGATGCGTTCGGCCGATCTTCAGCACGTCGTCGAACTCGTCGGCCTTGGCCGAAAGAGCGTCGCGCAGCTTCGTCAGCGCCGGGACGAGGTCATTTCGGATCGTCACCGCCGCCGAGACGTTGATAGCGCTGGGGATGACGTCATTGGACGATTGGCCCATATTGACGTGATCGTTCGGATGGATTTGGCCGACATCGCGCCCGCCGCTGATGAGCAACTGCATCGCCCGGTTGGCGATCACCTCATTGGCGTTCATGTTCGTGCTCGTGCCGCTTCCGGTCTGGAAGACATCGACAATGAACTGGTCGTCGTGGTCCCCGTCGGCGACCTCCCCGGCGGCAGCCATGATGGCGTCGCCCACACACGCCGGCAGTCGGCCCCCTTTCTTGTTGGCCGAGGCGGCGGCCTGCTTGATCCACCCCAGGGCGCGGATGAAACTCCGCGGCATGGGCCAGCCTGAGATCGGAAAGTTCGCCGCCGCCCGCGCCGTCTGCGGGCCGTACAAGACGCCCGCGGGCACGTCGACGGGCCCCATCGAATCGGTTTCGGTGTGCGTGTCAGCCATCGTTCCGCTTCCCGCCGGGCCTTCCGCGGCCGGCGGAGCGATTATAGCAAGCCGACGACAAAATGCCCCTCCGGAATGAACCGGTTCGCTCGCCGGTCGTCTAAACCACTGATCGGCCGGCCGACCGCTTGGCGCGGGCGCCGCCAACGACATAGACTCTCGGTGCTCATGAATCAGTTTCTTAGCTATTTTCGCCAGCATCCGTGGCAACGACGGGCGCTGACGTTCCTGGTCAGCCTGGTGATCGCCCTGGTCGCAGCGGTCACCCTTTGGCCCGTCATTGACGACCATCTCCTGATCCGCCGGCTCGGCGACGAAAGCGACTGGCTTCGCGAACGGGCCGTCCGCGAGGCCGCCACGCAGATTCGCCAGTCCCCGGCCACGCTACGTCGGCTGCAGCGCGCCCTGCGGACGACCGACGACCGGCGGTTCTACGGCGTCGCCTCGGCGCTCAACCGCGTCAGCGAGTTCTACACGCCCCAGCGAGAGGGCGGCGACATCGATCGCCTGGCCGCAATGCGGTTCGAGGCCACCGAGCACGCTCCCTCACGGTGGATGGTCCTGCACCGCCAGTGCCTCAGCGACCGGGACAATCTTCACATGCGACGTCTGCTGGCCGCAGCCATCGGCGACGCCAATGCGGGCATTCGCGAACTGGCAACGGTGTTGGCCTTCAAGGTCCGCGACGATGCCGCTATACGCTCACTGCTGGCCGATAAGGCGCCGGCCGTCCGCGCCGCCGCCGCACAGACTGCCGCCCTGGCCGGGCGAACCGATCTGACCGGCGAGATCGCCCCCCTGCTGGACGACGCCGATCCGATGGTCGTCGCCTCGGCCGGTTATGCGTTGGCCTCGCTCGATCCGGACGCCCATTCGGCGGCGATCTGCGGCAAGCTCGTCGCCACTGAATCCGCCGAGGCCCGAGATCGTCTCCTGGCCGCGGCGATCCTTCTAAACGACGACAACGCCCGCCAGGCCGTCCGGGAATGCTTCGACAAGACAGTCGGCGGCGACAGCTTTGCCGACGCCATGCTGCTGACAGCCATCGCGTCATTGCAGGTCGACTGGGCTGAGCAAGCCGTTCGCCCCATCCTGACCGAAGCCGGCGGCCCGCAAGGCGAGCAGACCACCAGCATCCAACTCCACGCCGCGCTGCGGGCGGCCGACACGCTCGACCTGCCCGTCCGCCACGAGGTGCGGGAGATTATTACCAAACTGTGGGGCCCGTCGCTTCAGCGCACCATGGGTGCGGCGGCGATGGTCCTCGGCCGACAGATCGACCTCGACCAAGGCCGCCGGTCAGCTCCCACCGGTCCCGAGTGCATCCGCACGCTCCAACAGGCCGCCATTTGGCAGAGCACCACCGACGACCCCACCGACGATCAGCCGCCGACGATCTGGACAACGCCGGTCGCCTCGGCGGCCGCAGCGGTGGCGCTGTGGCGATTGAACGCTCCATTGGCGGACCAGTTCCTGCGCAGTTCGGCGGCGTCGCCCGAGTCGCTGCCCGGCGATACCATCGCCTGGGCCCTGGCGATGTCGGATCGTCCCGGCGAGGGCTACGCCGTGGGCGGGGCGATGCTGCCCGCCCCCGGTGCGCCGCCGGCGGCGCGTGTGTATAACGACGACGAACGGGCGAGCGGCGCGATGCTGTTGGCTCTGGCGGCGAGGACGGACGAGCAGAAGGCAGCCGCCGCCGAGCGAATCCGCCAACGGCTGGAGGGAACGGGCCTCGGCGGCGAGGACAACCCGTACGTCCAGCTTACCTATCGCTGCGCGCTGCTGATTCTCGGGCGCCGCGAGCACGGCGACGATCTGTACGATCTGATGGGGGTGCTGGCGTTTCCGCAGCGGCGCGTGCTGACGGCCTTGTTGTCGGCGGGCGACAAACGCGCACTGGACTGGATGCTGTGGAACACTCAACAGACCCCCGACGACGTGGTCGAGTTGCTGGTGGGCCGCGGCCTTCAGGACGTGCTGGCTGTGGTAGCGCCGCAGTTGCCGCGTGTCGATCCAGCCGCTCCCCACGACGTGCGCGTGTGGCAGGCGCGGATGCTGTCGGATACGTACGCGATCCACCACGCCGCGATCCAACTGAAGGACCTGCCGTGAAAGCCCTTTTGACGGCCGCCGCCAACGGGGGCCGGGCCCTCGGCTGGGGGCTGGCCGATCTGATCCTGCCGGGCGTGTGCGTAGCGTGCGGCGCGGCCGAGGCGTCGGCCGAACTGCTGTGCGACCACTGCAATGTCCGCCTCCTGTCGCTGGTGGCCCTGCCCTACTGCGTGCGCTGTGGGGCGACGATCGGGCCGAACATTCCCATCCACGATGAGGGATGCTGGGCCTGCCCGACGCCGCTGCCGCGGTTTGTCCGCGCCGTTCGCCTGGGGCCCTACACCGGTCCCTTGCGGATGGCGGTTCGGGATTTGAAGTATCGCCACCACGACGCCATGCGCCGACGACTGGGCGACCTGCTGGCTTCGGCGGTCGCCGCGCAGTGCAGCCAGGAGACATTCGATATGGCTGTGCCCGTCCCCGCCCATTGGCTGCGACGGCTGTCGCGCGGGTGCGACCACGCGTCGCGACTGGCGCGGGCGGTGGCCGGGCCGCTAGGCGCGCCGGTCGGCCATGAACTGCTCCGCATCCGCTCCACGCCCCAGCAGACGCGCATGTCGCGGTCGCGCCGGATCGCGAACGTCCGCGGCGCCTTCGCCGCGCGAGACCCCAAGACGCTCGCCGGGGCCAGCGTGCTGCTTATCGACGACGTCACCACCACCGGCGCGACGGCGAACGAGACGGCCAAGGTGTTGCTGGCCGCCGGTGCGCTTCGGGTGACGCTTGCGGTAGTCGCCAAGGCTGAACCGCCCACCGCCTACGCCGAACACCTCGGCAGGTGAGCGTCTATCGCCGCCGGGCCAGAAAGTCCGCCAGAAGTTGCTCCTGGCGAGCGTGCATGGCGGCGCGGCCTCGGACGGTTGTGTCGTCATGCCCCGTCAGATGCAGCAGGCCATGGATGACATACAGCATCAGTTCATGCTGAGGGCGATAGCCGTGCAAGGGCCCGCGCTGAACGGCCCAATCGCCGCAGACGACCAACTGCACGACCACGCCCCGATCATCTGGATCGGACAGATCGAAGCTGATCACGTCGGTCGCGCCGCGGTGGTCCAGATACCGGCGGTTCAGCGCGGCGATCTCGGCGCTGGCGACGACCGCCAGATCGACCTGGGCGATACGGACGCCTTCGGCGCCGGCGACAAACGCGACCAATTCGGTCAGGCGTTTGCGGGGAACGCGCAGGGCCGACTGGCTGGACGTAATGACAACTCTCGGCGCCGGCGCGGGGCGCGATGGGGCGGGTCGTCTGATCGCCATGGCGGCAGGATAGCGGGCGGGGACGCCCCTGACAACGGCCGGCGCGTCGCAGGCGGTGTGGCACGGGGGCCGGGCGGTGTGTATAGTACGTCCCCTTTGAATGCAAGCGTGTGATTGTGCGGCGCCGAGTTCGTTTATGAACCGATTGTCTCTACCTTATCGAAGCTTGTTGCCTGACGATCCCCGTCGCCGGCGAGCTGTGCGCAGGGCGCGCATCGGTGTCTATATTCTGGTCGCCGTCGCGTTGATCGCACCGATCCTTCAATTCCAGCACAGCACGGTCGAACGCCTCAATCGCATCGAAGGCAAGCGCCACAAGGGCGCCCTGGCCCGATGGCAACCGGCCGTGCGAGGCTTCTGGGCCGGCCACAATATCTACGCCAAGGAGGAAACCGCCCCTCACAGACTGCACCCCAACATGCCGTTCGTGGTCATCCTGCTGACGCCGCTGACGGCCTTGCCGGCGGCGCAGATGGGGCTGGCGCTGAACATCGCCAAGCTGGCGGCCATCGTGGCAAGCATCTTGATGCTGGCCAGCCTGGCGGCCCATCACCGGCAGAAGGTCTACGACTGGGTGCTCGCGCTGGGGTTTGGCTGGGTGTATCTGAGCATCCTCAGCGACGTCCAACACGGCAACACGAACGTGTTCGTCATGTTTCTGGTGGTGTTGCACCTGTGGCTGTATCGCCGCGGCAGCGACCTGGGGGCTGGGGCGGCGTTGGCGGCGGCGATCTGTCTGAAGATGACACCCGCCCTGTTCGTGCTGTACTGGCTATACCAGCGAAACTGGCGCCTGGTCGCTTACACCGCCGCAGCCGGCGTGGTGTTCGTGGTCGGGGTCCCCGCCGCTGTCGTGGGGGTGGATCGTTACGTTCTTCTGATGCGCACGTGGCTGAACAACCTGATCATTCCGGGCCTGGTCAGAGGCGCGTGGTACCCGATCCACGTCAACCAGTCGCTATCGGGGATGGTCAGCCGTCTGTTCCTGGGCGGTGCGGAGGGCGATGCGTTCTACAATCCCGACGACTACCTGCACTACGGCGACCAGCCGATGTCGGGATACGTGACGGTCGCGGCGCTGTCGGCGAATACGGTCCGATGGATGCTGCGAGCGGGACAGGTGGCGATTGTCGGTCTGATGGCCTGGGGAATCGGCTGGCGACGACTGGCCCGTGATGACGGGCGGCGTCTGCTGCACTTCGGCATCGTGACACTCGGCATGATGCTGCTGAACCAGCGAACGTGGACCCACCATGGGACCGTCCTGCTCGTGGCAGCGGTCGCCCTCTGGCAGGCAATTGGGTTCGGCCTGATGTCGCGCCGCGTGCGCGCGTGTTGCCTGTGGGCGATGCTCGGGGTCTTGGCGATCACGTGGACGACGGCATCAGACATATTCCGGCTGTACGCGCGACTAACCGGAGACGCCGAGCGTTTCGGAGAGCTGACCATCAACGTCGAAAAGCTTCACCGGAACATCAAGCCCGAGACGATGGAGTTCGGCGAACTGTGGGCGGACGTCGCCGACGCCTACGGGCCGCAATTCTGGTGCTTCGCGGCGATGCTGGCGGTGTCGATCATCCTGGCTCGGATCCTTCGCAAGGGCGACTCACCCTACGCGGCCGAGCGACAGAAGCTCTCTGCCGCGATCCCCCCTGCTCGTTAGTCGGCTCCCTGTTCGGCAGGGGCGGGTGTTTCCTCGTCGGCGGGCTTGGGATAGGCGATGCGGGCGTGGTAGATCGCACACAAGCTCTTGACCAATGATTGCTCGATCTCGTGGGCCTCTCTGAGCGTCAAATCGCACTGCTCGAGCTGGCCGTCCATCAATCGGCGGTTGACCATGACGTGGACCTGGCTCTCGATGCGTGTGGGCGTCGGGTCCTTCATAGCTCGCACGGACGACTCAGCCGCATCGGCCAACATGAGAATGCCCGCCTCTCTGGAGCGAGGTTTGGGCCCGGGATATCGAAACTCCGATTCGGCCGGCACTCGATCATCGCCGTTCTTGCGCTGCTCGGTGGCGGCGTGGTAGAAGTACTGCACAACAGTCGTGCCGTGGTGTGTGGCGATAAACGGGTGGAGCGCGCCCGGCAGGCCGTACTCGCGGGCCATTTCCACACCGTCTTTGACGTGCCCGGCGATGATCAGCATGCTCATCTCGGGCGACAATCGACCGTGGAGTTCGGTCGACCCGGCGCCGTTCTCGACGAAATACCTGGGCTTGTTGATCTTGCCCACGTCGTGGTAATAGGCGCCAACCCGGGCGAGCAATCCGCCGGCGCCGATGGCCTCGGCGGCCGCCTCGCACATCGTGCCTAATTGCAGGGAGTGGTTGTAAGTCCCCGGCGCCTCCATCGCCAGGCGCTTGAGCAGCGGCTTGGACGCATCGCACCATTCCAGAAGCGTCATGCTCGTGGCGATGTTGAAGGCCCGCTCGATCAGCGGCAGGATGACCTGGACCACAACGCCCGCCAGCAGCGCCATGCCGGCGGCCCACAAGGCATCGCCCCGGACGAACCGCCACGGCACGCCCCCGGTCAGGCCCAGGCCGCAGGCAATGACAAACACGACCCCCGCGGCGATTCCGGTGACTTCCAGCAGACGGCTTCGTGAACGAATCTCCTGTAGCAGCAACGCACAGCATGCCGTCGCTGAGGCCATCACGACGAAGACCGAAAAGCTCGCCCGCAGTTGCAGCGTCATGAACATCGCCAGCAACAGGCTCATGACCAACGCGAACCGCTGGTCATAGGCGATGACCAACACCAACGTCGCCATCAGCAAGGGCAAGACGGCGGCGTGGGGATTCGAGCCCAGTCCCAGGACGATGGCCTTGCTGGCCGCCAACATCCCCAGCATCAGGCACACCATCGCCAGCGCCCGCCAGCGATTGGCCACAATCCGCGGCCAGTAGCGGAGGATGTAGGTCCCCATCACCAGCGTCAGCGTCATCAGGATCGCCGCCCGTCCCAGGCCTCGAGCCAGCAGGCTCCAGCGATGCTCCTCGTGCCTGGCCAGGCGATAGGCCAAGTGCTCGGCCTCGAGCAACGCGGACCCGTCGCTGCTGAGTCCGCGACGAATGCCCGTCGGCAGACTCAGTGTGCGTGCGACCAGTAGATCGTCGGTATCGTAAGGCCGCCTGGGCGGGTTGGCGCGGACGGCAGCGGCGGCATCGGCGAGTTGCTCTTGACTGGCCTGGTCGTCTCGAAGGTACAACGCGCGCTGCGTCAGCACCGTCTGGAGGTACTGGCGAACATCGGGGCGAATGGACGCGTCGAATCCCCGGCAGGCCTTGTCCACGGCGTCTCGGATGAAGGCAATATTGTCCGTGCCGATGAGCGTCTCGGTCGTTTCCTTGCTCTCCCGGCCGGTGGGGAAGTCGATCAGCACCTGTGGGCTCTGGACGTCCTGACGATCCAGTTCGCTGTTGCGCTGTTCGGGAGCGACGATCACAAGCTTGACCAGCTCGTCGCGCAGGCGGCCAATTTGGGTTGTGTACTTCGTGCGGCGATCGGGCTTGGCCAGGGCCTTCCACGCATCCGCGCGGTCGGGCGATATCGGCAGCAGCCCGATCTTGCCGCTCGCCTCGGCGGTCGGCTCGGACGGCTGGGTGGCCGGCTGGACCGTCTCGGGCGCTGCGGTCAAGGCATCGACGATCTCATCCAACAGGGGCGCATTGAGGCGAAAGACACCGGGGGCGGACTTGCGGGCATGAATGAACGCCTCGCGAAGCTCTTGCGGGGGGAAGAAATCAAACGGCACGCGCGCGTAGATGTTGGCTGGGATGAACTGGTTTTCGCGGTAGGTCAGCGGCTCGAGCGGCCAGGCATCCAGGAGCAGCGCACCGATGAAGAAGACCCACGTCAGCAACAGCGGCACGACGCCCACGGACGTGCGAAACCGCCGCCACCAGCCCGCGCCGGCGGTTTGGATGCCCTTGCGGACCTCGAGGCGGCGTTGCTTGAGTTTGCGTTTGAACGGCCACATGGTTGGTCAGGAACGCTCTGCGGGATCGATCGGCGCGTCGTCGCGATTGTACGCCTTGACGATGTTCTGCACCAGTCGATGACGCACAATGTCGGTGTCGTCCAGTCGCACGAAGGTGAGGTTCTTGATCCCCCGCAGCCGGCACATGGCATCGGCCAGTCCACTGGGAGTTCCATCCGGCAGGTCGACCTGGCTGTCGTCGCCGGTGACGATCACCTTGGATCCGTGCCCCATGCGCGTCAGGAACATCAGCATCTGCGCGACCGTCGTATTCTGGGCCTCATCCAGAATGATGACCGAATCGTTCAGCGTCCGCCCCCGCATAAAGGCCAGCGGGATCACCTCGATCATGTCGTTGACCATGAACCGGCGGATCTGGTCGTATTCCATCATGTCGTGGAGGGCGTCGAACAGCGGACGAAGATAGGGGTTGACCTTGGCCTGGAGGTCTCCGGGTAAAAATCCGAGGCGCTCGCCAGCCTCGACGGTCTGTCCCGCGAGCAGTTGCGCTATTTCCCCGAGGAGCACGGCGGTTCGGTGGCGGGCAAGCTGGTCGTGATCGACCGCGACACCGAGACCGGCCAACCGCTCCGCATCGATTGCACGGCCTTCGGC
>LAZR01002670.1_pt1 | contig 10232 bp, 8 predicted proteins | sample 329461 | NCBI WGS metagenome assembly LAZR01 (sample SAMN03002196, study PRJNA259156) | marine sediment metagenome | biome: sea floor; feature: Hydrothermal impacted sediments; material: marine sediment; isolation source: Loki non-amplified sample from Loki's castle hydrothermal vent sediment ...
ATTTTCTAGATAGCATTTTAAATCTTTGCTATACTAAATGCATGATTAGTATTGTAATGCTTAGTAAAAATTCATCCCAGATGATAAAAAATGTCTTAGAAGCTTTTAAAGATTTTGATGAGGTTATTCTTTTAGATACAGGTTCAACAGATACAACTTTAAAAATAGCAAAAAATTTTAAAAATGTTAAAATTCAACAAACTATTTTCGAAGGGTTTGGCTTTCTCAGAAATAAAGGCGCTAAAATAGCAAAAAATGATTGGATCTTAGCGATAGATAGCGATGAGATAATCCCTGAGAAACTAAAAAATGAAATTTTGGGTTTAGATTTAAATCCTGACTATCTCTATGGTTTTTATTTTCATAATTTTTACAATAAAAAACTCATTAAATGCTGCGGTTGGTATCCCGAAAAACATCTTCGTTTATATAATAAAAGCCACTAACTAATGGAATTATTAATAAAAACATAATTATGTAAATTAAACTTTTCATTTTCATATTTTTTATGTTCAGGTTAAATGTAACACAGTTTACATCAAATGAAAAACTATTTTGTTCAAAGTTTTGTTAAAAACATTAAACAAAAAATTATCGCTTTTTTAGATAGAAATTTCATTGCTTATGGGAGTATAATTTAGTGGCTTAGTGGTAAACTATAGTATAAACTTGGATACAAAAAAGCCCGTCAGGTTTACCTGACGGGCTTTTGTTTGAATAATAACTAATCGTAACGAAAATAATTATTTTACCTCTTCGAAATCAACGTCCTCAACATTATCGCCTTCTTTGGTGTCGGCTTTAGCTTCTGTAGTATCCTGACCGTTTTCGGCAGGGTTTCCAGCTTGCTGACCATCGGCCTGTGCTTTGTACATTTCTTCGGAAGCAACTTTCCATGCCTCGTTTATCTTATCCAAAGCAGGCGTGATTAAAGCTAAATCTTTACTTTCATGAGCTTTCTTAAGCTCTTCTAAAGCTGCTTCAATCGGCTTTTTCTTGTCATCGGAGAGTTTTTCACCAAATTCCTTCAACTGCTTCTCGGTTTGGAATATCATACTATCCGCCTCGTTCAACTTATCGGCAGTCTCTTTGGCTGCTTTGTCCGATTCAGCATTTGCTTCAGCTTCAGCCTTCATCTTTTTGATTTCCTCTTCGGTCAAACCGGAAGAAGCCTCGATACGAATATCCTGTGACTTATTTGTCGCTTTGTCCGTTGCTGAAACTTTGATGATACCATTGGCATCGATATCAAAGGTTACCTCAATTTGTGGTGTACCCCTTTGTGCTGGTGGAATACCATCTAAATGGAATCTACCAATAGTCTTATTGTCAGTTGCCATAGCACGTTCACCTTGTAATACGTGAATCTCTACGGATGGCTGATTATCAGCCGCTGTGGAGAATACCTGTGATTTCTTTGTCGGTATCGTGGTGTTGGCTTCTATCAATTTCGTCATTACACTTCCCATAGTTTCAATACCTAAGGATAATGGTGTAACATCTAATAACAATACATCTTTCACGTCACCTGTCAATACACCTCCCTGAATTGCAGCACCAACGGCAACTACTTCGTCGGGATTAACACCTTTCGATGGTTTTTTTCCAAAGAATTTCTCGACGGCTTCCTGTACGGCAGGTATCCTTGTTGATCCACCGACCAAAATAACCTGGTCAATATCACTTTTTGACAACCCGGCCGCTTTTAAAGCATTTGAGCACGGATCAATTGTACGCTTAACCAAATCTTCAATTAACTGCTCAAATTTTGAGCGTGTCAATGTACGAACCAAATGCTTTGGTCCTGAAGCAGTAGCAGTAACATAAGGAAGATTGATTTCGGTCTGTGCCGAAGATGACAACTCTATTTTAGCTTTTTCAGCAGCTTCCCTCAGACGTTGCAATGCCATTGCATCACTACGCAAGTCAATATCTTCATCTTTTTTAAATTCTTCTGCCAACCAGTCAATTACTTTCTGGTCTACATCATCACCACCCAAGTGGGTATCACCTTCTGTAGCAAGTACTTCAAAAACGCCATCACCCAATTCCAGGATGGACACATCATGTGTACCACCACCAAAGTCAAATACGACTACTTTTTGGTCTACATCTTTTTTATCAAGCCCGTAAGCCAATGATGCAGCGGTCGGTTCATTGATAATTCGTTCTACGGTCAAACCTGCAATCTCACCAGCTTCCTTTGTTGCTTGTCGTTGCGAATCGTTAAAGTAGGCAGGAACTGTAATTACGGCACGGGTAACATCCTGTCCCAGATAATCCTCTGCAGTTTTCTTCATCTTTTGAAGAATCATTGCAGAAAGCTCTTGGGGGGTGTACATACGACCATCGATATCAACCCGAGGCGTATCATTATCACCTTTAACTACTTTATATGGTACACGTTCCGCTTCTTTTTTTGACTCGGAATACTTATTGCCCATAAAACGTTTTATGGAATAAATCGTTTTCTCTGGATTGGTTACCGCTTGTCTTTTTGCCGGATCACCTACCTTTATTTCGCCACCTTCTACAAAGGCGATGACGGATGGCGTAGTCCGCTTTCCTTCTGCGTTTGGAATTACTACCGGCTCGTTACCTTCCATTACGGAAACGCAAGAGTTGGTCGTACCCAAATCAATTCCTATAATCTTGCTCATGTTATATATATTAAATTAGTATCGTTTCTAAATTCGATAACTAAATGTCAAACAATATGCCAAGGGAATAAAACTGACAGGATGTCATTTTAAAACCATACAGTACGCCGAATTAGTTGAAATTGTCGTAATGTAAAGGTTCAAGGCTCTGATGCGGCACATGATGTATCCTAATCATGTTAGGCCAGATTAAAGAATAAGGTATAAACCTATAATAGAATTTCAATGCATTTGGTGGTTACCTGATTAGAAAATTTATTGAAGCCTGAAATCAAAAAAGCGTGACCTACTCCCCTACGCATTTGATTCTGTTTTCAAAGGATCTAATACTTTCATAAACGAAATTGCATTTTCTATCTTTACGCCAAAGCTAAATTAGTCTGACCATGGAATGTATCAGTATCTTTGACATGCTAAAAATCGGTATTGGGCCTTCGAGTTCACATACTCTCGGACCTTGGCGGGCGGCAGAAAGATGGATTTCGGAATTGAAGGCCGCGGGACTTTTTGAGGAAGTAGACAAAATTAAGGTGCATATCTACGGTTCGCTATCCTTAACTGGCAAGGGCCACGCAACCGATTATGCCATAATGCTTGGCTTGACGGGTGCCGACCCTGTCGAAATTCCCATTGCCAACATACATACTATAGTAAAGGATATACAGGATGGTCACATCTTAAATTTTGGGAATACCCGAAAAATAAACTTCAATCCCACAGAGGCCATTATATTCCATAAAAAATTTCTTGAATTCCATGCTAACGGAATTCAATTTGAAGCCTTTTTGACTTCCGGCAAAAGGAAAGTGAACACCTTTTATTCTATAGGGGGCGGATTTGTTGTAGTCAAAGAGCGGAAAAACGCCAAGCGCAAACAAGCCACTTTTGATACTTTTCCCTTTCCCATTCAAAATGGTAATCAACTTTTAGGATACTGTACATCCAAAAAAATGCAAATTTCGGAAATAGTACTTGAAAACGAGCGTTCGCTTCGAAACGATGCTGAAATCGATGCTGAAATTCAAAAGATTTGGAATACTATGTTGGAGTGTATGTATATTGGTTGCCATACACAGGGTAAACTGCCCGGTGGTCTCAATGTGCAACGCCGTGCCTATCAATTGAATAGGGATATGCTCCTGAATACGAATGCATATGCATCACCTGAGGAGTGGCTTACTACCATTAGAAGCACCGAAGTCAAATTCCGACAGATATTAAAATGGGTGAGTTGTTTTGCCCTCGCCGTGAATGAGGTGAATGCCTCATTGGGTAGGGTGGTAACAGCACCGACTAATGGAAGCGCAGGCGTAATTCCCGCCGTGCTTATGTATTATTTGGTGATTGAAAACCATGAAGCGGATTTCAGACATATCAAGCAATTCTTATTGGTTGCGGGCGAAATCGGTAGCATCTTTAAAAAAGGAGCGACCATTTCCGCGGCCATGGGCGGCTGCCAAGCTGAAATCGGTGTGTCCTCCGCCATGGCCGCTGGTGCTATGACCGAACTCCTAGGCGGGTCTCCCGAGCAGGTTCTAATGGCGGCAGAAATAGCCATGGAACATCATTTGGGACTAACGTGCGATCCTATTGGCGGACTTGTTCAGATTCCCTGTATCGAACGAAACTCTATGGGGGCCATTAAGGCTATCAATGCCGCGGAACTTGCTCTCGGTTCTAATCCGAAAGATGCTAAAGTGCCGCTAGACAAGGTAGTGGAAACGATGAGTGATTGTTGATACGAAAGTTATAATCCTAAAAATGCGAGATACTACAGAAAATAGCAGGAACGTAACCCATCGCCCCTATGACAAATGATAAAATTAAAAGTATGGCTTATCTCCTCACCAGACTACTTTTGGGGGTAAGTATGTTTGGCCATGGAATGGTACGCTTACCCAAACTTACGGGATTTAGCAATTACATAGTGGACAGTTTTAAAGATTCTGTGTTACCGGAAATACTAACATTAGCCTTCAGTTATATGATTCCCTTCTGGGAATTTAGTGTTGGCATACTACTCATAATTGGTCTTTTTACCAGACAATCGCTAATCGCAAGCGCAATATTGATGATCATCCTAATATTTGGAAGTACCATGGTGGAAAATTGGGAGGCCATAAATTCCCAAATTTTACATGGACTTCTCGCAACGGGTCTGTTGGCGACCATAACGCATAATCTATATGCTGTAGACAATCATTGGAGAAAATAGTAAACTCCCAAATGTTATTTAGAATACCTAAATCACCTTTATTTTGAGACTCGAGGCGTAACTACAAACTTCCGAAATGAAATCGGCCCGTGATCACCTTGAATCATAAACGCGCCAGGCTCACCCTCTTTACTATCGATAGCACCACCGGTAATTCCAGGAATATTCTGTTGGTTGATAATCGTTTTTCCATTAGCCACGATGGTCACTCGGCGACCTACCAAAGTAATGTCATAGGTCTGCCAATCGCTGGCCGGATTTGCTGCCATTTCATTGGGAGTCAAAAATCCGTAAACGCCTCCAAAAAGAACGTTGCTTGGATCACTACCGTAGTCATCGGTTATCTGCACTTCATAACGACCTCTCAAATATATACCGCTATTACTTCCTTCGGGAACTTTAAATTCTACGTGCAGTTTGAAATCCTCAAACTCCTGTTCCGATATCAGATTCGAACCTGATTCCGGACTTTTTAAAACACCGTCCTCAACCATCCACTGATTTTTCTCGCCACTCGGCTTCCATCCTTCTACATTCTTTCCATTAAAAAGTTGAATTGGTTTGCCCCATTTCGGATTCTCGGTGTAGGCCAATTTCGGAGCTCGGGTAGCCGCCCAATCATATGTTTTTCCATCGGTGTATACCAAAGTCCCTTCTAAGGTTTCCCCATTTATTTTCCCATCAAATTGTAAATCCGTATCGGCGTCTTCCCATTGTGGGGGAATTGTAAAGCTGAATGTATCGTTATTATGCTCAATTTCGGATATTGGACGTGCACTTCCATTCGCATATACGAAATAACCTACCAAAGTTTTTACTCCCGAATGCTTGATTTCCAACCATGATGGCAATTCTTCGCCATCTTTTTGAATTACCATATCCCATTTCCCTTCAATTGGGTTTTCCTGTTGTGCCATTACGGTAGATAAACCGAGCGCAGAAATGGTAAAAAAACATGCTACTAACTTCAAGGATATTTTCATGTGTCTTATTTTTTTTAACGGCGATAAATATAAGAATCAGTACGGAGACTGATTTGAAAGCAAAGGATTATTTTTCATGTTTTTAAATATTTTGTGGATAAAGAATAATAATGTTCCCTATCCTATAAATTTTAATACCTTTAAATGCTTTTTTACTTAAAACAAATCACAATACCATGAAGATTAAAAAGGATACCATTTCAAATACTACGCGTAGGTCGTTTCTTAAAAAAGGCGCACTTGCCTCTTCTATTTTCATCGTTCCGAGGCATGTGCTTGGGGGCGTTGGTTACTTGGCACCAAGTGACCGGCTAAACCTTGCAGCCATAGGTGCTGGCGGAAAAGGAGCAAGCGATATCAGAAACGCTTCCGTAGACGGCCGTGAAAAAGTGGTCGCTCTTTGTGATGTAGATTTTGAAGGTTCTGCAAAGGCTTCCGTTGAACTTTTTCCGAAGGCCAAAAAGTATGCTGACTATCGGGAAATGTTGGATAAGGAGAAAGGTATTGACGCCGTAACCATTTCTACACCAGATCACGTGCATGGGCCTGCAGCAAAATATGCGATGGAAAGGGGAATACACGTTTATGTTCAGAAACCCATGACACATAATATTCGCGAGGCGCGAATGCTTACTCAAATGGCTCGAGATAATAAGATCGTTAGCCAAATGGGAAACCAAGGCGGTTCGAACGAGCTTTTAAAAATCGTTCAGAAATGGGTCGATGACGGAAAGATAGGAGCTATATCCAAGGTACAGGTGTGGACGAATCGTCCCGTTTGGCCGCAAGGTGGCGCCATGCCAGCCCCGGACCCAAGCTTAAAACCAGATGCATTGGATTGGAACCTATGGCTCGGCCCTGCCGAAGAAAAACCATATATACCCAATTTGCATCCTTTTAGTTGGAGAGGTTGGTGGGATTACGGTACCGGTGCTCTAGGTGATGTAGGTTGCCATTTGATCGATATTCCTTTTAGAACGTTACATCTAAAATATCCAACGGCGGCCGAATGTAGTGTGGGTTCCGTTTTTTCACAAATGTGGACGCCCAATTACCATCCTGAAGGCTGCCCTGCCTCTTCTTTTATTACCTTGAATTTTGATGCTACGGAAAAAACAAAAACACCTTTTGAAATGACTTGGAGCGATGGTGGTATCCGTCCATCCCATCCCGATATTATTCCCGCAGATAGCGATATTGGAGGTAAGGATAGCGCGAACGGGGTGATGATTATCGGTGAAAAAGGTATTATCACGACCAATATTAATGACAGTTCTCCCCTAATGCCAAAACTATACTTGAACGATGGTACTACAGAATTCGGACCGGATACGGAACCGAATCTTGAGCCCGAATACGGACATCAGCGCAAATGGGTCAATGCTTGTAAGGCAGGCTTCGAAAGCGACCTTCACAAAGGGCTAACATCTTCGTTCGACTATGCCGGTCCGATGACCGAAACCGTATTAATGGGAAATCTTGCCATTCGTAGTTATATGTTGCGTAGGGAAAATTCGGAAGGTAATGAAGAATTCTTCGGTAGAAAAAAATTGCTGTGGGATGGGGAGAACATGCGTATTACCAATCTCGAAGAGGCGAACCAGTTTGTGGGTCGCCAATATAGAAAAGGTTGGGAAGTATAGAAATTTGATATTAAAATATTGTTTGGCTAGTGCTGTTTTTGGTAAGCCGTGTTTTTTAGGATAGGCGAAATGCAGTTGTTAGTATGTATGAGTGCGTAAGCCAAGTTTGAGCCGCTAATACATATAAATACTAATTTTCGCCTCTTGCACAGCCATCCTTTAGACCGGTATCGATAATGTAAATGATTTTCCAATTTTCGCCATCCTTGAACAGTTGAAAGGAATTGACCCCGCAGTGGTCCACTTTCCCATCGCGACTAAATTCATAGGGAGTCCAGACATTTGCCATAGGACCATCGATTTGAATTGAGTACGACTTGATAGTTTCTTTGAAGGTTACAGTTTTGGGAATACTGACGAGAGCTTTTAAAAATTCATCAAAATCTTGCTCGCGAATGGACGCTTTTCCCGTAGCGTCAATTGTTATTCGTTGCATTACTACATTCTCGTACACCATTTGACGTATTCGAGTAGAATCTTGCTGATGAAATCGTTCGAAAAAACTTTCTATGGTTTTTTGTACTTGTATTTTTCCGGATTTTGAGCGGAACCACTGACAATAACTAGATATAATAAAAGGGATATTATATTTCTCATAACTAACAATTTAGACCAAAGTAATGAAAATTTTCAAGAGCATTGTTCGACAATAATCTCCTACTGGGCCTGAACCTAGTGCAAACGGAATAACCGCTTAACCTAAAACAATTTCCTTACATTTATCCCAAGTAATCCAAATAAACATAGATGTCTACAGCAAAAAAAGAATACAAACGGGTAACGGTAAAATCCCTGGTTGACATGAAAAAGCACGGGGAGAAAATCTCCATGCTTACCGCTTACGATTATTCAATGGCCAAAATTGTCGATTCAGCCAATGTAGACGTTATACTTGTAGGTGACTCTGCCAGTAATGTCATGGCAGGACATGAAACAACGCTGCCGATTACCTTGGATCAAATGATTTATCATGCAACCTCGGTCATACGTGCTGTAGAAAGGGCCCTGGTCGTTGTTGATATTCCCTTCGGGAGTTATCAAAGTGACCCGAAAGAAGCTTTGCGTTCCGCGATTCGAATCATGAAAGAAAGTGGAGCTCATGCCGTAAAATTAGAGGGCGGTGTCGAAATCAAAGAGTCTGTAAAACGAATCCTTAATGCGGGCATTCCGGTAATGGGCCATTTGGGACTAACACCACAAAGTATTTATAAATTCGGTACGTATACGGTTCGCGCCAAGCAAGATGAGGAAGCGGAAGCCTTAATTGAGGATGCTCTCCTCTTGGAAAAACTAGGATGTTTTAGTATCGTATTAGAAAAAATACCGGCAACACTCACCAAGAAAGTATCCGAAAGTCTCACCATTCCCACCATCGGTATTGGTGGAGGAAAATATGCTGATGGACAAGTTCTGGTCATTCATGATTTATTGGGAATGACCCATGAGTTCAACCCCCGCTTCTTGCGACGGTATATGAATCTTTACGAGGAAATGGGTCAGGCGATTTCAAATTATGTATCCGACGTGAAAAGTCGTGATTTTCCCAGCGACGAAGAGCAATATTAGGTTGTAGAGTGAACAAAATAGTTGTCTAGTGGCTAACAAAATACTTTCAAATCCTACAAATCTTCAAGTGCTTTACGAAGACAATCATCTCATTGCCATTAATAAAAGACCTGGAGATATAGTACAAGGCGACAAGACCGGTGATATGCCGTTAAGCGAAGTCGTAAAATTGTATCTCAAGGAAAAATATAATAAGCCCGGCAATGTATACCTTGGAGTGGCCCATCGATTAGATCGACCAACATCGGGAATTGTTGTATTTGCCAAAACCTCAAAGGCGCTTCCACGGCTCAACAAACTATTTGCCGAAAAAAAAACCACCAAAACCTATTGGGCGGTTGTAAAAAATATTCCTGCAAAGGATGTTGATACGCTGGTGCATTGGCTTAAACGAAATCCGAAACAAAACAAGTCGTATGCCCACCCTAAAGAGGTTGATGGTAGTAAGAAGGCAATACTAGATTATCGCTTAATCAAGAAACTGGATAATTACTATCTACTTGAAATCGACCTTCTAACCGGTAGGCATCATCAAATAAGAGCGCAACTATCCGCTATTGGCTGCACGATTAAGGGCGATCTCAAATATGGATTCGATCGCAGCAACAAAGATGCCAGCATCCATCTGCATGCACGTCATCTCAGTTTTGTTCATCCCGTTAAAAACGAAGTGTTGAACTTGACCGCAGCCCCGCCCCAAGACCCCGTTTGGGATGCTTGCGTTTAAATTATTACAGAACGAACTAGGTTTAAGGATAATTTTAATGAATTATTGGACTTCAATGTCAAAAGCACCCTTTTGCATCCGAAGTAGTCGCTATTCTTAATCTCATATTTTAAGAAAATAACGTAATTTAGTGAATAAGCCTATGGTTATCCAAATAAACCATCCTATGAAAAAGATGATAGTGCTCTCAACTTTAGTTTTGCTCTCCTCTTGTGGCACCTATAATTCCATCGATAATTTTTACGATGCCCACAAAGAAGACGGCCAAGTAACTGCTATACGCGTGCCCCGGTTTATGATGTCGATGCTCGGTACTATTTCACCGGAAATGAAATCATTGGTAGGCAATACCAAAGATCTTCGCTTTATGCAGTTCCCCAGTGCCACTGTGGAGCGAACGACTTTCTTGAACCAGCAAATGAACGGTATTACCGGATT
>LAZR01002671.1_pt1 | contig 10228 bp, 9 predicted proteins | sample 329461 | NCBI WGS metagenome assembly LAZR01 (sample SAMN03002196, study PRJNA259156) | marine sediment metagenome | biome: sea floor; feature: Hydrothermal impacted sediments; material: marine sediment; isolation source: Loki non-amplified sample from Loki's castle hydrothermal vent sediment ...
AAGCGGGCGACATCCATTGCCATCACATCGCGCTCCGGTGTGCCCTCGACCATCCATTGCGCTAGCGTAAGCCCCACGCCGCCACCCTGAGAAAAACCTGCCATGACGCCGCATGCCGACCAGTAGTTGCGCACACCTGGCACGGGACCGACCAATGGGTTGCCATCCGGTGCAAAGGTAAAAGGCCCATGAATAACGGATTTAACCCCTGCAGTCGCTAGAACCGGGAACCTTCTATAAGCAAAATCAACACTTTCTTCGATTTTGTTAAAGTCATCTGGTAACAACTCGTGGCCAAAGGTCCAAGGTGTCCCATCTACCGCCCAGGGACGCGCGCGCTGCTCGTAAAAACCAATGCACAAACCGCGCCCTTCCTGGCGCAAATAGCTTTCGCCGGCAGGGTCCATCACATGTGCATGTTCGGTGTCACGCTCATAAATTTCGGGAATGTCGTCGGTGACAATATATTGATGCTCCATCGGGTGAAGCGGGAAATAAATTCCTGCCATTGCGCCGACCTCGCGTGCCCAAAGCCCCCCAGCATTGACGACGTGTTCAGCGTTTATCGTGCCCTTATCCGTCACCACGTCCCATGTACCGTCGGTCCGTTGGTTGGTCTCGTGAACCATGCAATGTGTTTCAATTGTCGCCCCGCCCATCCGTGCGGCCTTTGCATATGCGTGGGTTGTTCCTGAGGGGTCAAGATGCCCGTCCAATGGGTCGTAAAGCCCGCCAATAATACCCGCAAGATTGGTGATAGGTGCGATTTGGGCGATCTCTTCGGGGCCGACGATTTCGGTATCCAGCCCCATGAACCGATGTTTGGCGCGTTCGGCCAACAGCATGTCGAACCGTTCGCGACTGTCCGCTAAGGTAACACCACCCACATGATGCAACCCGCACGACATGCCGGTTATCTCTTCGAGCTCTTTGTATAATCGTATCGTATATCCTTGAAGTGCAGCCATATTGGTGTCGCCGTTCAGGGTATGAAATCCACCCGCAGCGTGCCAAGTGCTGCCCGAGGTCAGCTCGGACCTCTCGACCAGCATAACGTCCTTCCAGCCCAGCTTCGTCAGATGGTAAAGGACCGAAGCGCCAACAACGCCGCCTCCGATCACGACAACTCGTGTGGTGGTTTTCATGGCGCAGTCCTTTCGACAGGTCAGTGAACCTTGATCGTTGCAAGGTGAAAAGCCTAAGGCATGTTACTTTCCGACATCAATTGTCGATTTTAGCCTACCAATGAAGTGAACGAATTTGCTTGCGTGCGCGTTGTCAAAGGGGAACCCTGAACAACGACACCAAATCACTGAAGCTAAGAGGGCTTAAACGCTCCCGATGGATACTTACGCATGAATTTTGATTTTCTTCTTCCGTCCACGGTTCTGCGCAAAGCTAAGGAGTATAGTAAAAAGCTTTGGATCAGGGTTTTGATTATCGGGTGTCTTGCGGTTTTATCACTGGCACTTAGTACTCTCATAGAAAGGTGGATACCTGACTCTCTTGCTACCTATCTGACGGGAAGTGCTGCAGATCGCCTGTTATCGATTATCGCCAATGCGATGCTTGCGGTGACGACCTTTTCACTAAGCGTGATGGTGACAGTTTACCGCAGCACATCAACCCAGTGGACACCGCGTGTGCACCGGTTGATCGTCCAGGATTTGACAACCCAAAACACCTTGGCCGTTTTCATCGGTGCCTATGTCTATGCACTGATAGCGATAATCTTGCGCGAACTTGGGGTGTTTGACGATAAGCGCGCATTTGTTTTGTTTGTCATGACGGTTCTGGTACTGGCCATTATCGTTTTTTACTTGATCCGTTGGGTGCTGCACCTTCAAACATTTGGTAGTCTGATTGACACGTCACGGCAGATCGAAAAGCAAGCCCGCGAGACGTTCAAGGAACGCCTGACAAACCCATGCCTGGGGGCGAACCCGCTGGTGGATAGCATCCCCGATAGTGCAGAGGTTTTTTGCGTGGAGGAAGGGGGATATATTCAGCACATATATCCCGAAGCGCTGAATACCGTCGCAAAAAACCACGGTGTGAAAATCTATATGATACGCAACATCGGAAGCTTCATTTTCGACAACGAACCATTGTTGAAGATCGACCATGTGGGCGATCCGCTGGATGAACATCACACCGAGAAAAGCCTGCGTGAAGGCATTGAAAGCAGCATACGCATGGGCGACTTGCGTACTTATGATCAAGACCCTCGTTTCGGGTTGATCGTAATGGGCGAGGTCGCGTCAAAGGCATTGTCACCAGGTGTCAATGACCCCGGTACGGCAATTGACGTGATCACTCGAATGGGTCGCATCTTGTCAGATTACGAGGACGAAGTGGCCCGAGACCGAGAGGGCGAAGTGCTTGATAACATTTACGTACGCCCCTTAGACCCGGCGGATTTGATTGAAGACGCATTCGGGGCGCTTGCCCGTGATGGCAGCACCGTGGTCGAGGTTCAGCAACGTTTGCAAAAAACGCTCTCGGGTTTGATGCGTCACCCCGACGAGGGGTTACGCAAGGCCGCGCGCGCCGCTGCCGAACTTCACTTGCAGCGCGCCCTTATGCATACTGAATACACTGCGGATCAAGATCAAATACTGGCTAGTTCCGATGACGCTGTGTGCGATGTAGTCAAAAAGGCTCTTGATAACCAACGATCAGAAAACTCTGGTGATGCGGTGATGAACGGCTGACCCGTGCGATGCCCCGCAAGATATAAACTCGGGCAGGTCTTGGTAAATCGTCAATTACAATGGCCGAATTTTGAGCTGGGTGATCCGGTTACCGTCCTTGGCGATAACTTCGAAGCGGAAGCCGTGGAATGAAAAGACCTGCCCGGGGGTGGGGATCATCTGTGCTTCGTGAATGACCAATCCGGCGACAGTATTGGCTTCGTCATCGGGCAAGTCCCATTCAGTCGTCCGATTAAGGTCGCGTATCGTCATGGCCCCATCGACGAAAAACTGACCATCATCGGACTTTTTGACGCCATGATCGGCGTCTGGGTCAAATTCATCGGTAATTTCACCGACAATCTCTTCGAGAATATCTTCGAGTGTAATCAGCCCCTGAAGCGTCCCGTATTCGTCTACAACCAGCGCAAAGTGAGTGCGCCGTCGCAGAAACTGGCGCATTTGTTCGTCCAATGTCGATGTCTCGGGGACAAAATAGGGTTTCATTGCCACATCGGCAATTTTAAAGTCCTTGAACGGGCTGCTGCTGTCCTCAGCATCATTGATGCGCTTGTACATCGCACGCAAAAGGTCCTTGGCGTGGATGACACCAATGATATTTTCGGGATCATCGCGATAAATCGGCAGGCGCGTGTGGTTGGATTGGAGGATCTGCTCCAAAATCTCGGCCGGTTCAACAGCAGCGTCGATCATTTCAATACCAGAGCGATGCAGCATGATTTCCTCGACCATGCGTTCACGCAGATCAAGGGCACCTAATATCCGATCACGGTCCTCTTTTTCGACAACGCCTTCGGATCGTCCTAACTGCAAGGCACCGGCAATTTCCTCTCTCACGGCAAGAATATTACTGTCGGGGTCAATGGTCACCCCGAACAGTCGCAGGATACCGCGCACAAGAAATCGTACCGCTGTCACGATTGGACTAAAGATCAATACTACGATTGCGATAGGCCGTGACACAGCAGCTGCAGCGGTTTCGGCGTTAGTGATCGCATAGGTTTTGGGAAGAACCTCTGCAAAGATCAGCACAAGAAAGGTCATGACCAACGTGGCAAGCGCCACCCCGGATTCGCCGAACAACCGCGTGAATAAAGCCGTCGCCATTGATGCCGCGAGAATATTGACAAGATTGTTGCCCAGTAGCACGGAACCGATCAGCCGTTCGTTATCTTCTGTGATCTTCAAGGCACGCTCTGCCCCACGCGACCCTTTGTCAGCCTGACCGCGCAGTTTGCCGCGTGACGCTGCCGTCAATGCTGTTTCCGACCCGGAGAAGAACCCCGACAGCACCAAGAGAAACAATATGATGCCGCTGCTAAGCCAAAATGCGCCGTCAAGCATTGCGGGGGCCGTGTCCATCTGAGAATATACCTTTTGCATTTGCTTCACTAGGTTATGGGCGTGTGCGCAGTTTCATTCAAGGGACGAGCATGGTGAAGTACCAAGATATGGGTAATTTGGATGGGCCGGTGTTGCTATTCGGCGGACCCTATTCGAACCTTCAAGCAATGGATGGCCTTTTAACTCAAGCTTTAGAGCTGAAAATAGAAAGCTCGCAAATGATTTGCACCGGTGATGTGGTGGCATATTGTGGTGATCCATCGGCGACCACCGAACTTATGCGCGACGCGAAGATTGCCTTGATCGCAGGTAATTGCGAAAGACAGCTCGCGGCGGGTGCACTGGATTGCGGCTGTGGCTTTGAGGAGGGCACAGCATGCGATATACTGTCAGCCGGTTGGTTTAGCCACGCGCATCGTCATATTTCCGACAGTCAACGCGAATGGATGGGGGCTTTGCCCGATATCTTGAGCTTCCGACATGCCGGGTTAAGATATGCGGTCGTACACGGCGGATTTACCGATATAGCGAGGTTTATATGGCCAACATCCGATGAACAGGTCATTGATGATGAATGGCAAGCAATTGAGTCTGAGATTGGTCCCGTTGACGGGATCGTCGCAGGCCACAGTGGTTTGCCCTTTGTCAGGGATACGGCGCGGGGGCGTTGGATCAACGCAGGCGTTATCGGGATGCCGCCGCATGATGGTAGCGTGGAAACACGCTATATGGTGCTGCAAGAAGGGGAGCTGACGCTGCATCGGCTATCGTATGATGTTGAAGGAGCAGTTTCGGCTATGACGCAAGCCGGCTTGGCGCAAGGGTATCACCGCTCTCTCGAGACAGGTTATTGGCCGTCAGAGGAAGTTTTGCCTTGCGATTTACGAAGAGCGGCTTTCGCCAACGGGTGATTTTCCAGCACGAGCTCAGATAAGCGCGCTTCCAAAACATGAGTATATATCTCGGTGGTGGCGACGTCTGCGTGCCCCAGCATGGTTTGAATGGCCCGTAAGTCAGCACCGTTGGCAAGTAAATGGGTCGCAAAGGCATGGCGCAATGTGTGAGGTGTGACTTTGGACGGGTCAACACCGCCCGCCACAGAAAATTCCTTGATCATCAGATAAAAGCGGTGCCGGGTCAGGTACCCAGCGGCACCTCTTGAAGGGAATAAGAAGCGCGATGCCGGTATTTTCTGCGCCTGTGATGCTGCGTCAATCTTATCACGCATCGCCAACCATGTTGATAGCGCGGCACGCGAAGGTGCGGATAAAGGAACAAGACGTTCCTTGCCGCCTTTGCCCATGATCAACAAAAGACGAGGATCACCGCGGGTGGCGCTGACTGGCAGGCTCACCAGTTCGCTCACGCGCATGCCCGTGGCATATAACAATTCCATCAGGCACGTGTTGCGCAGTTTTTCTTGTTCGTTTCGCCCCGAATTGCGGGCGGCTTCCAACAATCGGTCGACTTCCTCCTCTGACAACACTTTGGGCAGGCGCTTGCTTTTCCCCGGCCCCGTAATCTGGATAGCAGGGTTGTCGGTACGCAACCCTTCTTCAAAGGCAAACCGGTAAAGCTGTTTTATCGCTGAAAGCCGTCGAGCGAGGGTGGATTTGGCTAATCCTTGCGCATCACACCAGACGAGGTATGCCTCCACGTCGTTCCGTGCCGTCAAGGTAAAATCTAGATTTTTTGCAGCGAGATAAGCGTCGAAATCCTTGAGATCACGACCATAGGCCAACAATGTGTTCGTCGCAGCCCCCAATTCGGCGGCTTGGGCTTCCAGAAAAGCCGAAATCCAGTGGAACGTGGCGCTCTGCATCATTCCCGCTCCAGCAACAAAATCTGAAGGCTGGCACGCCGTGCAGTATCTTCCAACCCCAAGGCCCGCAACGTTGACAGTGCGTCACGCAAAGCAAAGGTATCTCCGCGCGCACCTTCTTCAAGAAGCCCGATCGTATGTAGGATCGCACTACCTAGCTGCCCGTTTCTGGCTTCGTCTATCCAATCGCTTCGGGGGCTTGGATCAGTAAAAGCGCTGGCGATAGCGGTGGCCGTCCGAATATCGGGCATCGCCTGAGGCGGTTCGCCCCGTGCGATTGATGTCAAAAATTCCATTTCGATGCTCGCGCTATGGTCGTTTTGCACGGTTTCGTACAACGGAGAGAGCAAAACGATATGGTCGCGAAGCATTTTACTTTGTCCCTCCAGCGATACGCTGCGCAACCGTTCAGAGTAAAGTGCTGCAAAGCTTATCTCGACTTCGGCCTCGGTCATGGCATGCCACGCCGCGTTTAAGGTCTTGGCGACTGCCTCCGCGTTACCGGAGTATAAGGCAGTATCAAAACGCTGCAATGCTTCCACCCGATCCCACACCCCGCCTGAGGCGGCCGGTTCACGGCTAGTGTAAATACCCAAGAAACGGTTGTCGGGCAGGGCACCGATACGGGTCAGTCTTTCGGCCGCATCCAACTGGGCCTTCCACCCCGCGATGTCTCGCAGATCTGATACCGCGAACTCAGGGGGTAGATTGCGTGTTGATTTCGCTTCTCCGATCGCTTCGAACAGCCGGAATGACAGCGGGCTGATCGACCGGGGCGTAGGCAGAGGCACGGCCCCATCATAGAGGTCGGGATTCAAGAAACGGTCCAGCAAGGCCAGATCGTCCGGTGGCAACAACTGCAACGCTTGGATCGCCCCCAATGTCAGCGCCGCGTTTTCCCATTTGCCGGACCGGACTGAACATAAAATGCGAACGCCGTAATCACTAGATAAGAATGGTTTATCCTGAAGCATTTCGCAGGCGCGGTCTTCGGTGCCAAGTAAAAGGCTGATGTCCATCCACAGTTTAAAATGGTCTTGCGACGTCGCGACTCCAGCTTGTTCAATCAGTGACAAGGCCGGGTCCAGCGCACCTGCATCCATGAGTTTGCTAACACGCGCCAAGGCCAACGCATCCCCTTGCTTTGCATCATCCTCAGGGGCGGTGGCTTCGGCTAATAGCAAGGTAAATAATAACGTATGTGCAGCCGGAAGATGCAGTTCGGGCAGACGGTCAAGCTGTTGGGCAATCTGTGACGCACTGCTGCGTGACCAGATATCTTGGGGTAAACCTGTCACCTTGGCCGGTACCAACCCGATAGCACGGGGGCGACCTTGCCCTAATTTATTCACAGAAACAGGGGAAGGCAGAGCGGATTTAGCGACAGGGGCCTCAGCCGGTTTGGGCAGCGGGCGCGACCGCTTCGGAGTAGGCTTGGGGCGATCTCCCAACCAGTCTATCACCGACAGCGGCCCACCGTCGGTGGGAGGTTGTGTTGCTTGTGCACTAAGTATTTCAGGAAAAATGATCAAACAAACCACGCAAAGTCGCCTGATTGCCTGCATTATTGGCCTTCCAATGTTACGGGTTCACGAACTTCCACCTGAGGAGGCGCGAATTCTGCCCCAAAAAATGGACCTACATACGCGTAAATAGCAAGTCCAATAAACCCTAATATCACGAGGTAAATCAGAAACTTGATCAGCTTGCCCATAAATTATGCCTGCTTTCTTTCGCAAATTTTGGTCTTCTATATATGGCCTTTTCCCTAATATCACGTCATTCAGTTAAAAATGAGCGGATTTGAGCAAACCCCAGCCGATACGGCCCGTAACCCAGCGTCATACCATCTGAAAAAGACAGTGGTCATGGTGGGAATGATGGGTGCGGGCAAGACAGCGGTAGGACGCGCGCTTGCTGCCAAGCTTAACGTGAATTTTTTAGATAGCGATCATGAAATCGAAACAGCCGCCAACCTGAGCGTGCCGGAAATTTTCGAACGCGACGGCGAAGCGTTTTTTCGTAAGCGCGAAAGCGAAGTGATTGCCCGTCTGCTTGTTGAAAAACCGGGTATATTGTCAACTGGAGGCGGCGCGTTTCTGGCACCCATCAACCGGGAAAACATTTCGAAAATGGGAGTTTCCTTGTGGTTGGATGCAGATATCGACCTTCTGTGGAACCGTGTAAGGCACAAAAGTTCAAGACCGCTGTTGCGCACGCCCAACCCACGCAAAACATTGGCCGAGCTTTATGAAAGCCGTGTGCCGATATACCAAAAAGCGGACCTCACAACGCTATGTTGTCCACATCTGTCCATCGACAATATGGCAACCAAGGTGATCGAGACATTACTGAATCGGCCCGATGTTTTAGAGAGAAAAGATGCTTGAAACCGTACATGTAGCACTGCCGGGACGCGAATATGACATTCTGATCGGACCGGGGCTATTGGCCGAGGCGGGTAAGCATGTGGCGCCCTTGTTACGACGCCCAAGGGTTGTTGTCATCAGCGACGATAATGTGGCGGCGCTGCATCTAGATTCCCTGCGGCTTGGCCTTGCGACCTCGGGTATCACTATGGAAACGCTCAGCTTGCCGCCGGGTGAAGCGACTAAAAGCTGGTCACAATTGACACGCTGCGTAGATTGGTTGCTGGATCAAAAAGTTGAACGAAATGACGTGGTTATAGCCTTCGGCGGCGGCGTGATCGGCGATCTCGTCGGGTTCGCGGCCGCTATCTTGCGACGCGGAGTCCGGTTCATTCAAGTGCCGACATCGCTTTTGGCGCAGGTCGACAGTTCGGTTGGCGGTAAAACTGGAATAAACGCCAGCCAAGGCAAAAATCTGGTCGGGGCATTCCACCAGCCGTCATTGGTACTGGCCGACACAGCGGTTCTGGGTACCTTGACGACGCGTGATTTTCTGGCCGGATATGGAGAGGTCGTAAAATACGGGCTGTTAGGCGATGCGGCGTTCTTCGAATGGTTAGAAAAGCAGGGGCCAGCATTAGCGTCAGGTGATATGGCCGCGCGCATCGAAGCCGTCCGACGGTCAGTGCAGATGAAGGCAGATATCGTCGTGCGCGATGAAACAGAGCAGGGCGAACGGGCACTATTGAATCTCGGGCACACCTTTGGCCACGCGTTGGAATCTGCAACCGGGTATTCTGATCGTTTGATGCATGGGGAGGGAGTTGCAATCGGCTGTGCGCTTGCCTTTGAATTATCCGCACGCTTAGGGCTTTGCCCGCAAGAAGACCCAAGTCGCGTCCGGCAACACCTAAAGCAAATGGGTATGAAAACTGATTTGCGCGATATTGTTGGTGACCTTCCTGATGCACAAACATTGCTGGCGTTGATGGGCCAAGACAAAAAGGTCGTCGGTGGCGAACTTCGGTTTATACTCGCGCGTGGCATCGGCAACACATTCGTAACGGGCGATGTTCCACAAAAAGCCGTAATAACTCTTTTGGAAGATGCACTTACAAGCTGAGGCTGATATATTGGTTTAATAGAAAAAGGCGGGCAATTGCCCGCCTTTGGTCATATGATGTAACGGTAAATTAGAACGGGATCTCATCGTCTAGATCGCGCGAAGAACCACCGCCGCCGCCACCTTGACCGCTACCTTGGTTGCCACCGGATGGGCCAGAATCATAACCCCCACCGTAACCGCCCGGATCAGAAGGACCGCTGTCATATCCACCAGCGGATCCACCACCATCGCGGCCATCCAGCATGGTCAACGTCCCGCCGAAGCCCTGCAATACTACCTCGGTGCTATAACGGTCGGCACCTGATTGATCCTGCCATTTACGCGTCTGCAATTGGCCTTCGATATAAACTTTGGAGCCTTTCTTGAGGTATTGTTCTGCAATACGCACGAGCCCCTCTTGGAAGATGGCAACAGAGTGCCATTCCGTTTTCTCCCGGCGCTCACCCGTGTTGCGGTCTTTCCAAGTTTCCGACGTCGCAATGCGCAAGTTGCACACCTTGCCGCCATTCTGAAAGGAACGCACTTCGGGATCACGCCCCAGATTCCCGATTAGGATCACTTTATTTACTGAGCCGGCCATAATGCCCCCTGTCTGCTGAAAAAATTGACACCGCGCGAATCCCGTGCGGCCCTTGGTTTGATTGAACTTATACCTACGGAGGTATGCGAAAAATAGGGGAAGGCTAATATTATCCGGTTGGTTTTTCAGACCCTAAATAAATGATGGCAGTAACCTGTCAGTTTGATATGGTCCCGCAAGAATTATGCCATAGGGGGCAGGGACCTTATGAACAAATTGATAATTATGTCGCTGTGTTGCATGGCAATCATGCCGGCACCGCTGACAGCCGAA
>LAZR01002672.1_pt1 | contig 10227 bp, 10 predicted proteins | sample 329461 | NCBI WGS metagenome assembly LAZR01 (sample SAMN03002196, study PRJNA259156) | marine sediment metagenome | biome: sea floor; feature: Hydrothermal impacted sediments; material: marine sediment; isolation source: Loki non-amplified sample from Loki's castle hydrothermal vent sediment ...
TAAAAGAACTATCAAGTCTAACTCCACACTTAGGTTCTCCACTAATATTATTTCCTGTAGCTCAACTTGCTATTCTTCTTTTGACTTCTTTTCTTTGTTCTTTACTGCAAATAAAATAAACCTTATTACTACCATAATCAATACTATCTAACTTATCCAAGAGAGCTTGCACATCTTGCGGAATAGCCTCACCCACCTCACGCTCAAAAACAGCTTTATCACCAGATATAACCCTGGGAATTTCTTCTTTTGGTGCTCCACGCATTTTACCAGTGATACCAAGCCGTTTAACCTCGGCATTAGTAAGTCGTTCCACTTTTGTTAATACACTCGGAGGTACTTCAGTGGCGGTACCAAGTCTGATAACATCATCATATAAGCCACCAATCTTTGCCACAAACTCAGCAGTTTCAGGGCTGCTCTTTTCCATTATCGATTTCACGTATCGGTCATAGTATTGGAAATACGTATGCACGATTGCGGTATCATCCATATATGCTGCTACGGTACTTGCCGGGAAAGTTTTGCCAACTGCTACTGCCCCAGTAACGGCTTCAGTAACACCACCTGTAGAGGGTGTGCGAGCAAATGGGCCAGACAGATGCTCAGGCATTACCCTATTCCATCTATCTGCCAAGCTAATCACACGCCGCTGTATGTCCATAGGATGCTCTGCGAAGTTACTAATCTTGGCATAGTCAGTAATGTCAAAGAATGGTCTAACCCCTACGAGTATCTCACGTATGGGATTCTCTACCGTATTCTGCAAGACATAGTATGGAGTCTGTAGAACAGTCCGTCTCCATAAGGAATATAGCTTGTTGGACATTTTCTGAAATGAGCCGGTTAGCCCCTCAGCCATCTTAGGTGCTGGCAAATTCAGTTCTTTAGCCACTAAGCCTACCTGTTTCCAACCTATGACAGAGGCGGCTGTATCTGGATGCTTATCAGCAATTTTGATTACGGTATCCAGGTCAAGTTTATCGGCATTCTTTTGCAGATACATCAATGCACGTTTCTGTGCTGGATGTATAATAGTTTTGAATAGCTCGTTATCTGGAATACCCATTCTCAGATTCTCAAGTATCTGACTAAAGGGTTTGCCAACAATCTCACCAGCAAGTCCAAGATTATGTAACGTATCGAAAGTGTGTACTGGTATATTATTGACAATTGAACGGGCAGATTCTTTAAGGGGTTTGTGGAATGCTATTTGTCCAGCTCGTAATGCTGCAATGTCAGGGACTATTGCCGGAAGTTTCTTTAATGCGGTTGCTGCACCACGAATTGGTACCGATGCTGCTCGTATATAGGCTTCTTCAGCACTGGCTATGGGCTTAACAAACGGTGCCAGTCCTTTCAGAGTCTTTGACGCTTGCAAACCTTTCAGGACTCTTGGAGCAATACCCCAGCCGAAATATGATAATGGGTCAACAGCTAATTCGGTTGCAGTTTTGGCTAACCATGGCAATCCTGTATCACTCCATAATTCTTCACGTTCATCTTTTGGAATATCGAATGGTCTCCTGCCAGCCATACCTTCTCGTAGTTTGGGTGAAATAAGCTGACCGGCAGACATTGCTGCTGGCGTAATATACTCACCATAGTACTTCTCTAAGCCTTTGAATAATGGTGCAATAGCTTCCTGCTCTGCTGCCCAAGCGATGGGCTTTTGCCACCACGCCTGTTCTTCTTTAATGTCAGCAGCGGGCGCACGGGCAATGGGTTTCACATCAGGAACTTGTACGGGCGCAGTTGGTTGAACTAGACTTGACGCAAAATCCGGTCCCATCATATTCGTCAGTTGTGTTAGTTGACTGGAATAGGCTGGTTGCGGAAGCGTACTAAGATAGTCACGCCAAGTGTTCGTATAACGCTCACGTTCTTCGGGTGGTAACTTATCCAGTTCTGCCTTATAGTCTGTTTGCTGTCCCATTACCATGTGCTATTACCTCGCCCACTGTGGACCCATCTGTCTTGCCCCCAAGCCTGGAATCATTCGTTGCTGCATAGCTAACCAGTCATTCGGGTCAATGCCGAGCCAGTTTACTCCACCCGTTACTTGTTTTTGCTCGCTCGGTAAAAGATTACCCCACCATTGCTGAGACGGTGTAGACAGTGGAACACCTTGCTGAAACTGCTCACCTGGGGATACTTGACCACCAGTAAGTCTTGCTACAGCTTCGGGTGTACCCTGACCCATCTGAGCCCAGTACTTATACGGGTCATTCGCAAAAACACTTGCTTGTAATTGGGCTGCCTCTGCTGCCGTAGCTGCTCTGGATGCTTCCTCTTGTTGAGTCTGGAGCAAGCCCTCTTGACCGTATTGATACTGTAACTGAGCCATAGCAGCCTCTCGTTGTCTCTGATTCTCTGCCATTTCTTGTTCCGCAGTAAGTCCCGGTGGTTGTGCCGGTCGAACAGGCTGCATTAGTTCCCAAGTACCTGTACCAATAGCACCGCCGGTAGCATTCCACCAAAACTGACGGTCTCCAACTGTGACAACTTCAGGTGCATTGCCAGCACCCTGACCTTGACCGGGCACAGGTAGAGTTGGATCCGCACCAGGTTCAGTAGATACATCCTTTATGGGAGGCCATACTTCAGGTGGTACAAACCCGTAAGGTAATTCTGGTCCCAAAGGAACATCAGATAAAGATGGACCCGGTGGTTGAGGTAAATTCTGATACCCTGTGTAAGCAGCACCAGCACCTACGAGCGATGCGAATGGATGACGCTTCATCCATCCCCCAACATTCTTTCCGGCTTGTCCGATTGCTTGACCGAGAACTGGACGTGCGGCACTCAATGCTTGCCCTGTAGCTGCCGGGGCTTGTGCCATCATAGAAAACGGTGCGGTAAGTTTTGATGCTTGCTCAAAGCCGCTGACCCAGTTACGCCAGTTTCCTAGTCCGCCGGGATTCTGCGACTGCCACCAGTTAGCTTCCCACGGTGCAAAGAACTTTCGTGTTGGTGGCTTTTTCTCTGTTCCAGGTGGTGTTGCTGGCTCTTCTGTCCATGGTGCCATAGTCATAACGATTTACCCCCCAAAGACTTCTTTATCTTTACGAGCCCGTTGTAGTTCCATTTGAGTTGTCCACTTACACATCGGACAGGGTTCCGTTTCTCCATTAGTATGATAAATGTCAAAGAGAGCTGCCAATTCCCCATCACTCAGTTCATCATAGGACTTATTGAGTATCTGCCATGGTGCGTGTGGAATATGCATTGTCTCAGCTATTTCCCTACTGAGTAATGCCATAGCACTTAGTACTGGTCTAAGGGTTTCTTCCACTACCATTTCAAGATGTGTTTTTTTCAATATTTGCTCCAACGTCAAAGTCCCGATAGACTAATTGGGAAGGAGTCACAAGACCCAATTGCAAAGCCCGTATGAGTATTGCTGTGCGGTTCTCAACTCCCAGTTTAACTGCCAGTCTGCTTATCTTCATACGTATACTGGCACCGTTATCTAACTTCAACGCCGTACTTAGGACTTTATCTGGAAGCCCAAGTAACTTGATAAGTACCAAGTCAGAATCCGTTATGTGACGGGTTACTTTGGCTAATTCAGCTTTTGCTCTCATTTCACTCCTTATTGAACTGGTGGTTGATTTGCTGCCACACGACTGACCGTACTACTCAGTAATTGTTCTACTCCAGGTGACTGTGCAGGTTGAGGTTGGGGTCTTTTCATTGCCGATAACTCCTGAGCACCACCTGGCATAGTGAGGCTTGCTTGACTTGTCTGCGCACCATCAGGGGGTTGCCCTGGCGTTTGCCCAGCCTGAAGTTGTTTAATCTTCATTAGCCGAGCAGCCTCACCTGCCAATACAGAAGCAACTATCGAACCCATGACTTGTTGAACCTCTGGATTAAGGCGGAGTCTTTCAGCTTCCACTCTTATGTCCTCAGCTTCTGGGTCAATATGGCTCAAGTAGCGCCGTCTGCCCGTGGTACTGGACATGATACCCGATTTAACAAGGTTCATCATATCTGCATGGCGCCTGGCTTCTTCTTCGGGACTTACCGAAGTGAACTCACAAAATGTGGTATAGTGATGCTTAATCTTCTTACGGTCAATCCTGAAATCAATTTCCTCATCAGGACTCTTGGCCCACAGATGAAAGTCCTCTGGAATTACCCGTTCTGCAATCTTCGTACAGTTCGCCATTACCTTACTCGTACATAATTGCATTTGTTCCAGAATACTATCATACTTCATTTTCGCTTTGTTGATAATTTGGGCTCTGTCAGTACCACTCCTTACGCCCGCTTCAGGTAGACCACGAACACTTCTTGGTGCCCCTGACGCAGACAAAACTGCATTAGTATAAGTCATGTGCTGCATAACCAAGTCAGGCGGTGGAGCTTTCACATAATCTTCGATAGTCACACCTGCTGGCTTCTCATAAATTTTCCCGAACTTGAGCTTAATATTGGCAATAGCTGCTGCGCCGGGACCAGATACGAAGGTGATGGGCCAACTATGCGCCTTGATAACAATGTTATAAACCGAATAAGCAAATGACTCAGCCCGTAATAATGGTCTCAGATACCGAATTAGCCCTACCGCTTGCTTCTCTGGCTTAGCAACTGCATCCTCATTGCCCAGCCCTGAGAACCCTACCACATAAGGCACGTGACCATAATCATGTCCAACAATACCTTCCGCATCAGCAGTCGGAAGTACTGAAACTTGGTTCACATATATAGCCCGATAGAACTTATCCATATACATGACCTGTACGGCTGACCGTCCGGCTCCAGTCACCACACCATCACCAGCATTACCGCCACCCATTACAACTCCAGATACCATCAGTTTCATGTTTGACTGGGGCCATTCAGACTGCGCTTGCAATAATGTTTTTGATTCTTCAATAATCATGAAGTCACCGTTAATACTCGGAAAGACATTCCGTGGATGAACTGCTCTAATGCTTATGGGTAGTGCATCATACAGTTCGCCATCATATATACTCATCCTGTCGGCGAACTCATCGTCAGTTTCATCAGTCTCTTTCTCTGGCATATCAGGTAACTTCCGCTCGTTATACAGGCTCTCGAAGCACCACATACCATACGTGCAAGCATGGCGAGCAGCGACACGCCAAGGACTGATGGAAGCTTCCATCTTAGTTCGATAAAACATAGCCGTATCAAATTTCCTCAGCATTTCAGCTTGCTCTTGGGCTTCTTGTCCCATGCCCCGCATAGGTCTGAGAAACCTCGCAAAGACGGTTGCGACATGGTTAGTACCAGCATCAACAATATCCCGTGCTGTTGGTAACACTATTCCATCTTCTTTGTATTCTTCAGGTAGTCCCAACCTATCCCTGAACATAAGCTCATAATATTGGTCATCCAAATCAAATGACGTATTACGACCCGAATAGTGTGTCCGTAAGCTAGTCAGCTGGTCAAATATCCATGCTTTCGTAGGTCTGGACATAACTTACTCCTTCGATGGACTTCTTCGTGCCTTACGAACCGCAGCACCATCTTCTAGACCGGGAACATTCGCCAATGCCGTCTTGCGCTTCTCCAGTATTACCAGAGCTTTCTTATGGAGCGCAGGTTGAGCCTGAAGTTCCTGGGCTCTCAAAAGCGCATCGGCGGCATTCTCTGCTTCCCAGTCTTTCTCTTGCTGTATCACTGAACTCTTTGACATTACATCACCCCTCAATTGGATTTACTATTGAGGCTGCTAAGGCGCCAAGAACCGAAGTTGCCGCTGCCTCGATAAACTTGTCCTTATCTTCCTTGGAGTATCCTGTACTGGGTGAGAATTCCACCCCGGTCTCCCTGACAATATTCGCCTTTCTTTGTTCCCAATCATCCGGTCTCCAGTCCTTCGTGAACGCCATTTTAATTTCTCCTTCCAAACGTTACATATTCTCCGACTGCCAGTTTTAAGGCTGGTCTATGTGTAGGGCTGATTGCAATTGCACCCATAAAGCTCATAACTCTATCATCACGGGCAGGTCTTTTGGGTACCATTTTTCCATCCTTATTAACCAATGCCCGTATCTGACGTATCAATTTCTTATCATACGTAATAACTGAATCGCTCTTGATGGCTTCCATAGTAGCCCCCTTCATAAAGGGCTTGTTGTACTGGTCAGTATACCATCCCCACTTACCCGTTAGCTCTCCGGCAGCATTTTGTTCCGGATGAAGATTCTTGTAGCCAATATCATTAACCAGATAGTTCAGCACACCCCGTCCCACACCATTCCTCTCAACTACTAATAGAGCCGTATTGTACATGACACCAATCTCTGCCACCCGATACGCAAAAGCCTTCTGTTCCATCCTTGACTGAATTGATGCTACGTGTTCTAGCCCACCTGCACCGAGTTTCAATATGACTCCATCATGTGGGTCATTATCAGTAGGACTCTCACCACCTGCGGGGTCTACCCAGAAGATATAGTTAGCACCCGGTTCAGGTTCTTTCCAAATCTCCAGTATGCCTTCAGTCCTGATTGGGTCTCTAGCTTTGAGACTCCAACTCTGTATCTTATCTTCCACATCTTCAAAGACTTTATCTGCGGGACCGAGCCAACAAGACTCTAAATCCTCAATATATTCCTGCGGGAAAAGATTCCCAGAACTCAGATTATCTGACCGCATTGAACGGATTTTCCGTCGTTTCCATCTTATCTGGTCTTCCGTCAGATTCTTTTCGAGCATCAATTCAATTTCTTGTGGGGTAAATTTTAATTCACCACGTTCTTCTTCCAGTACTAGCTCACTCCCTCTTGGTATTGTATAGTCGTCACAGAGCCACCACCAGAAAGGCACTAATTTATGGTCCGAGTTGCCTTCAATACAATCTTGAACTGACGTATAGAAATAGCCACTATCCCCAAGTGGAGTACTCTCACGGATTATGTATCCACTCATGGGGATAGCCTCTCTCAGACCCGACAACAACTTCTCAGCATTATTATAATGAGCTTCCTCACTCACCAAGCATCTGTGTATCGTATCACCACGACCAAAAGCTCTCTGTCCAGCAGTACCTATATATATTGTTGACCCATTCTCAAACGCCTTTTCATTATCCGAATCATGGAACAACTTTGATTTCATATCCTCCGGAAGTTTTTTATGAAATGTATCAATTTTATCCAGAAGTCGCCTGGTAGCATAGTCCTCATGGCTCACAATAGCTACGACCAACCCTGGAATAAGCTGTGCTTCAATAAAGAACATAGCCAATATAGCCGTACTAATCCCTTCCTGACGTGACTTAATGGCAATCATCTGATGGGACCAGTTAGCAAACAATAACCGCTGTGCCCGATTCAGCTTGAGTAACTGTAACTCTGCATTCTTATTCACAATCCAAAGCAAGTTCTCAATCATTGCCAACTTAGTAGCTAAATCTGATTCAGCCATCTAATTATCCCCTGCTCCCGCCTGTGCTAACATCCGTTTGACCACTTCACTTGCCAGTTCTTTCTGCTCAGGACTTGGCTCAATAGTCGTTGAAGTTTCTGTAGTTGTAATTGATTGAGAGCCATTAGGTTTCTGTTCGATAACCAGCTCTTTCTGAACCATAGTCTGCTTGATACTATTTGCCAACCTCTCCCATGGACTCCCCGTGTCCTGCTCTGCGCCCATTAATGGCACCCTCAATCCTGCCATCTTGACAGCGTATGCCCACTCACCATCTTTAACCGGCTGCTGGTGCAATATCTTCCTGAATACTGCAATCCCCGTTTCAACAATCGAGATATCCAGCAAACTTGTTCGCATCACTCTAGCTTCACCACCAAACCTCTGATTCAAAACCGGCATCATATCATCGACCCGCTTAAAGTCGGCATCAATAGTCCGCCAGTTCAATATACTCCGGTACTTCCGCTTGATAACCTTCAATGCCAAGCTCTGTTCTAATCCTGCCATTCTCAAAATAAGAAAAGTCCCTTTGTGCCCATCGTCAGGTTGGAATGGCACAATCGCTTCAATTGCATTTGTGATTGGAACAGTCATTTCAGATGTAGTCATTTACGAACTCCATAAAACTTCTCATGGCTCTCATATATAGTCTAGCACAGGTCAGAGGGCTTGTCAAGTCTGAGGATGTGACATTTGCAACTCTTTGTCTACTACTACATATACTATATTATTAATATAATACCTGAAAATTCATAGACTTTTCCCTACGAGCCATACGAATTGAGTGGAGTGCATTGACTCGTGCCCAAGATAGTTCCACCAAGACTGTTCGGCTCACAGCCCTTATGCGCAATTGACTGATGATTGTCCATCTTGACATTAAGTCTCCATCAATGTGAAGATTTGACCCATAGTCTCCAAGGTATGTAGACCAGCACGTATTAAAATGGGTACACTATCCTGCCCCAATGAGTATGTGTACCCCTGACAGAAGTTCAAGTGGGATTATGTAAAGCTGGAGACTATTCTGAGCAATTGCCTGACTGCGAATGCATGAGATTGACGAAAACCTTATTCGCTTAGTGAGGGAATGGGAATTGAGTACTCACTTGCTGAAGTGTTGATGTTGCGTGTCTGAGAGTGTCTCAGGCTAGGCTGAAGCTGGAGCCGCCGGCGCCTCAGTTACCGCAGTCGTTGAAGGCACATCATAGGTAAAGCCTGTGAGGTTATGAGCCTTCAGGAATTCATCAAATTTAGGCAGGGTATCAATCCTCGTATGAGGATATTTGAATTCCTTGGTCGCCAATTCAGCTTCAGTTGCATGAGCCTGAACGAACTTTGTCAGGGAGTGGGAATTTCCCTCAGCATCTTTGACAGTCGTGCGCCCTTTGGACTCACCCTTTGTGCCGGAGCCTTTTGAGGACACCTTTGTCACAGGGTTGAAGACTACGTGAGCCTTACCTTCAGCATCAGTATACTGCCTCACAGCAGTCACGGGCTCGCCGATGAGGTTAGCTACCTTCATGCCTATGCAAAGCTCGGAAATTGCGTTTGAGAGTGTCTCGGCGCATTGAGCTATTGCATCAGCATTCTCAGCCTTTTGAGCAACCTTGACCTCATCAGGAATTTTGAGCAAGGCAGCTTTTGCGGCGAAATACCGCTCGTATGCCTCGTCAAATTCAGGGGTTGCAGGGGTAAGAACTTTTGCAGCTTCCAGGGCGGTGTTCAGGGTTTCAGTCAAATTGACTTTCTTTGCTTCAATTTCGATAACAGTCATTATCAGTTCCTTTGGCAATCTCAATTGATACGACTTGCTATTCGCAATCAGGCAATTATTCAGAATATCAATATCGTGTCTCAAATTTATTGAGGCGTATTGACTTGTTGCGTTTGTGAGGTAGTCAAACGTCTCGTCTTTTGAGTGATGTTTGAGCCTCAATTTTTTAAAGTTGTGAGGTCAAAAGTCATTGCCTCACTACACGTCAATAATATAACGAATCAGGCTCAATTGCAATACATTTTGAGGTAAAACTGAGACATTGACAGTCGTGCCTCAATTCTTTTGAGGGTGGACAATTATTCGCCTCACTCAATGTCTATTTTACTCTTAAATGCTCGCAAATGCTCACTAATTGAGCCTAGTCTATAATTTCCCTCAAAAGTGTCAATTTTTTCAGTGAATAATGAGATTGAGCGCAAAGACACTGGGAACCAATGACCTGTCTGCCTAGTCGCTGAGATAGCGAGACGTGCTGGGTCAGTAGTAGTGGTGGAGATTCTAGCCTCTAGCACGTAGGTTACTATGAAATAGAGAGCATTCGAGAGCATACGAGAGCATTAGTGAGTATCAGTAAGGCGACTGCCTCTGAGGGTGGGCTGGTAATGCCTGTTAGTTGAGGGTTGCTGCCAATGCCTGTAAATTCGTTGCAAATGTAGGCGTTTGTGTGCTATACTATGGTAGAATTAATTGAGAGCCAGATAAGGGCTGGAAAAGGAGAATGAAGTGGGTCAGAAATGCTTTAAATGCCACAGGAGACTCACCGCTGAGGAACGATTATTGAATGCTATCTTTGGTGAGTTAGAGAAGCCACTCTGTTATGACTGTAATGGACTGATAACTCAATCTCAGTGTCAATTATGTGAGAAGCCAACAACCCTGAGCCTCGAAGGTATCCCCAGATGTGCTTCTCATATGGAGTGTTAGTCAAATGAAGTGTCAAGGATGTGGAACAGAGGCGGTAATTTGGAGGGATGCAGTAGTTAGTAAGGCTACTGGGTCCGAAGCGACTATCACTCTCACTCGCAAGTCTAACG
>LAZR01002673.1_pt1 | contig 10224 bp, 10 predicted proteins | sample 329461 | NCBI WGS metagenome assembly LAZR01 (sample SAMN03002196, study PRJNA259156) | marine sediment metagenome | biome: sea floor; feature: Hydrothermal impacted sediments; material: marine sediment; isolation source: Loki non-amplified sample from Loki's castle hydrothermal vent sediment ...
CATTACCCCCTCTCTTCCGACATTAAAAGAATTGGTATAGACAAGATTATTGTCGGCTTTAAATTGATGATTTTTTAATTTCAGTCAAAAAGAAAAAACCAAAAATACACTCAATTAATATTAAACAAAAACAATCCAAGGTAAATATATGGATGGTTTGAGATGTGAAGGTTTTGGAACCAGTATCTAAATAAAAAAATTATGATAAGTTTTAAATAAAAATATAAAAAAGATAAAAAGATGGGATAATTAAAAATATAAGGAAGGGTTATAAATTGAAGTTAACAAAATATAATCCTAAAAATAAAAAACGATTACAATTTGATAGGAGTGGAAGTAGTGATAGAAAACAAAATCACCAACCAATTAGAAACAATATTAAATGATTTTATAAACAAACTAAAAACGAAAATGGATGAGATTTTAGCTAATACAGCAGAAACAAAAATCTCAGAACTTCAAAATCGTTTAGAAATCATGACTATGGAGTTAAATAAAGCCGATGTTGAGATAGAACGATTAAATTTAGAAAAAGAATTGTTCAAAGAACGAATTGAAGGGGGTTTAGGCATAGATGTTTTAGACTTTAGCAAATTGAAAATCACCAAATCAGAATTTATAAAGACAATGTGGGAGATTTTAGACAATACTCAACATAATGTCATGATCGTTATTCCGTTCATCTCAGATCTCGAAGTTCTTGAAGTATTCAAAATGAGTTCGAGTGTTAATATAAGGATTGCTTGTTCAATCAACCCTGCGAGTGAAGAACATCTTGAGTTATTAAAAAAATATGCAAATATTAATCAAATTAAGATAAGAAATTATCCGGGAGAGGATCGGTATATAATTCTTCGGGATGGGGAAGAATTGTTATTTGTTGCGGTGGGTGAAGATAAAAGTACTTATTTAATGCTTCATACGAAAGATACAGCACATCTTGCGATATTTAATAGTTTAGCTATGGATGCATGGTTAAGGAGTAGGGAGTTTTAGAAAACATCCTTCTTTTATTTTTATATCTTTTAATATTTTTAATCAACATTTTTTAGTGTTATCCACAAATATAATTAACACTGAGGTATTTTATAACCTGTTTTATTATGGACTATACTACACTTGGACGGACTGGATTGAGGGTAAGTATAATGGGAGTAGGTTGCGGAGGACCAAGTCGTTTAGGGCTAAATACAGGGAGTAGTGAAAAAGAATCTATTGCTATAATTAAGCATGCGTTAGTCTCTGGGATCAATTTCATTGATACAGCAGAATTCTATAAAACTGAGAAAATTGTAGGAAAAGCTGTAAAAGGATTTGACCGAGAAAAACTAGTGCTCTCCACCAAAAAATCGACATGGAAAAATTTAGGTTCAGAAGGTGTTCAAAAGAGCCTTGAACAGAGTCTTAAAAATCTTGGTACTGATTATATTGATATATATCATCTTCATGGGGTAATCTTACAAGATTATGATTATCTCACATCTGAAATTGTCCCAATACTCCATGACATGCGAGATCAAGGTAAAATACGTTTTATAGGAATCACCGAACGATTTAATCAAGATCAACAACATTCTATGCTACAACGAGCATTACAAGATGATTTCTGGGATGTAATGATGGTAGGGTTTAATATTTTGAACCAATCTGCTCGTGATCGTGTTTTGGCAAAAGCTTTAGAAAAAAATATTGGTATCTTAGTAATGTTTGCTGTTCGACTCGCCCTTAGCAGACCTAAACGACTTAAGGAATGTATTAAGGAATTAATTCAAAAGAAGCAAATTAATCCTTCTGAGATTGATGTGAATAATCCTCTCGGGTTCCTCCTCCACGAAGGAGGTGCAAAGAGTTTAGTTGATGCTGCATATCGATTTTGCCGTTATGAGCATGGTACAGATGTGATTCTTTCTGGTACAGGAAATCTTGATCATTTAAAAGCGAATATTAAATCTCTTTTACGATCTCCGCTTCCACAGGAGGATTTACTAAAACTTAAGGCGATTTTTAAGGATGTTGATTCTATTACAGGAGAATGAAATCTTTGATTTATGAGTATGAATATTCAATCAAGAGCATAAGGTTTAAATTAATGCTTTATCATGAAGAAGATAAAAAATGACACGAAAATTATATTGGGAAACTCCTTATGATAAACAATTTACTGCTAAAGTAGTTTCAATTAAGACTGAAGGTATTATCCTTGATCAAACATTATTTTACCCTTATGGGGGAAATCAATTAAGTGATCATGGGATAATACGAATTAAAGATGTCGATTTTAGCATTAAAAATGTAACAAAAGAAGATAATGAAATAATTCATCATATTACACCTAATTTTCAAAATAAAGTCAAAGTGGGAGAAGAAGTTGTCGGGCAAATTGATTGGAAGCGTAGATATGGCTTAATGAAATCTCATACTTCGCAACATATTTTTTCAGCTGTTATTAAAAATAAATATGATATCAATACAATTCGAGCTACCCTTAACTTTGAAGATGTCTCCCTTTCAATTTCTCGAGTTTTAAGTTATGAACAATTAAAATCAGTATTACAAGAAATTAACGAAATATTTTGCTTTAATAATCTAAAAATTAATGGAAGAATTCTTGCACACAAAGAAATTGAACCACTTAGAGATTTAATCAGAGGAAACATTCCAAATAAAAGTCAAATTCGCATAGTAGAAATTGAAGATTTAGATATGGTGTGTTGTGGTGGGACGCATGTTAAAAATTCAACTGAAATTGGAAGCTTATTCATTTACGACTTTAAAAAAGGTAAAGAAATTAAATATTGCATCGGTGCTAACTGCTTAAATATGTTAACAAATATAAATGTGGATCTCCTTGATATTTCCAATTCATTGAATGTCTCTATTAGTAATATTAGAGTAAAAAATAACAAAAATAATGTGTTAATTTCAAATCTACAAGATAAAAATAAAATTCTTGCATTGAAAACTTTAAAGTTAATTGCTAAAAATCCGATTGATACTATAAATGGTGTATTAATCTTTATCTTAGAGTATGATATGGATCATAAGATAATATCAAAGAACATGCACCTATTTCCATTAGAAACTGTTTTAGTTATTAAAATGACGCCAAAGAAATTTAGAATTATTTCAAAAATTCAAGCTGTCAATGCTAATAATATAATGCAAGTTTTTATAAAAAAATTTGGTGGAAAAGGCGGAGGTAATTCCAGTTCTGCTCAAGGTACTTTTAATATAGATCCAGAAGATATTATATCAGATTTAAAGGAAATCTTATCTAAAAATTAAATACAGAAGTTAAATTATTCCTGATTTGTTCCTATTAAATATTTTCAAACCTCCCAAAACCTTTCACTATCAGATATACATCAAATTCCTCCCTTCTGATAAGAATTCACTTCCGACTGGTAATGTAAAAGAATTTCTACTGATCTATATTTAATTTCTTTTTATTGATATTGTTAATGTCATTATATATAATTGAAACATTATTTGAATCTAAGATAAGCATACCATACTCTTCATGACCCATGATAGCGCTTCTTTTAATTGAAATGTGAGATACATTGTACAATACAATCCTATAATTAGCATTTAATATCGAACAGTTGAATATTAATAGTTGCTTGTTCGTATTTTCTACATATATACCATATATAGCGTTTATTGATTCAAATATCTTCTCAAGAGTTCCATTCTGATTTTCTTAATTAATATGATTCAAAAGTTTTTTTTTCTGTGAACATTTCTTTTGTCCTATGGGAAACTTACGAAAAAAAAAATCTGAAAAAGATGTAGTGAGTTCAACCACAAAACCAAATACAATAAAATCTTTAAAAAGCGATTTTAAAGCACTAGGAGTAAAATTTGGAGCAATTATCATAGTTCATTGTTCATTAAGTGAAATAGGTTGGACTGTTGGTGGACCTGTTTCTGTAATAAAAGCATTAATGCAAGTTCTTACTCCAGAAGGTACATTAATTATGCCAACATTTTCTGGCGACAATACAGATCCATCTCATTGGGAAAATCCTCCTGTACCTAAAAACTGGTGGAAAACAATTCGAAATGAAATGCCTGCTTTTCATCCTGAAATAACCCCTACACGAGGTATGGGTCTGATTGTTGAAACTTTTAGAAAATGGCCTAATGTTATGCGAAGTAGTCATCCTGTATCATCATTCGCAGCTTGGGGGAAATATTCAAAGTTTATTACTAAAGATCATGAATTAACAGTAGATTTAGGGGAAGATTCTCCTCTCGCACGGATTTATGATCTAGATGGAAAAGTTTTATTGGTAGGAGTTAGCCATGCTAATAATACATCATTACATCTTGCCGAATATAGAAGTGTTTATCCTGGAAAACAATATTATCCAAATGGTACCGCCATGTTAATAAATAATAAAAGAAAGTGGAAAGTATGGGAAGAATTAAACCATAATTGTGATGATTTCAAACAACTAGGTATTGATTTTGAATCCATTATCAATTATATTCCTGGTAAGATCGGTTTAACGGAAGCGCGATTAATTTCACAACGAAATATCATTGATTTTGCAGTAGAGTGGTTTAAGAAAAACCGAAAATTTTAATTATAATAATAATAAAAAAAGAAAAGAAGGAAACTAATATTAGACTCCTTAGAATTTCTCAGAATATGAAATATTAATGAATTTATAATATTAATAGATATTATGCAATTTTTTCTGCAGATTATAGAAAAACATCTAATTTTTTTTACGATTTGCATCAGTTATTAATGAGACTTCTTAAATGTTATTTTTTTTTATTTAGCAATAAATTGCTTTTTTAAGTAAAAGATAATATTAAATTCAAATATAGAAAAATATTAAATATGGAAGAATTAAAAAATTTCCTATATAAAAGAATACCATATTATTCAACTCTAGGTCTAGAATTACAAGAAATTGGAAATGGAATCGCTATTTTTGAAATTTTAATGAGAGAGGAATTATCACAGAATGGAATGATCCATGGAGGTGTATTAGCCTCTCTTGTAGATTCTTCTTGTGCATGTGCTGCGTTTTCTCTGATTTTTCCTGAGGGATATATAACAACTATTAATTTACAGGTCGAATTTCTGAAACCTGTTTCAAGTGGACGTCTGAAGGCAAAAGCTAAATGTATAAAAAGTGGAAAATCCATTTTTTTTTGTAAGGCAAAAGTATGGAATGAAGACGGTGAGCTTATTTGTACGGGGAGTTCGCAGGTTCTTAGAATAAAATAAAATTATATGATTCTTTCATAATTTACTCCTTCTTTTCTATGAATTTTATCTTTTCATTTATTTTATATTTAAATAAGCTAATTATATAAGGTTTAAAAAATTTTTTTTAGGATCTATTTTTATGGATCTCAACTCTTATTGATACAGAAGCAGCATGAATAAAAAAAACAAATTTTTCAAAATCGTTATAGCTGGAGATGGCGGTGTAGGGAAAACTTCATTTCTCAATCGGTTAATCCACGATAATTTCGATGAAAACAGTGAATTAACTAAAGGTGTTGACTTTTTTTCCAAGACTCGTATGATAAATGGAAATGAGTACAATTTTATATTATGGGATTTTGCTGGTCAACACCAATTTAAACAATTATTGAATGATTTTTTTGATGGATCAATTGCAGCCTATATTCTTTTTGATTTAACTAGATTTAATACTCTTGAAAACATTGAATCGTGGATAAAACAATTAAATGATTGTGGAAAGATGTTTACTTTTATCTTAGGTACAAAAAGTGATATAATCGATCTAAGTGATTGCAAAATGTTTGATGATCACATTTCAGATATCAGAATGAAAAACAATAATATTATAGATTATTTAAAAATATCATCAAAAACAGGTTATAATGTTAAAAAAGCATTTGATATACTCTTAAAAAAAATATCTTAGAAAAAGTAAAGGATTTGTTTTAGTGATTATATTATACTTTTACAACCCATCCAAATTTATCTTCAATTTCTAAACGTTGAATTCCAGTCAATATTTTATATAAATTTTTAGTTACTTCTCCAGGTTCTCTGTTATTAAATATTCTTTTTTTACCTTCTAAATCAACTGATGCAATGGGTGTAATAACCGCTGCAGTACCAGTACAAAATGCTTCAGTACATGAATCATCAAATAGTTCTTTATAAGAAACATCTCTTTCCTCAACTTCAATTCCTAAGTTTTCTGAAGCGAGTTTTAAAACAGATTGTCTTGTTATCCCTTCTAAAATTGTCCCCGTTTTTCGTGGAGTTATAAGTTTATTGTTTATAACACCAAAAAAGTTTGCTGTACCTACTTCTTCAACGTATTCTTTTTGAATAGCATCTAGATATAAAATTTGAACAAATCCCTTAGCTTTCGTTTCTTTTGCTGGTAACATTGTTCCTGCGTAATTACAACACGTCTTAGCGGAACCAGTTCCTCCTGGAGCGGCTCTTATATACTTTTTAGAAATTTCTAAATCAATTCCAGAGAAACCCTTAGGGAAATAAGGTCCTACAGGAACGGTAAATATTATAAATTTAAATTCATGTGAAGGTGCAACTCCTAAAATTGGTTCGTTTCCAATCATTAAGGGTCTTATATATAAAGCTCCTCCACTATCGTAGGGTGGAATGTATTCTTCATTAGCTTTAACTACTTTCTTTACAGCATCAATAAAGATATCTAAGTCAAAATCGGGCATTAGCATCCTTCTAGCGCTTTTATTTAGCCTTTTTCCATTTTCCTCTGGCATAAATAATGTAATTTCACCCGTTTTGCATCTTAAGGCTTTCATTCCCTCAAAAATTCCTTGCCCATAATTCAAAACACAAGCAGCTGGAGAAATTTCAAAATTTCCAAATGGCACTAATTTACCCTCATCCCATTTGTCATCTTTATAATCAGAGACAAACATAGTTTTTGTTGATATAAAATTAAAACCTAATGAATAAAAATCAATATTTTTAGACGTCAACCCAAAAATCATCTCCTAAATGAAACATGTAAAAGAATATATGAAACTTAAATAAAAAATATTACCAAATATAGAAATAATTTCTACATATTAAATGACATTATATCTGGATTCATATCTTTAAAAACAATAAAGTAGAACTTAAAAAATCACTTTTATTTCTCCCATTTTCTTAAATAAGTAACTTCTGATAAGAGATATTATTATTTACAAAATTAAATTTCTATATCCCTCTTAAATTGATAAAAAATAATATTATTCAGTCTTAGTAATATCAATTTGTGGAATAATTCCGTGCGTAAGGCAGTAATATCCTGGACAGCGCTTTTTAGCGATTTCATTAATCGAAAGTAGTTTTTCCATAGTCTCATCGCTTTTAATTAATAATTCAATCCGTAGATCATTTATAGGTGGATTTTCAGAAATACCTAAAGCTGCTGACAGATCTATTTTAGCTGTACCTCTGATTTTAAAATCCTTCAATAAAATTCCTTCCATTGAAGCCCATTTAACAAATGTAGCGGAATAACAAGCGAGCAACCCACCAATACAATATTGGACGGGATTTGGTGCTGTTCCACCACCACCTAATATGATTGTTTCATCCGATTGAACGAGGATTTCTCCTGCTTTTTCAGTTTTCAATTTTGTTTCGAATTGAGGTCCTTCCAGTTTGTCTAATCTCCAAGTACCTTCGATTTCTAAATTTTTTAAGCTGCTTGAAGGTTCTTTTTTAGCTTTTTCAATAGTTTCTTTAAATATATCAATATTTATCCTATTTATCATCTTCTAATCACAACAGATATTTTTTTAATTTCACGTTGAGAATGACTTAAATGATGACAATTTTATATTTAATACCTTTGATAATAAATTATTAAAAAATTTTCCCGTCTTATTAAAATGATGTTCTAAAAGAAGTTTACCAGTCTTAATATTAGTCTCCAACGAAAAGTGTATCAAAAATTAAAAAAGAGAAATTTTTATTTTTGAAATCCTCACAAATTAATCTGAGTTTAAATGAAAAAAGTCTTTTTTAACTTTTGCTCAATTACGATTTTCTTCTTTATTGCATTTTTAGCATCAAAAAAAGGATTTTTCATAAAAAACTATTATCCAAAAAAAAGAATTACGTTAAAACAACAAAAAAATTGAAATTTACGAAGAAAAAAACGAAATTAAAGAGAAAAATACTTTCTATTGAAATAAAATTTTATATTATCCTATTAACTTTAAAAAATACTCATTATCGTTTTTAGAATATAAATAAAATTATAAATTTGTATTTATTGTTATTATATATACAATTAATAATGTAAACTGGAATTTTTAACGTAAACGGGAAATAGTGGGCTTGTAATGGCTGAGGAATACGACTATTTATTCAAGAGTATCGTGGTTGGAGATGGCGGCGTTGGAAAAACCGCTTTAACTCTCAGATTCTCAAAAGGTTTCTTTACAGAGGATTATAAAATGACCATTGGCGTAGATTTTCATGTAAAAACAATTGAGATTGATGCGGAAGAAGGGCAAATTCGCGCGAAACTTCAGATATGGGATACTGGGGGTCAAGAACGCTTCAGTTCAATCCGCCCAATGTATTATAGGGGCAGTTTAGGTGCTCTAGCTCTCTTCGACCTAACAAACGCTGCCAGTTTTGAACATTTACCTCAATGGATAGAAGAAATAAGAGCAAACGTGAAAACAGAGATCCCCCTACTATTAGTTGGCAATAAAAGTGATTTAGTTGAACAACGAGCTGTTTCATTAGAAGAAATCAATAATTTTACGAGTAATTTTAATTTATATTATATGGAAACTTCTGCCAAGACCGGGGAAGGAGTTGGAGATTGTTTTTATATTCTTGCTTGTTTAATGATTGGTTCTGGAGTTCCTAACCAACTTATATCTGATGGGATTGTGTATAATCCTGGTCAAATTCCAATTACAACTACAGAAATATCTAGTCCTCAATTAGAACCTGAATTTGATTATGCTGCTCCTCCTGTTCCTAAGCCTTCTCCGGAGGAATCATATGAATCCAGTCATATATTTGAACCAGAACCTGAATTTGATTATGTTGCTCCACCAGTACCAGAGCCTTCTCCGGGGGAAGTATATGAATCAACTCCTACATATGAACCAGAATATGAACCAGAAATTCCAATTCCCGAACCACAAATAGAAGAACCAGATGAGCAACCGGCTGAATTTATATTTAAAACTCCAGAAGAAATATTATCCAATGAGATATCAGAAGAAGAACGTTTGAATACTATTGTAAAACCAAAAATAGAGGAGGCTTATAAACCAAAAGCTGTCCCCTTTACATCTAACGTTCCAGTTCCTGCTCCTGCACCAAATGGATTTCAATCTCCTCAGGAAATAAAACCTATAGAAAGTATACCTACAAAAACAGCTCCCTTTCTTATACCACAAGATCGCTCTGAATCACAGGCAGATGTGTTAAAAGAATTGTCACATGAGCCATTATATTCCAAAAAAAGCAAAAAAAAGTCAAAAGGATCAATTTTTAGAACTTACATCAATGGATATTATTCGTCTTTTTTTGCTAGAAGATGTAAAGGTTGCTAAAACAAAAGAGACTGAGCAAACTAAAAAACTATTAAATGAGCTTCAAACTTTTGAAACCGATAAGTTTTTTGATATTTCGCTTTTAAAGGCATCTCTTTGGCCTTATCAAGAAATTGGAATAAAGTGGCTTTGGTTCTTGTACGTCAATAACCTATCCGGGCTTTTATGTGATGATATGGGGCTTGGAAAGACCCATCAATCCATGGCTTTGATTGCAGCTCTTCATAAAGAAAAAAGTTTTAAATATTTAGTTGTGTGTCCAACTTCTGTAATATATCACTGGGAAGAGCTCTTAAAAAAGTTTTTGCCGTCGATAAAAGTATATGTCTATCACGGTATTTATAGAAAAATTGAAAAATTTACAAAAGATTATGATCTTCTTCTAACATCTTATGGGATAATCAGATCTGAAAAAGATAAGTTAAAAAAACTTAAATTTGAGCTAGCAATTTTTGATGAAATTCAAATCGCTAAAAATATAAATTCTTTAACTCACAAGGCTCTATCTAATATCAAAGCAACTATGAGGCTAGGGTTAACTGGAACTCCAATTGAAAACTATTTAATCGAGCTCAAATCTATCTTTGATGTAGTTTTACCAACTTATTTACCTAGCGTATCTGTTTTTAAAGAGTTTTTTATAAATCCAATAGA
>LAZR01002674.1_pt1 | contig 10222 bp, 8 predicted proteins | sample 329461 | NCBI WGS metagenome assembly LAZR01 (sample SAMN03002196, study PRJNA259156) | marine sediment metagenome | biome: sea floor; feature: Hydrothermal impacted sediments; material: marine sediment; isolation source: Loki non-amplified sample from Loki's castle hydrothermal vent sediment ...
ATGGGACTAATACAAGGTTTTTATCTGATGCAGTAACATCGAGAATGTATGCCCCTAATGGTGCTGATTATATATCAATTGGTGATAGTGCAATATACTTGAATGATGGAGCAAGAGCCAGACTTCAAATAGACGGAACTCATACATATTCGTTTTCTCCATCAGGATCAAAGTGGGTAGATGTTAGTAATAGTGGAATAGCACTTCAAGGAGATACTCAAATTACTGGACTTTATACTTTAATTGGTGATTCTGTAAATTTACAAATGAAAGCAAAAACAGTTGGATTGAAATCAGTAATAGGTTGGTATAAATCAGATGGTACAAGAATAGGATGGATGGGTCATGGGACTGGTGCTAATTATGATTTGACTATAAGAAACGAAGGAACAGGTGGAAATGTTCAACTTATAGCTGATAGTGGTATTGTTTATGTTAATGATTATCTTAAAGTCAGCACCTTAACAGGTACAGGAAATGATTATGTTTGCGTAAATTCAGTAGGTCAAATGTTTAGGAGTAGCAGTGGTTGTTAAAATGAAAAAAATATTATTAATTTTAATTTTGAGTATGTTCTTAGTTGGAACTATTTCAGCATCACAAAATAAAATTTGGTTTGGTGCTAATGAATCTGATATTTCACAAATGATTCCTGTTTTATTAACGAATACTGGAATATTAAAGACAGATATGAATTTCTCTGTAGCAGATATATGGAATACAAACATAGGTCAATTAACAGATGTTAATTCTACACAATTTGATAATATAGGAAGTTCATTAAATATAGATGAATCATGGATTGATTCTCTTTGGTGTAGATTGACTGGATGTGAAATAACTGGAAATTTAAACGTAACTGGTAATGTAACAGCAAGTTTTTTCTTAGGAGATACGGTAACTCCAGAATCACATTTTGATTTAGTTAATAAAGAATATGTTGATGATGCAACTTCTTCAACAGCTTTTGATTTCTTCTTTAATAATTTATCCTCAGATATAGCAAATCATTTTAATATGACGGAATCAGATTTAGAAAATCCCGAATCTTCTTTAACAACTTCTTCTTTTACTTCCCCACAAACAATAGGAATTTTTAATTGGACAACATTAGTTGGACAACCAGAATTTAATGAATTAAGACAAGGAGTTTATGATGTTCATTTTCACATGGAAAAATTAGGGAATAGGGATATAACAATTACTCCAAAGTTATATAATATTTCTGCGGATGGAAGCACGAGAGATTTAATTGTTATATTTGAAACTTCTAATTTTTTAACAACTTCTGGAAATGAATATGATTTACATGGAGTTCTTGGAGAAAATATTATGTTAGAGGATACTATAAGATTAAATTTAGAACTTGAAGCAAATGTTTTCGGAAGTCCTGCTGGTTCACCAACAACAGTCACCATAGAATTGGAAGGAACAACTGATTCTCATTTATCTATTGAAACTTCAACTAATGCTTTTGAAAAAATATTTGTTAGGAGGGATGGAACAAATGAATTAGTTGGAAATTGGGATGCTGGAAATTTTAATATAACCGCAGATTTTTATTTCGGAGATGGAAGTCAATTAACTAATCTCCCAGCAGGTTCAGAAACAGATCCATTCTGGACAGGAAATCAAACAAATTATTTTAATACATCAGATATTTTAGGTTTTAGTTATTATAATTCAACTGATTTTAGTATCTCGGATTATCTAACTTCTGCTCAAATTCTTGGATTTAATTATTATAATTCAACTGACTTTAATATTAATGACTATCCAACTTTAGCAGAAATATTGGGATTCAATTATTACAATTCAACTGATTTTAGTATTTCAGATTATTATTTGAAAAATAATCCTTTTGGATTTTATAATGTTACGACTTTACCTTCTTCTGGATTACAAAACTCAACTTCTTGGAATCGTTCTGGAACGGATGTTTTCTTGGCTAATTCTGGGGATAAGGTTGGGATAGGAACAACAAGTCCAGGACAGGCATTAACTGTTGTTGGAAATCTTGCTTTGAATGGAACAAGAAGCAAGTTATTTTATAGGGGAGATAGTGATGCTCATATAGGAAGTTTGGCATTTTATTCTCCTGATGGCGGAACAACTGCAATAATTACTCCTTATGATGATGTCGGAGCGGGAATTACAAATTCAAGAATTTCTTTTGGAGGATTTGGAAATTTTGATGCTAGTAATGTAAGTTTAACTGTAAGTGGGAATGTTGGAATAGGAATTGGAAGTCCACAATTTAAACTTCATACCCAAGTAGATGGGGCTGATAATGAACTAAGATTAGAAACAATAAATTCTGGAAGTACTAAACTTAGATGGCAAAATACTGGAAATAATGCTTTTGAGATAGTTGCTAATAGAACAGCAGGTCAAACAGAATTAAGGAATCCATTTTCTAATGCAATGAGATTCTATACGAATGATATTGAACGTATCGTTATACTTGGTGGGGGTAATGTTGGAATTAACACAACAAATCCTCAATCGAGTTTAAGTGTTAATGGAATTGGAGTTTCTAATGCTGCTGTTTTTGCTTCAGGATTAGGGGCAGGTAATTATCCTTTTGCTTTTGATGGAAACACTGGAGCATTAACTCCTTCTAGTATTTTTGGAGGTTATATATCTTATAATCAACAGGGCGGTGGTGGCGGAATTGATATTATTGATGCTTGGGATAGTGCAGGAAGGACTAGGGTTTTCAGTATTAGAAAAATTACTGGTGGAGTTGTCGGTTCTCCGATGTTTACAATTTTAAATAATAGTAATGTAGGAATTGGAACAGCAACCCCACTAGCAAATTTACATATCAATGGTACGAGTGCGGGGATATATTTTGAAGGAACAGGGGCAACAGTTGTAGATGAGAAAGTCTGGTATTTTGCATCAGAATCTATTGGAGTTGGTCCTTTCGATGGAAATTTTGCATTTAGAACAGCAGATGATAGTGGTGGTTATTTCTCTGGAGAAACTATTTTTAATGTAGCAAGAATTGGAACTGCCGTAAGTATCGTATCTTTCCCAAATGGAAATTTTATTGTTACTGATAATGTTGGAATTGGAACATCACTTCCAGCAGGTGCATTAGATGTTTCAGGGAATATTTCTTTCACAGATACTGGAACTGCTTTAACAGGAAACCTTAATTATGTAACTAGGGGGGGAAGTGATTTTGTTCTTCAAAGAGCATCTTCTAATCCAATGTTTAAAGAAAATATTATTGACATCCCAACTTCAGAATTAGACTACCTTCTACAACTCGAAGTAAAAAAATATCAAAGAAAAGATACAGGTCAATGGGAAATTGGTTTACTTTCTACTGAAGTTGAATTAATAAATCCTGATTGGGTTGTTTATGATATTATTGGTGGAAAGATTGGAACAGAATTTAATGAAACAACAAATCAAACAACTGATATTTTTAACAAAACAATAATTCCTTTTTCAGTTAATTATCAAGAGATTGCTATTGGAACTTTGGCTTTAGTTCAAAATCAACAAGTTGAAATGGATTTAATGAAAGAATCACTTTGTAAATTAGGAGAGGTTCAATATTGTTAAAATGAAAAAAATATTATTAGCTTTATTACTTGGAATGTTTTTAATTTCTTTAGTTAGTGCAGAAATTCAAACACTCGGAACTTTCCCACAAGGGGAAGAAATAAATTTAATTCAAACTTGTGCTAATTGCACATTCAATAATATAACTTCTGTTATTGGTTCAGATTCTCAACAGATAATAGGAAACTTTCCAATGACAAAAACTGGAAGTGTTTATAATTTTACTTTAACTTCTGGGAATACTACTCAATTAGGAGAATATATTGTTAATGGTATTGGAGATTTAGACGGAGTTGATACAGTTTGGAATTATAATTTGTTTGTAACTCCTAATGGACAAAATTTTACAACAGGAAAAGCCATAAGCTATATTGGATTTATAATTATTTTATTATTCTCTTTTTTATTAACATTATATGGGGCATATAAAGTAAGATGGAAACATTTAAGGAATGATGAAAATAAGATAATAACAATAAATGATTTTAGATATGTAAAAGTATTCTTATTTGCTATTGCTTATTCTGAATTAATGTTCTTATTTGGATTAAGTTATAAATTCTTTAGAGAAGCAAACATAGAAGGATTTCCTGAATTCTTTAATTTTATTTATCAATTGTTCTTAAATCTTATGTATCCACTGATAGTCTTTTTAATAATAGTTGTCTTTGTAATTTGGATAAATAATAAAAAATTAAGTAAAAACTTAAATCTTGGACTGGACAGATGATAGCTAAAGATAAAATTAACAATGGAAGAAGTCGTAAGGGAGTAAATAGATATATAGATGAAGAATTCGCTAAAATATTGGATGAAATAAAAAAATCAAGAATAGCTTCAGGAATAGATGAACCGAATAATATGAAAGCAGATTGGAGAATAACTTTAGCAATAGCAAGACACCCAAATTTAAAGGAGAAAATAATGAAGGATGTTATAAATGCAACTCTTGAATAATAAAAATGAGAAAATTAATAGAAGACCGAAGAGGAAACTATGCAGACGTTTTTATATTTATAATTATGTCATTTGTAGTAGTTATTTTCTTTGGAATAATGTATTATGGATTCAGTTTATTTGATACTGCTTTATCAACTATTCAATTTGATATAGGAGATACTAATTTTACCACGATAGTAGATCAAACATGGGGAGAAGTTTATGATGCTTATGATCAATTAAAAACAATAGCTTATGTATTAATTTTTGGAATGATATTAACTATGTTTATTAATGCTTGGGCAATAAGAAGACCACCAATATTTTTAATAATTTGGATTATCACTAGCTTAGTCTCAATCATAGTGGGAGTATATATAAGTAATACCTATCAATTATTATTAAATAATCAAGACTTTGGTTCAACATTACAGTCCTTTTCGGGAGCAAGTTACTTAATTTTATATATGCCATATCTTGCAGGAATTTTTTCCCTCCTCAACGGATTAATATCTCTCGTTGGAATAAATAGAAGTAAACGTGAAGAGGGGGCTATGTAATATGAAAAAACTATTTATCCTAATGTTTTGTATGATTCTCTTAATTGGAAGTGTAAGTGCTTTTTCAATAAGTGATATTGATGATGTAAAGGACTATGATAAAAATTTAAAAACATATTCATTGGATAACTTCTTTGGTTTTGGAAAACACATCGCAGATTTAGAATTAAAGACACCTCAAGAATTTAAAGTTCCTATTGGTTATCAAAAAGTAGCAGAGATTGAAATTAAGAACGGAGAGAATGATTACGAAAATATAATTAATGGAATAGAACTTTATAATATTAGGGATGATATGAAAGAGGTTGTTAGAGATGTTGATTACAAATATAAAACAATTATTCAAGTTCCAAGATATGAAACTATTTGTGATAAAGGTTTTTCTGAAAATGGAACAGCAATAAATACGAATTGCAGACAGAAACAAATAGGATTAAAGGATAAAGTTGAGTGGTTGGATTTTACAAAGAACTCTTTATTAAAAGGAGAAAATTTAACTCTTGGAATATTTACAGATGTTAAAAAAGGAGATTATATTGAATGGGTTATTAATGTTTATGGAAATGAAAAGTTAACGGCATGGGCATTTTGGACTGCAAGTTTAGATGTAAATTTAATTTCCTATTATCCTTTAAATGAAACTTCTGGAGTAGTTTTAGATGTTCATGGAAGTAATAACGGAACAAATAATGGGGCAACAAGAGGGGCTACAGGAATTATTGGAAACGCATTTGAATTTAATGGAAGCACATATGTTTCTTCAACTTACGATTTCACTTCGGATTTTGGAAATGGTGATTTCACTATGTCTTTATGGATAAATCAAACTACATTAGGAGCAGGGCAAAGATTATTATATCAAATTCATAGAACTCCAAACAAGGGTTTCTATCTCTCAACAAATAATAGTGATGGTGGCGAAATATCACTTTACTTATTCGGAACAAGTGCATCCACAATTCATTACACAACATCATTAAATATGGTTGCAGGAAATTGGTATAATATAGTTGTTAGAAGAACCTCAGGAATATTAACCATAGATGTCAATGACAATCAAGAATTAAGTGAAGCAACATCCGCAGGAGATTTAAGTGATACTGGAACATTCGATCCTTTCTATACTGCTGTATCAAGAGATATAGCTTCTTTTTTTGATGGAATTATGGATGAAATTGGAATTTGGAATAGAAGTTTAATTGATTCTGAAATATCAGATTTGTGGAATGATGGAAGTGGTTTGAATTATTTTATTAGAAACGAGTTACCACAGATTACTTTAAATTCTCCTATTGATACTTTCAATTCAACAAGTCAAACAATAGATTTTAATGGGTCGGTTGTATCTATTTTTGGAATTACGAATGTAACATTATCTATAGATGGAATTTTGAATGAAACAAATTCTTCTGGAATAAATGATACAGATTATTTGTTTACCAAAACTTTAAGTGAAGGAAATCATAATTGGACTTATGAATCTTGTAATATTAATGGGTGTGCAACTGCAACAACAAGAAATTTTACAATAGATACTATTTTACCACAAATAAATATAAGTTACCCAGATGGACAAAATTTCCCTTATTTAGTAAATTTAAATAATATCACTTTGAATACAACAATCACAGATACTAATTTAGATACTTGTTGGTATGAATATAATTCAACTAATACTACTTTTTCTTGTTCAAGTGAGGTGTTAAGTGAAAATAATTTAACTATAAATAATGAAAGTATAATAATAGTTTGGGCAAATGATACTTTAGGACAAGAAAACAGTTCAACTTCAGATTGGACTTATGATTTATTTGATTTTAATAATTATACTTTTGATGCAACAATAACAGAAAGCAGTTCAATAACATTTATAGGAAATTTCCAAACAGGAACTACAATAAGTTCAACTTTCTTAGAATACAATAATACAAATTATTCAGTGTCAATAGATTCTTTAGGAGGAAATAGATACACTCTAACTTCCACATTAACAAGTCCGTCTGTAAGTTCAGATACAAATATAACTTGGTTCTTCTGGGTAAATAATATAAATGCCACAAGCCAAAATCAAACAGTTCAAAATATAAATTTAGATGATTGTTCAAGTTATACTAATTATATTGTAAACTACACCCTAGTAGATGAATTAACACAAATTGAAATAAGTAATGTAAATTCTTCAATAGAATCTTTAATTTATTTAAGAACAATAAGTGGAGAAATTATAGAACAATTTAATGAAACATTTACTGGAGATTCAACACCAACAGTTTGTTCAGAAATACAATTAAATGAAACAGGATTAAGACTTTGGGAGCAATCAAGGTATGGTTCAGATGACTATGTATTTGAACAACATAATATCCAAAATGCAACCATGACTTCACTACCAAATGAAATTACATTAAGAGATCTACCTTCAACTTCTGCAACGACATTTAGAATAACATACAAATCAGAAACTTTCTTGCCAATTCCAGATGCTGTAATAAGTATTCAAAGAAAATATATCGGAGAAGGAGTATTCAAATCAATAGAATCTCCAATTACAGATGCAAATGGGGAAGTAAGTGCAAGTTTAGATTTAGAGGCAGTAATTTATAGAATAGTAGTAAGTGAAAATGGAATAACTTTATCCACATTTGAAAATCCAGCAGTTGCCTGTGATAATATTTTAACTGGAGATTGTACCATTAATATAAATGAAAAACAAACAATTAATCTGATAAATAATTATGACACTATAAATGATTTTAATTTTGGAATTACACAAGACAATAGAACAATTACATTAACATTTGAAATACCAAGTGGAGAATCAAAATCAGTAAATTTATTTGTAAACCAATCAACAATCTTAGGAAATAAAACAAGTTGTAACCAAACACTTTTAGCAACAAGTGGACAAATCCAATGTGATATAGACCTTTCATTAGGAGATGTATTTACAAATATAAGAATTTCTTCAGATAGTGTATTAATTACAACAGCTTCAACCATAATTTATGAAGATAGAAGTCAATATTTCGGAACAGATAATATAGTATTAACTTTCTTTTTAGTTTTAAGTCTGGTTCTTTTATTTGTTTCAGATGCAATAATGGTTTTAATAGGATTAATAATTGGACTAATTGCAAGTAGTTTAATGTTATTTTTAAATTCAGGAAGTGTCTTTGGAACAACATCTGTATTAATGTATTTAATAGTAATAATCGTAATCCTAATAATTAAAATATCAATAAGACAAAACAGGTAGCGATTATGGATAATATAAAAGATTTCGCAATATCATCAGTATTTATGTTAGTATGCAGTGTCTCTATTTTATTCTTTGCTTTAGGTTATCCTGCATTAAACAATCAACAATCTGTTTTAATAGATAATCCAGCTTTCAATAATACAGCACAAAATTTATCAATTTTATTAGGTAATTATCAAACACAACAAAATATAAATATTAATATTTCAACAGCAGACACACCACAATCATCAGCAGAAGGATTATATTTAATTTCAACCACTGCAACTTCAAGAAATTTAATGAGTCAATTAACAGAAAGTTTTGTACTTTTAACAACTTTATTAGGAAATGTATTTGGACTAAGTGGTACACAATTTATATTTATCACAGGATCATTAATAAGTTTGTTTGGGTTAGTATTATTGTACTTTGTAGTCAAGAATTTGAGGTGGGGAAATTAAAATGTTTAAGTTAAAAAATAAATTAAGGAGAAGAAATTAAAATGCCCTATCCTGAGTTTGGAAGTGGGGAGGGTATGGCTTCCTTATTCCAATATGCGAAACAAATAATTCCTTTTTATGATTCCCTACTTTTTGGGGTTATCTTGGCAGTTATTGTTTTTTCTATCTACTTTATACAAGAATCTAAAAAAGGTAGAGGAGATTTCCCAGTAGCTTTTGCTGTAGGAAACACAGCCACGACAGTTTTAGCAATAATAATAAGCATGATTTCAGATTTTATGGGTGGAACAACACTAGGAATATTAATCTCATTAACAATAATATCTTATATCTGGTTGTTTTATTCTGATCCTTAATTTGTGAACAATGTTGGGGTAGTTTAACAGAGTATAAAAAGGAAGAATATCTAATTAATATTAGATTTGTGGGGAATGGTTTTCACAAATCGGCTATTTCTCACAAATTAACTAAATAAATGAAAACGAAGATGCAATTCAAGAACAGGAATGGTGTTCTAGGTCTTGAAACAGCTAAGCAAGTAATGGTTACTTTCCTTATACTTGCTGTTACCGCAATTGCTGTGTTGTTAGCTTTGGTCTCTCTACAGAATGCAAATATCTTTGTATCTGGTAGTTCAGCAGATACGGCTACAACAAGTATTATAGGTAATATTTCAGCTGGATTAGTTACTTTCTTCGCTTCAACAGGAACTATCTTCAGTATCCTTATTGTTGTTGTAATTATACTTGCAATTTCAATAATTATCTGGGCTGTCGGTAGATTCGGTCAGCAAACGGAAGGAACTGTCAATCTATAAAGTCCAATAAGAACTGATGGTGGATTCCCTACCTAAAGACAGATAAGGGAAAATAAGGATAATGGGGTAAAACTCAAAGAGCATCCAAATCCTTCTACATAATAAAAGAAAATGAAACTACAAAATAGAAATGGAGTATTAGGTTTAGAAACAGCTAAACAAGTAATGGTTACTTTCCTTATACTTGCTGTTACCGCAATTGCTGTACTTCTTTCTTTAACTGCATTAGATGATTCTATTGGGGACACAATAGACATATCTCTTTCTCCTACTGTCACAGTTCTTAATGAAACTGGGGCTTATGTTAATATTTCAGGTTATACATTAAGTGGATATAATTCTACTTGGAGTTCAATGAGTGTAGATGCTGTTTGGGCAAATGCAATTCCTGGAGCAGGAGTTGGAACCCCTTATTTAATTCCTTCAGCAAATTATACTCTTTCAAGTGTTGGAGTTCTGACAAATGCAACACAAGTAGATAATTCAACAGAATATGATAATGCAAATGTAAGTTATAATTACCTATTTAGTATAGACAGTGGAACTGTAACAAGTATTATAGGTAATATTTCAGCTGGATTAGTTACTTTCTTCGCTTCAACAGGAACTATCTTCAGTATCCTTA
>LAZR01002675.1_pt1 | contig 10217 bp, 19 predicted proteins | sample 329461 | NCBI WGS metagenome assembly LAZR01 (sample SAMN03002196, study PRJNA259156) | marine sediment metagenome | biome: sea floor; feature: Hydrothermal impacted sediments; material: marine sediment; isolation source: Loki non-amplified sample from Loki's castle hydrothermal vent sediment ...
GCTTTATCGACTTGCTTTTGTACTTGAACGGGGAGCGCACTCATGGCGTATTCCTCCAATAGTTATGTTTTACATTTTTCAAGGATAGACGGAGCCGTGGCAAATCCCTTGATGATGCTATCAGTTACTTCGACCTTGCCTTGTGCTCGTCTGAGCTTTACAACGTCCAAATGCTGAGAGCATTCATCCCGAAACTTTTCTCGGTTTTCCGCAATCCATTCCAGTACTACCGTGAAATCCGGATGTCCTCGGAGGTTCACTAATGCTTGCGCTGATTCTTTAGTTAATTTCAAGGGTGTTCGAGTGCTACATACCGTATCGCTCGTTCCTCGCTTCTTCGTCGCTGAGAGAGCCATCGTATCCGGCATCAACTGCCGAACCATCTTTCGATGAATCGCCTGCTCTGCGAGCTTCCGGAGTGGCGTGTCGGATTTTGATATCCTTAACGCCGTCCAGGTTTTTCAGAATGTGCTGCTTGCTTGTGGAGAGCTGGGCCATTATTAGCCTTTTCCACCAGCGCCGTGCGGGTCGCCAACGCCAGACTTTACGCCTGCCGTTCGGTTGATTGGTAGATCGCGATTACCCTTTGTGGGCCCGCAGAACTTACTAGACTTGACAGACGAATGTGACTCGTTGCCAGTCTGGTTATAGCCCTCGGACGGGCTGTCGGGCAAAAATTTACCTTTGATCATGGTCGTGTCCTCATACGTATGGGGGGAATTCACACCGAGTCTAACGCAGCCATTTACGAGAATCAACCACCAGCTCTCATCCCTGGGCGGCCAGTCACGCCTGTGAAGTCTGCTTCGATCTCCCGACGCGCTTCCTCAGGCGGTGCCCGTTCATCCTCGGGGGCTGGGGTCTGGCTGGGGTCACCACCTTGGACGGGCGCAGTTGGCACGCCTTGCGCCTGGGCGGCAGCTTGCTGTTGCATATTCAACTGAATCTGCTCGTCATCAGGGACGGTACGCTCGTGTTCCAGGCCCAGATTCTGAGCAACGCTGCGCAAGACATTGGCGCGGCCTTCTGGTCCAAGGATTGCCATATCGATCGGGTTCGCTGTGAGCTGCAAGAATTCAAGCTGCCTCATGCGATCCTGTTCACGCTTCACGGCGTGGCCAACACCCTTCACAACGATCAACTCATCGCCCCGGAACATGTTCGGGTTCGTGAGCATGATCATGTCATACAACTGGTGCAGAATCGGGTCGATCACATCCCGGTCAATACTGGCCGCGATATTCTGTAGGGTCTTCGAAGCATTGCCCATCAGCATTGCCAAACCGGACGCAGTCCTGCCAGCACCGCCGACTTTCTGATCGCCGGTCATGTACTTGGGAATCGCGCTGATCTCATCACCCATTGACGACCAGGATGTGTAAATGCCCATGAGTTCAACCACGTTCATTTCCGGCTGGAAGAACTCAATCGGTTTCGTGCCGGAGGTCACAAGTGCTGGGTCGTAGTTCACGTGCCAACGTTTCCAGGGGTACAAGTCATCTGTCTCGCCGGGCTGTAACACAGCGTCGTTGATTATAACTTGCGGGCCTGACGCAATTCCTGCGTTGTTGACCAGCGAGCGAGCAGCGGCGTTGCAAATTGTTTGAACGTCTTCAAGCAGATCCGGCAGCCCGTAACCAATCAAGGCTCCGGGGATCTGCTCGAAGGCGGTAATATAGTAGGGGGCGCGTTGGTTTGTAGCCGGATTGATCTGAACCTTAATCACATAGCGATCGATCAACCATGCAGTAACGAAGTATTCCTCAGTTTTATCGGGAACTTTATCGTCGCTCATGCCCCATTGTGAGAGCAGTTCGCCTGATACCCAGCCTGTGTACTCGGCTGTATCAATCAGGGAAGTAGCAGTGCGTGCCCAACGTTCGCGATCTTCGAGTTCAGCCCGAGCTGTATCAATCGTATCCCACCATTCGTGAAGGCCATCAACCATCGCCATCTTCAAAACTGCATCGATAGCCTCAGAATTGTATCCAGGCAAACCTTTTACGGAACGTAATTCCTTACGCGTAACTTTAATCCGCTCAATAAATTCAGCCTGTTCAATCGTAGCAGCGCCCGGTGACCAATACAGGTCAAATGGCGATACACGTTTCCAGAACATCTTGGGGATCGATTGCTGCGTCGGCTTTTTTTCCACCCACTTAGTCTGTGTAATGCGACGGACCTCAGGCCCCTTCATAACGGCGAAAGGGAAAATAGGTAAGTCAATCAAGAACTCAGCGAATGCTTGATAAAAGTTGCCCTCAACAAGAATGTCATTAAGTTGGTCCCCCGCCTTTTCTGCCTCGTCGTGAGCAACTTTTTTAGCTGCTCGTTCGGCTGCCTTCCGGAGCCCTGCAATTCGATCGGCGACCATTTGCTGGTCAACCTGTTGCCCCAACTGCATCAACGTATTCACTTCTACATTTACGAGTTGTTGAATATCAGTTTCGATACTGGCCGGGGTGACAGGAACTGGGGTGGGTTCAACATCCCATGGACGTTCTTGGGATAGATACACATCACGAAGGAGTGCAGTGGCGGCGCGACACTTCGTCGGTGTCACTCTGGCAAAAACCTCACTGCCTCCAAATTGTTTGATCTCGTTCAGCTTTCCGGCATCGTACATCCCCTTGTATGTTCGCAGAGCATTGAGTAGTCGTTCTGAAATGCCCTCGGCATTGCGGAAGTTCCGCATGTCAACCATTCTTGCGCGAATGTGACTTGCTAACTGATCTTCAACTGCTTCTTCTTGCTGTTGGCGTAGTGTATCAGCCTCGACGCTTTCCTGATTTTGAAGCTGCGTGCTAGAAACGACGCGAAGCATCCCTCGGCCAGCGTCGGGACGTACGGGAATAGCCTGGGGGGTAGAGGTCTGTAAGGTAGCCATGAGCCTCATCTTGCAGGTATGATGTGCCGGAGTCAATCATAACCCACGGAGATCCAGATGGAAACCGCTCTGGTTATTCAAGACGACCAATTAAATCTAGGCCATCTCAGCGCGACGATATGTGCAGAGCTGGCTGCAGGGCTCGCCGATGCTGATGGCATCATGGCCAAGTACGAGATTTCTCAGGCCCAATGGCGGAAACTGAAATCCGCCCCCGCATTCCGTAACATGCTCAAGGACGCCTTGCGCAAATTCCAGGGGGATATTGGGGCTCCTGCCCGAATCAAAATGAAGGCAGAGATTCTTTTGGAGGACTCTTTGCCGGTGCTCGACGGCATAATTCACGACAAAGGAGGAGCCGTCGGAAACAAAATTGACAGTGTCAAACAACTCGCAATCCTAGCCGAAAAAACTGGTAATAAATCCAACGAGCAAGGCGGACCCAGTGGGACTGGTTTCAGCGTCAATATCCATATCAACACAGGTGACGGTCAGGAGGCCGAACCTGTTATGGTCATTGAGCAACCCCCAGAAGATTAAGTCCAGGAACCTTTTGGTAAGGCAGGTTTGCTCGGGCGCGAGCACATCGCTGCCATCACCTTCCCCAAATAGTTTGCATTCGTAGACATGCACATATACTGGAGGGAGTCACAGAGGTCAGACCATGGATGTGTTTTCTCTGGCTTGTCTTCCAACACTCCAGTCTGCTTTCGTCGATATCGATACCAGTATTTCATCGCCTGGATTAACTGAACGCACTGGTTTGAAAATATAAGTTGGGGGCCACCATCCACCTGATGCAAAAGCATTTGCTCTACTGCACGTATTCGGGGGTCCACATTATTCGTCGGGGCTGCATAGACATCGAATCCTAATCGCCGCAATACATCGAACGGTGAGTCTTCGTTGGTCTGAGATTTATCCCGACCCTTCGGGTCAGCGACCATAAATATTTTCATCCCCATATATTTTTCATGCAGGAGGGGGCGCAGTAACGTCGTCGCAAATTGTTCAATGCCCATATCTTCCGACGATAGTTCATCATGTATACCGAGTCGCCCGCGATTATCAATCTGCCCAATTAAGCAGGCGGGGGTTCGGCCAAAATCCTGGCCGATCATAATGGGCATCGACTCAATAATCTCTAACGTGTCATGCTCGACTATGTGAAAGCCGGGATTGAAAGACGCTCGAAATACTGCTTGGCCACCCAAAGATTTTCCGTACTGTCCGTGAACATGGATGTCCACCCAATCGTCGTTGTTGTTGGCTTCAAGATTTGGGTAGTAATTATCCGGCAGGTTCTCGACATTCTCAGCATTCTCGTCGAGGCCACCGGGCTGACGAAAGAAAGCCCAGTTCGGTGGACGCTCAATCTCCAACTTGGTGTACCAGTCGGAATCTTCGTCGGGCGGATTTGACTCAGCAATGATGCCAAACCACGTCGGTTTAGCAATGGCCTTGGATGGGAAACGCCCCAGACGACCGGAAATTGCATCGATGAGCCCAATATCAATTTCGCGAAACTCACTAATCCACGCACCTGTGAGGTTGAGGGATAGCAGTCGCTGTTGATCCTGTTTAGTGTCCAAAGGGATAAGCATCCAGTCACTCTCCACTCTCGTGCCATCAGCCAAGGGGAAACGCACCTGAATCGTGGCATCTGTGACGCGGAAGTGAGCGATTGGCGAAAGCCAAAGCTGGATGTCGGCGAGACATGTCTGCCGCAACTGCTGTAAAGTATTACGGACAATCGCCATGCGCGTTTGCCGGACACCTCGTGCGTTGGGTTCTTGCAGTCTTGCGCGTCTTAGTAATTCCATAAAGCAACCGGCTGATTTTCCGGAACCAACAGGCCCCATGATCAACCGGGTAAAAGATTTGTCCAGCATAAATTTGCCAACAGTTGGCGGCGTTACGAAATTTAATTCGTTGGGGTTGGCATCGCCACTGACATCTCGTTGGTCACCAATCATGCAATAGCCCTCTTTAAGAACGGCACCAAAAAGGGATTCTTAGGGTGTCGTTCATACCATTGGATCACTCCTTTGATGAACGCCTTATCCCCTCGTCGTAGAGCATCAACAATTCGATCTGAGTCGTTAACGTTCTCGAACAACTGTGCAACTGTAACCCTAGACTTCACCGGGGATCTTCCTTGCTTGTTCCCACATTTTCCAGTCGGCGTCATAGAGTTGTCTCCACTGTCGATAATTCTCCGCCGAACATTGAGGACTTGGTCGAGATTCTGTTTTCCGAAAATGCATCCCAAGTTTTCTCGGTGACACCTCGATAGATGGATTCGCCAACATATAGCACAGGCTCACCAAGGTACATCCTTTTATCGCCATCCCCTCCAGTTGAGAGTGCATAGAACGAACATGTAAGTCCATCGTCTCTTGCGGCGAAGAAAGCATAAATGTCAATAGATCGTCGAGGGATGTACAGGGCGGATAACCACGGCGTTCCATATGCATGTCTTGCGGAGGCCAGAACATCGCCCAAGCTGAAAGTAACCTGTCCCAAGGATTTCGCACGACGATAAATCTCTGCAATGCTTTCATCCACAGTTTTCGGTTCTGGTTGTACGAATAAGTTCTTAACAGCGTTGTAGAACCACACCTCGGGAAAACGCGTACGCCGATTTCGCCTTTGACTATCCATCCTACATCCGGGTCCATCACGCTGCCATCGGCGGCGGATCAAAGACCAACGGCCCTTCTGGTAAAGCTGGAATAATGACCAAAAGGTTTGGGCCGAACGTTGTATCAAAAGTTACTACACTGTCGAAGTCGGCGCATAGTGCCCAACCTTGATTGGATACATTTTTGTCGTTCCCCGAATTTTCGAACTCTACGACTTTCGGGACCATGACGATCGCTCGATACTTCATTTCATAGTGCCAAGATAAGTGTCCACCGCACGTCGCATAAGTTCAGACATTGGCAAGCCGGTCTTCTCGGAATGCTTCATCATCCGCTTGTACTGTGGTTTGGTTAGGATCAAGTGTATTCGAACACCATCCATTGATTTACGAGGCATCAGATTTCCCTTTGCCGGACGACATCAATCGTCCTGCCGTTAATATTAGTGATGTATGCAATCTCAAATTCTTCGTCAGGGCCAACATGCTCGTAGTGGCAAGAATCACCATCTAACGTACGAGACATTTCAACGCTAATGCATTCTGGTCCCTGCTCAACTTGGTACTGAACAACGGCATACGACTTATAGGTTTTGTCGCGACGTACAAATCTGACTGTAAACATACTATTCCTTAATTTGGTTTCCAATCCGGGTCCATGCACTTTCGCACATTCATTTCGAATTGGGCAATAATTTGTTCCTGTGTGATCCCGCCCATGGCAGCTCGATTAACAACGTAAGTTGCCATCTCAATCACCGCATTTACATACCACGCGGCTCTCTCCCCTGGATTCTCTGGGACCGATAATCTGTTTTGTTTGTTTTCACTTGCCATTTTTAGTGCCAAATTACGTTAGCCGTACAACCAGCGGATCTCAATTCCCAATAAGAGAGTACTGCATTCTTTCTATTGGCAGCACGTCCACAACCTTTACTGACCGCATCGCATATCATTGTTACGCTGCCACCTGGGCAGGTTGATTTAAGATTCTCATACCTCGCCAACGCTTTTTCGTACCTCACAATGCGCGCATCCTCACGCTCGTATTCTTTCTGCTCGATCAAGCCGGAGATACATAGTTCGTCCCCCTTACACCCAGCAATTTCTTCCTTGGAAAGAGTTGCGCATCCACTCACCGCAAAAAGTGCGGCGATTAAAATCAACCTTTTCATATCCGCATCCTCAGATAAAATTGTCCCTCTGAGACTACCACCCTTGCCCCAAGGATTCCAGGGCAAGGGCAGTGGGGATTATGCCTCGGTTGTGGGCTGATCGGGGAACGGTTGCTCGATCTGAATCGCAGCATCGGCTGGGAGATCAAAGATGTCAATTGAGCTAACATCTTCGGGGCCGATGATTACAGTTTCGCCTTCTTCTTCTTTTTCGGGATCACCCTTCTCGTCATCAGACTCAGGAATATCGAAGAAACCGTGGTCGTCACCGGCCTCACCTTCCTCGGACTCCGCAGTTTCGGCTCGATCATCGATCACGCCGCCGACAACTTCCTCGTCGGCCTCCGTGGTTTTCTCGTCCGCGTCATCCGTATTGACATCGAAATCTTCGGCTTCGACTGGGAGATCGGGAGATATGTCAGCGCCTTCTTCGAGAGTGGCGGTGGGTACCTCAGCTTCGACAACTGCCGCTACGGCTGAGATGAGCAACTTTTGGTTGCCGCCAACAGTCAGGTCAATTGAATCACCGGCCTCAACAGGCCACGTTTTGCGTACGTTACCTCCGAGGGTCACATCGATGGAGAGGGATTCCTCACCAGTTGCTTCTATACGTACGTTTCTCATTTCGAACTCCAGGTTTGGCCCCAAGGAGGGGGGCTGTGGGCGCACTATAACATTAAACGCCCACCAATCAAACCTGGAATCTTACGGAGCTTGCTTGCCCTCTACACTAAGGCTGAATGTAAACGACGGGCCACCAGTACCGCCGACATCCCACGAGGCTCGTATGGTACCGCCGACCGGGCCAGATAAAGCCCGCCGGACTGTAGCCTCAGCAACCTGTTGTGGGAACGTATCGATCACAAAGTACACGCCCGTTGCGGGGTGTTTCTCCTCGATCGTTACGTCCAGTGTTGGGTTCGTCCCCGCCTTAGCAGTGATGCTAAGAACGAAGATTGCCTTGTCAGGGGTGTAGCCTAGATCAGCGCCGTCACCATCAACTGTTTCAGCTCCCGATGCATGAAGCACAGATTCTTGTGCGAATGCCCTGCTCATTAGTTCTCGTCTCCCTCTTTGCCTTGAACCGAAACGGTGAAATCGTAATCAGCGCCGGAGACGTGTGTGATGGCGTAAGAGATACGGAGGATCGACTCAAGTAGGTTACGTGGGGTATCCGCCTTGAACTCAATCCGCTCGCTACCGATAGAGCCAGTCACTTGGGTGAAAGTTTCGATGGTGAAATACTTGTTTGACACCGGGTCTTTGGATTGGACCACCACATCCAGTGTCGGGGTATTGCCGTCGGCTTTGGTAACATCGAGGACAAACACGACAGCGCGTGGGAGGACTTCGACATCTGAACCGACTTGCCCAGCGCCAACTGTTTTTCCAACGGCGGCGATGAGCTGTTGTCTAAAGATTTGCATGGTCGTGCTCCAGGAAGGATGAATTCACCCCTGCATAGTACTCAGGAAGCTGGCCAGGGTCAACCGCTTAATCCTCCCACCAGACGGCTTTTTTCATGGCTGTCTTCATACTTGGTACAGCCAAATGTGTGCCATAGTCATGGCAGACGATCTTGCCATTGGGGAGCTTGCCCCAGTTTCCTACCTTACTATCGGATAGCCAAATGGGGATGCGCTTGTGCCGCCTCTTAAGCTCCGCCAGCGAGACAGGCATGGTGCGCGCCTGGAGTAGCCAGTTCCCATGCGGGCTGATCCGGACACAGGGTGCGATCCATTTTAGTATTTCTGCGCAGCCACAAGCTGACTGCCAGAAATTAAACTCCATCACATTCTGGAACATATCGGTCGTGTTGACCTCCACCTTTACAACAAAATCGCGATTGCCTAGATACACAAAAACCTCTCGCGATACCCCATGGCCGAGTTCTTCTCCACACAAAAACCGTATCCCATCTGTGAGGAACGCCTTATTGTAGACCTCCCATTGGATGGTCATGACCAGGGCCAGAAAAAACTTCCAACCAATCGCCATACACCCAACACAAACCCAACAGCAAGGACGAGTAATATAACGCACTCCTGCCAGTTTTCGGCGACCCATATCCAATCAATCATTACGCGCCCTCCCTATTTGCAAGATATTTCAAAAGCCACATTACAGCCTCATCGATCTTGGTTTGCGCGATGCTGAGTTCACGTGCCGCGCCGTAGCGCTGAGCCAACTCAATCGTGTACCGCTGAAAGTCGTCGCCGTGTTGGCTGATCAAAGCCAAGTCCTGCTCCTCGGCAGAGCGTGGTTGCGGGGGCGTTACCCCCGTCGGTGCCTTCACCAACTGCACAACTTTCCTACACTCCTCACGCGTGAAGTGATCGGGATCTTTCGGCGCGTCGTGAATTTCTCTGTCGTCACTCATGTTTAGTAGTTCCTTATAAGAGGTGTAAGCGGAACTGTCTGCCCCGCCAGTTTATGCGTGCAGTCGTTCAAAAACTGCCACTCGCCATCTATCAAACGCGAATGGCATTGGCGCTGTTGCCGTACGCCGTCCACCGTCCACCCGTATGACACCATCAACGAAGGCGTGAACGTCGGCTTCTTCATGTCGCCGTTAAACTCCCACGTCTTACCAAAAACATGGTGCATCTCACAACCAGGGCACCAGACGAGGTACCCACCCTGATCTGTCCGCTCCAATAAGGGCTCAGTGCTCACCAGCGCTTCCGGCTGTTCTCGCCGTACCTGCCTTCAATGGCACTTAGTGCTTGCGATAAGAACTCGACTGTGGTCACAACACGGGCGCGTGCTGTCGAGCCGTCGGGTAACTGGACTCCGAATGAGATTGCGGCCTCAGGCGCATTGGTTCGCTCACCGATGTCCGTCGTAATGATCTCCAGGCCAGCGCCGAGGAAAGTATTCTCAGTCGCTTCTTTGAAGCGCTCATCGTTGCCGAGGGAAAGATCAATGTTGCTCATTCGTTAGCTTTTCCTGTTGTGCGTCCGTTAGCTTATTGGGAAGAAGCACCAGCACTTAATTTTATCTGCTGGTATTTTTGCCCGCTTCTCGGCAGGTGGTTTCGGCAGCGGCCAATCTGCGGGCTTAGGTTCGGGCGCAGGCTCGTAGCTCATTCTATACCTTGACCCTTTCTATCCTGCGAGTCCTTCACTGCCAACACCTGCCCATCGGCATTGTGAACAACATCGACATCCGTCAGCAAAATCCGTTCCTCCCCTCCCCTGCCCGCACCGACCCGAAGGTCTATCGAGCTATCTTCAGGAGTCCGGAGAGTGTCGATGGTCTTGCCTTGCTCGTTTACGACAAATGCGTGCGCGTAGCACTCACGCTCACCGATTGTCTCATAGTACGGGTTGTCGTCTTCGAGAGAACGAAACATACGGATCACCAACTTCAATGGTGAAGCTTTGGGGTCATCGTTGGAGTCGGGTTTTTCGCGTTCACAACGTTCAATTGAGACGCTGTAGCGTTCGCAGGAAAAGACTTCGTGCGAGTCCGTGTTGTGCATGTAGAATTTTAAAGTAAACATTTTGTA
>LAZR01002676.1_pt1 | contig 10211 bp, 7 predicted proteins | sample 329461 | NCBI WGS metagenome assembly LAZR01 (sample SAMN03002196, study PRJNA259156) | marine sediment metagenome | biome: sea floor; feature: Hydrothermal impacted sediments; material: marine sediment; isolation source: Loki non-amplified sample from Loki's castle hydrothermal vent sediment ...
CTCATCGATTTTCTCACTAAATTCTTCATTAAAGCCAAATTATTGATAACTAATTTCTTTAAAACAATTTTCTTCTATATTAAAACCTATTACAAGGTTTTTTGGTTCCTTTTCAGTGCTTCAATTTCAATATTTTTTGGAATTCTCTTATCTGAGCTTATTTTAGGGATATTAATGGGCCCACTCCATCCTATATTACTAACATTAGCGATTTTTGGGTTTTTGTACTTGGTAATTCCTGCGGCAAAATCAACTGATGCTGATGTGATATTTAAAAGAAGGATAATACGCTTGTCTATTGGGTGGGGTAGTGTTATAGGTGTGTTATTTATTTATCTACCCATTGAGGGATATATTGCCACAACTTTTATATCAATTGCTGTTGTGGGTACAATAATTTTAGTTTATATTGGTCGAAAAGAAGAAAGAGAAAAAATATCAATCAAATGGAGATTTTATACATTGCTTTCTCTTTTCCTTTTATTGATAATCTTCGGTGCTTTGTTATTTTTACAACTTTCTATATTTAATCCATTTTAGAAATCACCGAAGTACACTCTTTTTCAGCAAAAAATTATCCATTTTAAACGAATTTTTTTAAAAAAAACACATCAAAATTCTAATTTTGAGGAAAAAATATTATAAGATTTATATATATGCTAAAATGAACTATTAATTAACAAAAATACATTTAATTACAAACTTAAAAAAGTGATCTAAAATATGGCTTCAAAAAGAATATTAGCAATTATTTTAGTAGCAGTAATAGCGGTGGGTGGTGGAGTAGCAGCGTGGTTTTTTCTATCAGCACCAACAACAAAGGGATATATTACTCCTGGAGCCCCGAGTGGTGTTGCTTCTGATCATATAATTAGGATCGGAGTCGCGGGTGATACAGGTGAAATTACAGGTGATGGGGCTTATAAAGGTGTACATTTGGCTATCAAAGAAATAAATGAAGCTGGGGGAATAGACATTAACGGCTCAGATTATTATTTTGGATATATAATGGAAGATACGGATGAAGGTAACCCCAATTTGGTTACATCTAGAGGAGTTGCTGCGGCAGAGAGGTTGGTATATGATAGAGATATTCAATTCGCTATTGGCGGATTCAGAACAGAAGCAGTATTAGCATACCAGGAAGTTTTTATGGATAATAAGATAATCTTTATGAGTGTAGGGGTGGCGACAGATATCTTTACTGATAATGTATTAAATTATTATGACAGATACAAATACTTTTTTAGAGCTATGCCTAATAACTCAACTTCATTGGGTGGGCAGATATTTTCCTATCTTTCATGGCAAATAGCGGTCTTGAATGCACAATATGGAGCAACTCATAATATTACCAAAGTTGGAATTTTAGCCGAAGATTTATCCTGGACAATATCTACGGTGAATTTTTTAAATACCTATATGCCCTTTATACCGGGGGTTTCCGTCCCAACGGGAGCTTCTATCAGATATGATATTACCTTGTCTGCGGCAGATATGAATACCCACATGCAAACGTTTGAGGATTTGGGAGTTGATCTAGTAATACCCGTAATTTCCGCTCAAGGTGGAATTATGATGATGCAAAATTACGCCGACTCTCAACGACCGTATATAGTAATAGGAATTGACGTCCAATCGCAATTAGATACATTTTGGGCCCAGAGTAGTGGAGCCGCTGCATATGAAACTGTAATGCAGGGTACGCATAGAGTCAATAAGACTCCTACTACCATCGCATTTTGGGATGATTTTCATGATTTATGGGGGCATGACCCACTTTATACAGCACAGGGTGCCTATGACGCGATGAGAAACCTTGCATGGGCAATCGATGGAACCAACTCATTAAATTCGGATGTTTTAATTACTAAAATAGAGACAGCAACTCCAGCAGCCGTCCTAGCAACCCCTTCAGCGTTTCCCGGTAGCATTACTGGACTTGGAGCACGCTGGCCTGGCAGTCACGAACTTCCTTCGGGATACCCATTTGGATATACTTTATGGGTCCAATGGAATAGTACTGGTGGTAAAGAGGTCCTCCCAACTAATGGTCATTTATATCCTGACGGTGCAGTTTCACCTATGGGAACATATTCAATGGCACCATGGGTTCATACACTCTGGAGTACTTAAATAAATTAATAATTAAAGCAAAAATAGAAATAAGTAATTTTTTTTTTTTTTAATCTTTATCTTGATTAAACAATATTTTTTTGCCTAAATATGTTCAAAAGATTATCTTTATAACAAATAGAGTAGAATATAAAATGTAAATAATTTTTATAAATTTAGTCCCCTGTGAATATTATGGTTAATGAGATTATGAACTTTTTATTTAATGGCACTCTACAAGGTTCTGTGTTGGCATTAGTTGCTATAGGGTATTCCTTAGTTTATGGAGTTGGGCACATTATGAATTTGGCTCATGGTGCCTATTTCATGGTAACTGGATATTTGCTTTTAACAATGGCAAATTATTTATTTCCAGGATTTCTTGGTTTTACTGCTAGTTTTAGTTCTTTTTCTGCTGGTTTTGAAAATTATATGGTTGGTCTTCTTATGGTAGTTCTTGTATTGCTTATTATAACAATTATTGGGGCGCTTTCATACATATTACTTATTAAACCTTTACAGGAATCTGCTGTAGGAGTAGTCTTAGTTACCTTTGGATTAGCTTTCTTTTTTGAACAATTAATAATGACTACAGAATTTGGTTCAGAAACTTGGTCTGTTAGCAAATTTAAATTTTTTATAGGAAGTACAGAGGTTTTAGGAATATCATTAATTAATCAGTACATTTTTCTTATAATTATTTCCATAATAGTTGTTGTAGTATTAGCTTTATTTATCAATAAATCAAAGCTTGGGAAGTCAATTCGGGCTGTCTCCCAAGACCGTGAGGCAGCAACTCTTATGGGTATAAATTCCAATAGAGTCTTCCTTTATACTGTTATGATATCTGCATTTCTTGCAGGCGTTGCAGCTATCTTATATTTACCAGGAGGTACTATAGATGGACCACGCATGGGATGGGCATACTTAACAAATTCATTCGCAGTAGTGATTCTTGGAGGGATGGGAAGTCTTTTTGGAAGTGTTGTTGGTGCCTTCATTGTGGGATATGTAGGTAGTTTTACAACAGTAATCTTACCGGTATTTATTCCCGGTTTTCCCGGGGCATCTTGGGCTCATGTAGTACCGATCATAATCATTATCGCAATGCTAATAATCAGACCTCAAGGGTTATTTGGAAAGAAAGAGGTAGACTAATTAAAAAGAAGAAAAATATTCTAAATGGATGAGTATAAGAAATGTCAAAATTAAAAGAAGAATTAAGTCAAAAAATATCTGGTTTCCCTAGTTATTTTAAGTCTTGGGTAAAAACTTTCAGTGGAGGATTGACGCTGCTCTGTTTGCTTATTCTTATTGTTCTTCCGTTTATTGTTCAAGGTCGGCATACTTTCATACGAACCTTATCTCTTGCCCTGATTTTTTGCATTTTTGCAGCAAGTTGGGATTTTCTAGCAGGTATAGCGGGCCAAATTAGTTTTGGGCATGCCATTTTCTTTGGAATAGCAGGCTATCTCTGTGCTTACTTTATTAAATATCAAAATTGGTTTGCTAGTTTTATTTTTTTACTTGTTGCTACGTTTTTTTGTTTGCTTGTTATTTTTAAAAAGAAGAGACTATATATCCTGCTCTTTTTTTTGTTGGGGGGTGATTTATTGTTTGTTGCTTTTATGTTTGTTGTTTATTTATTTTCCCCGATGTGGTTAGCGATTATTACTGGTGCTGTAGGAGCGGTATTTTTTGGTTTAATCATTGGAATTCCAAGTTTAAGACTTAAAGGTCCATATCTAGCATTAGGAACACTTGCATTTAACCTAATTCTGTTAAAGATATTTTTAATGGGATCACTGGCTAGCATATTTTTTGGTTCGGAAGGAATACCAGCTATTCCTAAATTATCATATAATGTTACGGAAGAATTTTATATATTATTAATTTCTATGATAATCTCTTTTATCGTTTTAATCCAGATTACTAAATCTAAGTTTGGTACGATTTTAAAATCTGTTAGGGATGACGAGACGGGAGCTGTTGCATCAGGAATTGACACAACTAACTATAAAATTTTCGCATTTATGATAAGTGCCTTCTTCGCGGGATTGGCCGGTGCATTTTATGCTTTATATATTGGAGCCGTAAATCCTACGGGAAATTATGGTATGTTAAATTCATTTTTAGTCATTATCATGGCATCCTTAGGCGGAGTGGCAACAATTTCTGGATCAGCAGTAGGAGCATTTTTCTTTATCTTCCTTGAATTTGCTCTTATTCAAGCAGAACTCCTAAATTGGGTACAATTAATTTTTGCTATAATTTTGATTGTTGTTGTTAGATTTTCTGAGCGTGGCATTTTACGACCCGCTTTAGAGTATCTAAAAGATTTATGGGATATATTAGCAGGAAGATAGAAATTGGGATCAAAAAATAAATTTTAATCAAAGTGAGTTAAATAATGGGAACCATCTTAGAAGTCAGAAATTTAACCAAAAAGTTTGGAGGATTGACAGCTGTCAATGATTTTAGTTTTGAAATTAAGCGTGGAGAATTTATAGGTTTAATTGGTCCAAACGGAGCGGGTAAAACCACTGTATTCAATCTAATATCGGGATTCGAAAAACCAAACTCGGGTTCAATTCGATTTGATGGAATTGATATTACGGGATTAGTACCTTACAAGATTGTAAATTTAGGAATTGCTCGAACTTTTCAATTAGTACGATCATTTAAATTCCTCAGCTTGCTTGATAATGTAACAGTCTCATGCCTTTCAAAAAGAGGAAAAGAAGCTTCAAAAAAAACTGGAACTGATAAGTATGCTAGCTCTATTCTTGCTTCTGTTGGTCTCATAGATAAAGCTAGAGTACCGCCAGTTATTTTACCTCACGGTGACTTAAGAAAACTACAGATTGGTAAGGCTATTGGAACTAATCCTGAATTTCTTCTCCTTGATGAACCTTTCAGTGGACTTTCTTTTGAAGAACAAGTGGTAATTACGAATTTGATAAAGGAACTACATGATGATGGTCTCACAATTTTCATCACAGGACATGTATTACGTGAACTCATGACATTAGTACCAAGAGTCATTGCAATGCATCAAGGTAGACTCATTATAGATGCCCCTCCTCAGGACGTTGCCAATAATAAAATTGTACTTGAAGCATATTTAGGAAGAGGTGCAGAATTTGCTTGAAATAAAAAAAATTTATCATTATTATGGAAAAGCACGATCTCTTGAAGAAATCAATTTAAAAGTTGAAAATAATGCTCTGGATGCCGTAATTGGTCCAAACGGAGCAGGAAAATCAACACTTCTCAGAGTGATATCTGGTTTAGAGGAACCGGATAGAGGAAAAATATTTTTTCTTGGGGAAAGAATTGACGAATTAGATGCTCATAAAATAGCTAAAAAAGGGATTTCGCATTGTCCAGAGCGTCGTAGGCTATTTTATGAAATGAATGTTGAGGATAACCTCAAAATGGGTGCTTACTTACTAAAAAATAAAGAAAAATATAAAGAATTAAGAGATTTTATTTTTGATATATTCCCAAGACTTAAGGAAAGACGAAAGCAACAAGCTGGAACTTTAAGTGGTGGGGAACAGCAGATGCTTGCAATAGCACGCTCACTCATGTCTAAACCTAGACTTCTTTTATTGGATGAACCATCTTTGGGTTTAGCACCAAAAGTTAAAAAGAAAATTTTTGAGGCTATCAAGATTATAAAGAAGGAAGGTACAACTACTTTATTAGTTGAACAGGATGCGGTTTTAGCTATAGAAGTCTCAGAGTATATTCATGTTCTTGAAGAGGGAAAAATTGAAATGCGAGGGACAAAAGAAGAATTGCAGAAAGAACCTCGCATTAAGGAAGTTTATTTAGGAATTTAAGGTGAAAGAATTGTCAGCTCCAATAGAAAAGTTGTTAAGAGATGCAAGAATTGATCTAGTTTTATCAAGGATCGAGAAGGATGAGTCTGTCCTAAGTGAGGTAATTAAACATATAGATAGCGATATCAGATCTATAAAGTTTAATTCTATACATGTATTGGGAGAAGTTGGTAAAAAATCAGCCGATGCAGTATCAAAAATCGTCAGTTGCTTAGAGGATGATGATTGGAGTATATGTCGAGAAGCAGCTCGTTCGTTGGGGAAAATAGGAAATGTAGCTAAAGAGGCGGTATCACATTTATCTGGATTGTTAGGTGATAACGAGGAATCGATTAGAAAAGAAGCTGCGATCGCTCTTGGGAAAATCGGAAATCCCACACTTGAATCAATTTCTAGTTTAATAAAAGCATTAGATGATGAAAGTGAAATTGTAAGAACTGAAGTAGCGAAAGCTCTAGGTGAGATTGGTCCAGATGCCAACGAATCTATTCCCTATCTAATGAAGAGTCTTAAAGATATAAATTGGACCGTGAGAACCGCATCAGCTCAATCGATCAGCTTAATTGGAAAAGAATCTACAAAAGCAATCCCTAATTTAATAAGCGCATTTGAAGACTCAGATTGGAGAGTGCGTTATAGAGTTTCAAACACTCTAGTAGAGATAGGTGAAGCAGCTGTTCCAGGTATTATTGAGGTTCTAAACCATAAAAATGAAATAGTTAGAAAAGAGGGAATCGACACTTTAGGAGAGATGAAAATTGCCGATCCCAAAATAATTAATGCTATCTCAAATTTATTAACTGACAAATCTGAAAGGGTTAGGGGGAAGGCAGCTGATGCTCTTCGAAACATCGGAAAAGTCACTGTGCCCACATTAATAAAGAATTTAGAAAAGGCAAATATCAAAATGAAAATTATCATTATTTCTGCTCTTGGTGGTATCGGAATCGACGCTGAAGAAGCAATACCATCTCTGGTTAACCTTCTAAAGAATGTCGCTCAAGAGGAAAAATATTCACCTACTTTTGGTTTCATGTTAAAAAGATCAATTTTAGCATTTCTTAAAGATCCATTAGCAAGAAAAGTCAGTATTAGGGTAGAATCAGCACGTTCACTAGGAGATATTGGAAGAGACTCCGTAGACGCGACTAATGCTCTCGAAAGTGCTATGAATGATCCTAAAAGTATTGTACGTCGTGAGGCTGCACTATCTCTGGGTAAATTGGGTTCTTCTGCGGCTAAAACAATTCCGGTATTAATTAAATCTTTAGAGGATAGAAATCCTGATGTTAGATGGAGAACATCTGAAGCATTAGGTTTAATAGGGGTAAATACTGAGGAAGTAATTTCATGTTTAAATACACTTATACATGATAAATGTGATTACGTGTGCGAATCTGCGATTAATGCTATTGATGATTTAACAGAACAATAAATTTTTTATGAATAGATGTTTTTCTTGATTAATATAAAATAAATCAGCATGTATGAAAATATTAAAAAAAAGTCAGAGTTCGAATTTAATGAGTGAAAACCCATATGCAAAAAAACCTTGGTTAGAGTTTTATGATGAAGATGTTCCCCATGAAATAGACTATCCAGAGATCAATATCTCTGAATTTCTCAATAATACCGCAGAAGAATTTGGTAGCCGAACAGCAATTTGGTTTATGAAACATAAAATTTCATATAAAAAATTTAAGGACATCGCTGAAAGGATTGCTACAGCTCTTGTTAATTTAGGCGTTAAAAAGGGCGATGTTGTAGCTTTAATGTTACCTAATATGCCACAATTTCCATTCAGCTTCTATGGTATACAGAAAGCGGGAGGTATTGTGACCGCTTGTAGTGTACTCCACACAGAACATGAATTAGCTTACCAACTAAACGATGCTGGTGCTGAAATAATAATCGCATGGGATACCCAACTTGAAAAGATTAATAATATTAAGGATAGAACACGTCTCAGGCACATAATTGTAACTAATATATTTGATTATGCTCCATTGGCTAATCCATTGGGTAAAAGAGAACCACCTGAAATAGCAGGTACAATACAATTTCTAACTTTAGTTGATAAAACGAAACCAAATCCCCCACAATTTGAAACAAATGCAAAAGAAGATGTTGCAGTCCTCCAGTATACGGGTGGAACAACAGGTTTACCTAAAGGAGCTATGCTTACACACTATAATCTAGTAGTTAATTGTATGCAAATGTATGAATGGACAAAATCAATTGCTGAAAAAGGGAAATTGACTGCACTCACAACATTACCGCTTTTCCATATCTATGGAATGCAAGTTTGTATGAACAGTTTTATATACAGTGGGACAACAATCGTCTTACACACTGATCCTCGAGATCAAAAAGGTTTATTTGAAGTAATTAAAGCAACTCATCCCGCAATGTTCCCTGGTGTGCCAACAATGTATATGCGTTTATTAGAAAGAGATGATCTTGAAGATTATGTTAAAGATCTTAAACATATCAAGGTTTGTAATTCAGGTGCAGCTCCTTTACCACCTGAGGTTCTTAAAGAGTTTGAAAGAAGAACAGGAGCCATAATAATCGAAGGTTATGGAATGACTGAAGCTTCTCCAGGTACTCACGTTAATCCGTTTAGGGGAACAAGGAAGGTTGGTTCTGTGGGACTGGCACTACCAGATACTGAATTTAAAATCGTTGATCTTGACGACTACACAAAGATCCTTCCTCAAGGCGAATCAGGTGAAATAATGATTAAAGGTCCACAAATTATGAAAGGTTACTGGAATAAACCGGAAGAAACTGCAAATCAATTAAAAGGAGAATGGCTATTAACTGGTGATATTGGGATGATGGATGAGGATGGATATTTATTTATAGTAGATCGAAAGAAAGACATGATTAATATCAGTGGATTCAAAGTTTATCCGAGAGAGGTTGAAGATGTGTTATTTGAATACGAAGCTGTAGAAAATGCGGCTGTCATTGGTCTTCCAGACCCTAAAAGAGCTGGAAATGAAATTGTAAAAGCCTATATAGTCTTGAAAGATGGGTACCGTGAGACTGATGAAATGAAAGCTGAAATAAAAGAGTTTCTCAGAAAAAATGTAGCACCGTATAAAGTCCCAAAACAAATAGATTTTCGAAAAGAGCTCCCTGAAACTTTAGTAGGTAAAATTCTTCGTAAAGATCTGAAAGATATTGAGGCTAGGAAGAGAGGGGAAGAGGTATAAAAGCTTGATAATTAAAGGTTTTTAACATTCACTTTTTCTTTTTTAATAATACTTTCAAGTTGTTGATAAAGTCTGGTTTTTTAAGAATTTTCTATTTTTAGCTAAGGTTTTTTTTTTCATGCGATTTAAGTAACATTATGTTTATCTATTTAGAAAACTTAGTGAAAGTCGAAGGGACAAAAGAGGAACTATTTTTGATCCCTTACCCTCGCTATATTTCAATGAATAATGCTTTTAAACTGAGGATTCAAGAAAATTCTAAAATATTTACAGATTTACATGAAGACTCCAGTTATATCATTGATCAATTACAAAATTCTCTATTGTCTTCTAATTTGAAGAGTAAATTAGAAGTTGTAAGAGTTCCAAATAATGAGAAACCTCAGGAAATAAAGTCATTTTTAGATGAGAATATTAAATTTTTCCCAGGCACACTTTATAATGAAGTAACAGCAAAAAAAAATTACCAAGATCAAGGATATCTCTTGATTTCTGATGATTCAAAAATCATAATTGAAGCAAAATCTAAACAAGGAATTTTTTATGGGGTTCAGACATTTGTTCAATTATTAAATTCAAGTCAAAATAAGCTCTCAATAAATAGTATTAAAATAATAGATTTTCCTGCTTTACAAATACGTGGAGTTTCTGATGATATTTCAAGAGGACAAGCTCCAACAATTGAGAATCTTAAGAAATTCATTAAAAATTTAAGCCATTTTAAGATAAATCAATATTACTTAGTCTATATGCAAGATATGTTTAAATTTAAGAGCTATCCTAGCATTGGAAAGGATAGAGGGGCATATTCAAGAGAAGAGATAAAGGAATTAATTAACTTTGCAAAAAGATGTTTTGTGGAAATTATTCCAATTTTTCAGACTATAGGACACTGGGATAATATTTTGCACGACCCTGACTACTGGAAATATGGGGAATTTCCCGGTTCGAATAGTTTAAATATTGCAAATGAAGAAATTTATGAAATTCTTGATAAAATGATTGGTGAATTAAGTGAGGTTTTCAG
>LAZR01002677.1_pt1 | contig 10210 bp, 9 predicted proteins | sample 329461 | NCBI WGS metagenome assembly LAZR01 (sample SAMN03002196, study PRJNA259156) | marine sediment metagenome | biome: sea floor; feature: Hydrothermal impacted sediments; material: marine sediment; isolation source: Loki non-amplified sample from Loki's castle hydrothermal vent sediment ...
GAGATCAGAAAATTGGGGATTTAACTGGAGAACAAATGAAATTATTAGAGGAATATAAAAAAGTTAAAGTAGAATTAAAAAAGTTTATGAAGGCAACAGAAGAAGCAGAACATTCAGAATTTAATTTTGAAAGGGTTCGTGCCTTATTATCAATATATTCTATTTTAGTTTCAGAAATTTGGCAAGGCCAACCACACTATCGGATTTTAATGGCTTTACACGGAGATAAAGAGGAATGGACAAGGAACGAAATTAAAAACACTACCGGAATCGGTGGTGCATTTGTATTAAGATCTATTCAGGAACTTGCCAAAGTTGGATTATTAGATTATGATATGGATACTGGATCAGCAAAACTAAAAAAACGATTATTCCCAAAAAAGGCTTTAGAAGAAAAGAAGTAATTTTTCCTTATTATCTTTTTTTGGGCTTCAAGGTTTCAGGATCTTTTGATTCAAACCCAGCATTTACTCCTAAATCATCAATAATTATGTTCCTCTTCTTAGTATCAAACAATTTCAAGCGAATTTTTGAATTAATGCTTTCAGCGATACGCCCCGACATTATCCCTTCTTGTGGAGCCTTTAGAGAGATCGATTCAATTCCTTTTTTAGCAATTTCAAAATAAAGGCTATATTTCTTATCTTCTACTAAAATTTGAATATTATCTGGATTGATATCTAGCGATTTTACCCTTGCTCCTGTATATGTAGCAAATTTAAAGAATTTTCCTTCATACCATATTGCGCTTAAAAATCCATTAAATCGTTTTCCGAGGAAAGGCACCTTAGCAATTGAAAACATAAAGGAAAGGTTTTGATTTGAAAAGTGATTTGATTGTGTCCAAATCCACGCTATAGGAAAAGATTTACCCCAATCTTTTTCAATATATCCTTTTCCATTTTCAAAATTCACTACTTCTCCATTAATTGAAATTCTACCATGTATCTTATGATTCATACTCACTACAGTATGGTAAGTTTCTAAAAATGGTATATATGAAAGCCATCCCATTGCTCCCGGCTGTAAGAATTTTTTGGGCCAAGGAAATGGATCAATATACTTAAGATCTCCTGAAATTTTATATCCCTGTTGATCAATATCAAGGTGACTTCGTTCTAATGAGAAATAATTTTTTCCAATAGAAATCTCATATTTTTTATTTGATAGATTTTTAAACTCGTTTATAGGAAACTTAAAATATTCAGTCGTTGCATTAACCGCGTCAAAATATTGGATAGCGCAATGTGAAGTTTTTTCTTTTTTGTTTAATGCTATAGTTGGAATAATAGCATATATATGATCTGCTGATGCATCTACTATTTTATTATACCAACCTTCAAAGTAAAATTTCTTCTTTAAATTTCCTTGAAATGCATTTGGATTATTTTTTTTCCCCATATTTCTATTGTTTAATTATTGACTTTTAAATTATCTATAATTATTTAGGGACACGAAATTTATTCCGTAATTTAACTTTAAATCCTAAATCTATAATAACACGTTAACTATCTAAATGTTTCATAATATACCGAATAAATTTATTCATTTTAGAAAAAAATATATTTACTCGATTTCATCTCTTAATATGAAATTAAGATCAACATTACTATTGATAGCTCTGGTTATTTCTGGTGTGGGCATTGCAATTTATATAGGAGTCTTTGTTTTTCCATACCTTAACACTGGGCAAGAGGGCCCAAATATTAACTATATCGCCCCCTATACTAATAGTACTCACACTTGTTATACACACGCTCAGGGATGTACCGCAAAGTTACCGAATCAATTTATTAATTATACAGTTTGGAACAATGATGGGACAATAAATATTACGAACAGTGCAATTACTGGTGGTAATGGTTTTTTTAAATTAAATCTGGAAATAAATTATAACTGGACAATTCGAATGCAAACAACTATTAATAGTATTGTTTATATCGGCACCACAAATTTTAGTACTATCTCTGGTAGCGCTAATTGTATTACTACTGGTCAATTAAAACCATAAGTCTAGTAATTAATAAACAATTGTATTAAGGAGGAAAATTATAACAATCCTCGAGAGCTTACTCAATTTCTATTAGTTCTTCCCAGTAATGCTTTATATCCCACTTTTTATTTGTCTTTATATCCTCTGCAATTTTTATGAGAACGTCTCTTATAACTCTAGATTGTAAATAGTGAGAATTGGGAGTAATTGCACAGAGCATAAATGAATCTTCATGGCTTTCTGATGAGTTATTTCCCAAACTATCCACTAAAGCATTCGCATCTACTAAATCCCGCACTACTCGAATAGCGAACTGTTTAGACTTTGATAATCCCTCGAACTTGTATATTTTAATGAGAGTAGAATATAGTTGAGTAGTGAGTTCTTTAAGATTTAGGGAAGGAATTTCGTTTTTGGGGTAAAACTCCTTTAAAACTGGTCCAGTTTCGTCGCTCCAAGTTAGATAGAATATATAGAAAAAATCAGCTCTACGATTTTTTTTTAGAGACGGTTCTTCAAATTTTAATATTTCCTTTAATTCTTCTTCAATTATTTTAGAATTTTGAGCAATTTCTCTGCTTTTTTCTATAGTGTTCTTAATTCGATTAAGTAATTCTTTAGCTTTAAAGGGTTTAGTAATATAATCATTAGCACCCAACATTTTCCCAAATCTTACATCATCAGGTTCAGCTTTGCCTGACAAAAAGAAGAAAGGAATCCTTGACCACTCTGATTTTTCTGCAACTTTCATATAAAAATCATATCCATCCATTTCAGGCATCAATATATCACTAATAATTATATCGGGGAGGCTTTCAGATTTAGTAAGAATACTTAATCCTTCCTTTCCATTGATAGCTGAAATTAATCTAAACTCATTCATCTCCAAAAAAATTTTTAAATTTTCGACCAGAGCTTCATCATCTTCAACTAAAAAGACAGTAGATTCCATAGTTTGTGATCACGTTTTTATCATGTATTATTGACGCTCCTATAATAAAAGCCCAAATATTTAATGTTTGCGTAAATGGAGAATTTTATATAAAAAATCAAAACATAACAGAAAATCTACTATTTCTATATTTCCGTTTTTAAAAGGAAGCGTAAAAAATTTTGAGCGTTAAATCTAAGTGGTGATCTTCAATTTCTTTTTCAATTCTTTGTATCTTGAGCGAAGTGTCACTTCTGTAATGCCAATGGAGTTTACAATCTCTTGTTGAGTGAGATCATTGTTCCTCATTTTGCTTGCTAAATAAATTGCCCCAGCACATAATCCTTTCGGATCTTTGCCACTTATAGAGAAATTTAAAATAAAAGTGGTTAAAATCTTGGTGGTTAACACCTCAATCTCAGAATCTAATCTTAGGTCTGATATATATCTTGGAATAAGCGCAACCGGATCCGTGGAGCGCGTTTTTAAATTCAATTCCCGGGTGAGTGTACTAACACTTCTTCTAACATCTTTACCCGAAACTGAAGATTCATCTAAAATTTCTTGAAGCGTTCGAGGAATACTTTTTTTGCGACAAGCCAAATATAAACAAGCGGCAACCATCGCATTAATAGATCTACCGCGAAGTAATTTCCTCTTAAAAGCTTCAATATAAAGACGCATTGCTTCTTCTCTAACATGATTTGGCAAGTTTAAATTACTGCTGATTCTTTTTAATTCAGTGGTAGCTATCAATAAATTCCGTTTTTGCCACGTAATTCTAGTATTCCATTTTGCTGCTCTCTTTAAATCTGGGTTTGTAATTTTATTTTTATCGATTACAGTACTTAAACCCATATCGGGTAATAAGATTGAAATTGGTGTACCGGTATGCTCTCTACTATTTCTTTCTTGAGTTGTATATGATCTTTTCCCACTCCGAGCAAAATCAACGATTCTTTCGTTTACAATTAGCCCACACTGTATACAAGCGGTCTCCCCTTTATCTTCAATAAATATAATTGATCCCCCACATTCAGGACATAAGTTTGATTGTTTTTCTTTATCTGAAATCATATTTATAAATCAACCTCCCATATTTTCATAACATTCACACTCCCACTTCTTTTAATTTTTCTAATAATTCTTTTTGAGCTTTATTCAATTTCTTTGGTATTTTAATCTTTATTTTCACCAACAAATTACCTCTTTGTTGTGAATTAATCATATAAAATCCTTGATTTTTTAACCTTAATAATGATGAATCATTCGTACCTGGAGGAATTGAAACATTTAATGATTTTTCGACTCCGTGCACTTGAATTTTTCCACCAAGTGCGGCTGTAGTAAAAGCAATTTCTTTTTCTATATAAATATCATCATCCCTTTTCTCAAAAATAGGATGTTTCTTAAGATGTAATGCTATATAAAGATCACCAGAATTTCCTCCATTTTGACCGGGCATTCCTTTTCCCTTTAAACGTAATTTTTGACCCTCTCTAACCCCTCTCGGAATATTTACACTCAAATTTTTTGTCTTTCCAGAAACAGGATCTTTATATTGAACTTTTTTCTTTCCACCATTAAATGCATCCATAAAATCAATTTCTAGATCGTACCTTAAATCCTCCCCCTCATGGGGAAAATTAGTTGAAGGGGATGATCTTGTATTCCCCCTACCTCTTTTATTAAACACATTAAAAATGTCACCTAAATCATTAAAGAAATCAGGACCCCCAGAATTTCCTCTTGAATTCCGGTTACCAAACACTTCACTAGAATCAAATCCTCCAGGTGAAGCAGATGTAGAATAGTAATATGTCGTTCCATCGGGGCTACGGTATGTACGACCATTGCCAGTAAAACCACTTCCAGACCTTCCATTACCACCAGACCAATGTTGATAAGATTGTGGATCTCCATCTACAACACCAAACTTATCATACATCTCCCTCTTTTTATCATCATTCAAAATACTATACGCTTCATTGATCTTTTTAAATTTCTCTCCTGTTTTGGCTTCATTGGGATTAACGTCTGGATGATACTTTCGCGCTAACTTTCGGAAAGCCTTTTTAATTTCATCCTTTGATGCGCTCTTTGAAACTCCTAAGACTTTATAATAATCTTTTTTCATAATCATCAATCTTCTTTTTTTAATCTTATTAGCGTGAATTTTAATTCAAATCTATAAAAAATAAAAAAATAAAAAAAAATGTGTAAAAACTTCCTTAAACATATTTACTTACTCATATTCAGCATCTACTACGTCGTCTTGACCTGTGGCCTTTCTGAATCGTTCCTGTTCAATTTCATCTTGGGTTTTTTCATTGTAGCCGTAATTTGCTCCAGGTGGAATATCACCCATACCACCAGGTGGCGCACCTTGATAACCTTCTTGGGGAGCACCTTGCTGTTGTCCATAGATTCTATTTGAGACTTCATGAAGCGAATTTTGAAGGGTTTCTGTTGACTGTTTGATTCTATTTACATCCTCAGATTCCATGGCACTTCTCAAATCAGAAACCTTATCAAAAATTCCGGTTTTCAAGTCACCAATAACAGAATCATTCTCTTTTAGTAGCTTCTCAGTTTGATAGATTAATGACTCTCCTTGATTTTTTACTTCGATTAATTCTCTGAACTTCTTATCTTCATCAGCATTTCTCTCTGCTTCACGAATTTTTTGTTCGATTTCGTCATCGGGCATTTTAGTAGAAGCTGTTATTGTTATTGATTGACTCTTCCCTGTACCCTTATCCTTCGCAGAAACATTCAAAATTCCGTTCTGATCAATATCAAAAATCACTTCGATCTGAGGGATACCCCTCTGTGCAGGCGGTATTCCATTCAAATGAAATCTGCCTAACGTAATATTATCACTAGCTCTCGGTCTTTCACCTTGCAATACATGGATCTCCACTGCAGGCTGATTATCTGCTGCTGTTGAAAAAACTTGAGTTTTACTGGTTGGAATCGTAGTGTTTCTTTCAATGAGCTTTGTAAATACTGAACCCAACGTCTCGACTCCTAATGATAATGGAGTCACATCGAGCAATAATAAATCTTCAATTTCACCAGTAAGCACTCCACCTTGAACTGAAGCACCCATCGCAACACACTCCATCGGATCAATACTTCTTTCGGGTGTCTTCCCAAGTAAATCATTGAATTTCTTAAGAACAATTGGCATTCTCGTGGGGCCACCAACTAAAATAATCTTATTAATCGCCTCTCTCGCAATTCCTGCATCCTGTAAAGCTTTTAAGATTGGTGCATCTAACTTTTTCAACACTGGATCAATTAACTGTTCCAATTTAGCCCTTGTAAGCGTTTTCTTAAAATGTTTTGGACCATCCGCCGTAGCGGTTATATACGGTAAATTAATCTCTGTTGTGATCGAATTTGACAATTCAATTTTAGCTTTCTCAGCAGCTTCCCGGACTCTTTGTAGTGCCATCGAATCATTCTTTAGATCTACCCCAGCATCCTTCTTAAATTCAGACACTAGGTAATCTACTAAGAGTTTATCCATATCGGTACCACCTAATGCTGTATCACCAGCTGTCGAAATCACTTCGAACACTCGATTGTCCATCTCCATTATTGTGACATCAAATGTACCTCCACCTAAGTCTAGCACTGCAACCTTTAAACTCGCATTTTTTTTATCCAATCCGTAAGCTACTGCTGCGGCTGTAGGTTCGTTAATTAAACGTTTCACATCTAATCCCGCGATCCTGCCCGCATCCTTAGTAGCCTGTCGTTGATTATCATTAAAATATGCTGGAACGGTAATTATTGCTTCCGTGACCTCTTCGCCAAGATACGCACTTGCATCCTCCTTGATCTTCCTCAAAATCATCGCTGATATCTCCTGTGGTGTATACTCCTTCCCATCGATTTTCACCTTATATGAAGTTCCCATCTTACGCTTGATCGCCGTTATCGTACGATCCGGATTTGAAATCGCTTGACGACGAGCGGGCTCACCAATAAGACGCTGACCATCCTTAGTAAACGCTACCACAGATGGAAACGCCTTACCACCCAGAGTCAGTCCCTCAGCACTTGGAATTATCGTCGGTTTACCACCAACTAATACCGCAGCTGCTGAATTTGACGTACCTAAATCGATACCTATTATTTTTCCCATACTTCTTAACCTCCATTCTGTTCTAATCTTAATTTTTCTATTTTTTCTAATCTTGTTTTTAACTTTTTTATTTTTATATTTGATTTGTACTCTTTCCTATTGATATTCTTTACATTCTCAATTTTCATGATCTTGATTTTTTTACCTTTGTTGGGTTTTTTTTATTTGATTTTTTAATTTTTATCTTGTTCTCTTCTTTAACAATATCCTCTTAAATTACTTCTATTTTCTCCTCAATCTTTTTTGATCTCTTGGAGATCTTGACCTTCGCAGGTCGCAACACTTTCTCCCCAAGCCAATATCCTTTATCTAATACCTCAATTATCGTGTTCTCAGGGAGATCATCTCGGGCTTCCTCGACCAATAACACCTCGTGTTTATAGGGATCGAACTTTTTCCCTTCTGATCCCATCGATCTGACCCCTTCGTCTGCTAATATTTTCTCATAATTTTTCACAATTATCTTGAAACCGTCCCGAATGCCTTCCGCTCCTTTAAACATCGTCAGCAAATTTAAAGCGCGTTCCAAGTCGTCATAATGATAGGTTAGCTTCCGCAAGAATTCTTCGAGCACATACTTCCTATAGCGTAAATTTTCTTCCTCTTGACGACGTTTGTAGTTTTCGAAATCAGCGCGCACTCGTAAAAGCGATTTTAAGAATTTTTCATTCTCTTCCTCTATTATCTTGAAATTGCGGGCATCATCTTTTAAATCATCCATCTCCTTTAATAACTGATCATTCCATGCTTTTACTTCCTTATGTTTATCCACAAGCGCTTCATATTGCTTTATCTTCACCTTCAATGCCTCATACTCTCGTCTCGAAATTGAAACCTTATCAGCTGATCGGGAACGACCGCTATAACTACGTCCGCTAGGAAATCGGTCAAATAAATTCTCAAACGACATAATTCTTAAATCTCCCATCTTTTTTCTTGAAATGAATACCAAATTTCTTGTTTTTGAATTTGCATTCTCTTCATTTTTATGTAATCTTTTGTTTCATACAATTTGTTGTCAATTATTCATTGACAACAGTTTATTACTTAGTATTAACCCACATATTTAAAGGTTACGCTAATTAAAAATAAAGAAAAATTCATTCTATAATAAATGCAAAAATCAGCTGAATGATATTTTCTATTTTTTATAAAGAAAATGTTCCACGATCCTCTTCGACTCTTAAGGATTGGTGCATAATAAGGTGAATTTATTTTGAAATTAAGAAAAATCGAAAAACCGAAATGTACCTATAAGTTTAAATATTAGTAAGGTTTTGATTTATACGTTAACTTAAGTCTTTTAAGACAAAGATTATGGCTCGGGTATCTGCAGAAATTTTGGATGACGATGAAGAGATTGACACTGCGAGTTTCATGCTCGATGCAGTAGGGTTAGATTATATCGATTTTTTAGATGACGAAAGAATTTTAACAAGAGAAAATGTCGAGAAAAACTTTCACATACTCGGAAAGATGGTCGACAGCCGGACATTTAGGAGCGCCCCCTATTTTGTTATCGGTTATTTTATCCTCATAACAGGGGCTAAAATGTCTGAAAAATTACGGAATGAAATATTATATGCAGCAAAATGGGAGCATGAAGAAGGATTATGGTTTAGCAAGGATTTTGAAGCCTTAAGAAAGATCTGTCTAAAAGATTTTAGAGAAAAAATTAAAAATCATAAACCAAATCAATTATCACGTCCAATTAAACTAAAAAATTATAGTAATCTGGACCAAACTAAGTGCCTATATAGTCCCGATGATTTTAAGAGCGTCTTAAAATCAACAAGAGCAGATAAAATTAGGCATATTAAATTAGATGGCTGGTCTCTAAATACAATTCCTGATGAAATATTTAACATGAACAAATTAGAATCGTTAAGTATGGAATTTAATAATATTAGCGATATACCTGAAAATATTACAGAATTGCATCTTCTGAAATATTTAAATCTCCAATATAATAAAATAACAACCTTACCAGATTCAATTTCAAATATACCTTCACTTGAATACCTCGATTTGAGTTATAATTCTTTTAATAGTATTCCGAAAACAATTGAAAACATGAAATCAGTTCAAATTCTTGGATTTGATAATAATAATATTTCAGATTTGTCGTCATTAGATATAAAAAAATTAGTAAATCTAAAATCCTTGTATTTAAGAAAAAATAAAATAAAAAAAATACTAGAAAAATTAAAACCTGAAGAAGGAAAAAAAACTGATCCTCGAAGTGGAAGCACTTCTCTTACAAGATCTTTATTCTCTAAGGCGTTACGAAGCTCTAAGATCTTTGAAGTGAAAAAAGATGACCAAAAGGTTACATCCTTAGAGTTAATACTTGATAAATCAAAAGTCTATGACTTATTCGGTTCCTTTTTGGCTGTCTCCTCTAAAAATGAAATAACATTTAAAAAACCTTATAAATTCAAGGATTCTTATTTAATTACGAATGATACAAAAGAAAAACTGCAACCTTTTCTTGAAAAAAAGAATTTACTACAAAGGAACATTGTTAGAACTAAGCAATTAAAACAAATATTAGGAATTAAATTAGATTTCATAGAAATAGCTGAAACTTTATTTAGAAATTTTGCGAAAGAACACCCAAGCCCAAAATCCTCAAAAAGGGCTATTCATTTTAAAAAGCCACAGTTTAATACAAAAAGGATAGTTATAGGAGCAGTTTCAACTATTGCCATTTTACTTATAGTTTTTGGGTTGGTACAACCTTTTCTTTCGAGTTCTCAAACTGTTGTTATTCAAAAATATGATTTAGTAAAAATAGATTATCAGATATGGGAATCAGACGCAAGTAAGAATTACAACGTTTTTAATCCATCATTTGACGATACCATATGGATTACAATGATTCCAATTACGGAGAATTCCACTTCTGGGCTCATCTTAGGGTTGTATGATAACCTCTTAGGCAAGCAGAAATATTATGAAAGTGACTTGATTTGGCTAGACAAGTGTATTGACCAAGATCGTAATGGAATAGATGATTTATCAGGGAGATCTGCTTTGAGCTTTGGAAATAGTACAGATCTGCATTTTAATACATATTTGATGATCAAATTTAATGTACTGGATGTTCAAAAAATGTAATAACTTAGTT
>LAZR01002678.1_pt1 | contig 10199 bp, 11 predicted proteins | sample 329461 | NCBI WGS metagenome assembly LAZR01 (sample SAMN03002196, study PRJNA259156) | marine sediment metagenome | biome: sea floor; feature: Hydrothermal impacted sediments; material: marine sediment; isolation source: Loki non-amplified sample from Loki's castle hydrothermal vent sediment ...
ACACTAAACTAACTAATTCAAAAACTATATTTAAAGGCAAGTACAATAGCCTTCCTTTTATTTAGAAACGTCATCACGTTTTATAGGTTTGGTTGGTTTGACACTCCAGTTTCCATTTAATAGAGCATGTGTTCCAAAATCGATGATTACACAGGTAATCATGGCTATTTTATAGATTTCAGTTTCCATACTATCTTGGTTCTAAATTCGTTATAAATATAAAATGATACCTTTTTGTATTAAAATGCTATTGTGTGAATGGTTACTTTTCGAGTATAAATGGGAAATATTCTTTTATAAATTTTTATTTTCTACTATTAAGCAAGTAAATATCACTAAGTGGGTATACATCTTAAATACTATAGCTGAGGCAACTCAATGTCATCACGAAGAAAATCGGTAACTGCCTGATTTCTTTTGGCACATTATCCTTTTGTTCAATTTAATCAATCGATAATTCGCATATGATAATACTATCACATCCTAATTAATCATTATTGACAAATATTGATTTCTTTATATCAGAATCAAAAGTGTTCATTTGACCAAATAAGTTGAATAGTCTAAATGCTTTATGGCTCTGGTTTTTAGCAATTAATACAAACATTTAAACATTGTTCTGAATTTTTTAATACATTGTAAAGTGTCCATTTAAATATCAGGAATATCATAAGCCCTTATATTACTGTATGGTTGGCATTTGTCTACAGCCCTTTGTAAAATTCGAAGATAGAAACATAAGGATTCAAGCCAGAAGTAGAACAAATAGCTAAATTGGCAGCAGTTGAAAGAAAGTGAATTCCTTTGTTTTTTTGATGGATGATATCGCCACTTCAGTCATTAATTAACTTAAAAATCGCATTTTTTAAATGTATCGAAGCTTCGAATTATAAGCTGAGATCAAAGCGAGCGGATTTTGTTTCGTTATAAACGCTTTAAACAAGCAAGACTATGGATTTAGAAAATATGAACATGTGGTACTGGTTAATTACCTTTCTTATAGCTGCCATTTTCGGTATCATAGGCTACTATTTTGGTAAAGGACGTATTGAAAACATCGACAAATCCGCAGACTTGGGTACGCTACGTGACAAGAATTCTAAATTACAATCCGATTTAGATGCCTGTAATGAATTACGCCTAGCCAATACAAGCAGTGCCGCTAATAAATCTAATTCCTTGGTCTCAATGTCTAAAGAGGCCGAAATTATAGTGTTTGACGAAATAGCCGCTAAGTCCACCTTCGCAAAACCCATTAGAGAGAATGATTTGAAGGTAATAGAAGGTATCGGCCCAAAAATTGAAGAAATGTTCCATGTTGCCGGTATCAAAACTTGGAAAACCCTATCTGAGACTTCGGTAGCAGGTTGTCAAGATATTTTGAAAAAAGGTGGTGAGCGCTATAAAATTCATGACCCATCTTCTTGGCCAATGCAAGCCAAGATGTGCTATACGAACAAATGGAAGGAATTAATAAAATGGCAAAATGAACACGCCCATGGAAAGCTATAGATCAATAGAGTCCCTTAGCATCCTTCTAGTATTTAGCATTCGAAGGCTAATGGAGCCAAAATTTCAGATTTTAAATAATGTAAAATCCGGTGAGCTTTGTGGCTTACCGGATTTTATATTTTAAACTTACGTTTCGCTAGATTACTAGGAATTCTTATACCATACCATTAGCCTCTACCCACTTGAAACGGTACTGGTCTTCCGGATATTTCATACGCTCGGAGATGCGCTCCAACCTTGCCGGAAGTTTTACAAGATAATCCCTAGCTTTTTCGGCTTCATCGGAAAGACTTCGTAAGCTTTCGATTTCCCAGTAGCTATTAAGCTTACTGAGAATATCAATGTAATCATGGGCCGTATAAACGCCTAGACGTTGGGCACAATTCGAGAAATTTTCAAAAGCCGTACCAATAGTACCGCCCGACTCCCTCAAAAAATGTGCTGGCATAACAATTTTCTTTTTCATCATATCGGCAAAGGCAAGTACCATGCCTGATGGGTCTTCGCCCAAAATAGTCTTTACGAATTCACGATAGGCTAAATGATGACGCATTTCATCACCTGCGATTATGGTACACATTTTTCCCAACAGTACATTTCCCTTTTTCTTTGCCATCTGACCTACGCGTTTGTGGGAGATATTCGTCGCTAATTCTTGGAAGGTAGTATAAACGAAGTTTTTGTAAGGATCTCTATCGGTACCGATATCGAAACCATCGGCAATCAGATGCTGTGTAGTGACTTCTATTTCCCTCATGTTGACTCTTCCTGAGAGATAGAGGTATTTGTTGAGCACGTCACCATGTCGATTTTCTTCGCCCGTCCAGGCTCGAACCCATTTGGCCCAACCGTTCGTTTTATTATCACCGTGCTGATCGATACCTTCTACGTCCATCAACCATGACTCATACGTTGGCAAGGCCTCTTCCGTTATGGTATCAGCCACCATTGTGACCCAAAAGTCATAGCCTAGTTCTTTAGATTCCCCTCGCAAATCGCGAACCTCTTCTAAAAAATTATCATTCTCAGAATCTGGCAAAAAATCTGAAGGCTGCCAGATTTCTTCTATGGGCATCAAAAAAGAATCCATAAAACCCTCAACTTGCGGCTCGATTGCCTGCATTACCTCTAATCGTATATTCTTCTCGGCCATAATGTGGTAATCTTGTAGTTCTGTGTAAGACAGGCCCGTGGTTACGGGTAGTTTATAGCAATTTATGCAAAAATCGGTATTAAATTAATTATTATGGTAAAATACGCGAACTGATTTCAATTTCTTCCTTGCTCATTCGGGTAAAAGCTGTGTACTGGGTCGCTTTGCCAAATCACTTTGGTGTCTACGTCCAACATCGATAAAGCGCCTTTAAAAGCGGCACCAGTATCGATATTCCAAACATTACCGGCATTTTTGGGTTGTGCTATGCCTGTTTTCGAGATGGGTGTATGACCGATGAATATCGCTTGGTAATGTGATAGTCGCTTGGGATAAAACGGACTTCCTTTCTCAAGATCTGGGTTTAACGATTGGGCCAATTCCCAAAGCGTGCGATCCCAATAAAAGGTTTCAGGATAATATTCGTAGTCGATACCTTTGAGGTTTGTAAATCCGGCATGTAAAAATAAACGGTTCGAATCATCAATATAGGTGTTCTGTAAGTTTTCAAAAAATAGGATATGCGCCTCCTTCGTTTTAGCATCCGTCTTAGTATAGGATTTTAAAGTAGCACCTCCTCCATGCTGAAGCCAGAGCGGATTGTCTTTGCCACCTCGTAACCACGCTAAACAAAGTTCATCATGATTGCCACGTATAAATGTACAGTTATGCGATTCTCTTAGCTGAATCAAAAAATCGACGGTTTCAACAGCTTCACTCCATCCATCTACATAATCGCCCAAAAATATAAGTCGGTCATCCGAAGAAACATCCGCCCTTTCTAAAAGTTGTTTTAGTGCCCTTAATCCCGAATGGATATCTCCTATTACAAGCGTTCTATTCATGGTGCAAAAATAAAGAGGTTTATACAATTATTAGATGAACGGGGAAAATTTCTAATATTTGCTGACTTTATAGTTTTACCTAGTAATAATTTTAGAAACTATAATTGTCCATAAATTAGGATAGACTCGACTAATAATTCGAAATGTTGGTGTGACAGGCATTTTGTAATTACTTTAGAGGAAATTAAGCACTTTACAAATGAAGACTATATACTGTATTGGGGAACTTCTTATTGATTTCGTAGCCGAAAACCAAGGTAGCGACCTTTCAAAAGCTGATGTATTCACCAAAAAACCTGGTGGTGCTCCTGCCAACGTAGCTTGTGCTATTGCAAAACTAGGTGGTAAAAGTAAATTTGTAGGTTGTATCGGTTATGATCCCTTCGGCACCTTTTTGCTATCCGTTTTAAAGGATAATGATGTGGACACTTCCCTTACTCAGCGTTCGAAGACCTTCACAACCCTAGCCTATGTTTCTATTGCCGAAGATGGAGAACGTGACTTTGTCTTCAGTCGCGGCGCCGATAAAAAATTAAAATACGATTCAGCAATCAAGAAAGACTTCAAGGATAATATGGTGCATCTAGGTGCCGCCACGGCATTATTGGGGGGCGGACTAGAAGAAGCCTATAGCCGCTACCTCTTCGATGCCCTTACCCAAAAGGCATTCATAAGTTTCGATCCCAACTTTCGAAGTGACCTATGGAAGAATGAGGAGAAAACCTTCATAAAAAAATGTGTGCCCTTTATCGAAAAGGCCCATCTGTGCAAATTTAGTTTAGAGGAAGCGTATTTACTGTCAGGCGAAAAAGAGCTCGAAAAAGCCTGTGCCGTATTGCATGAAATCGGCACACAAGTCATAACCATAACCTTAGGAAAAGAAGGCACTCTAATTAGTACCCCAAACTTTAAAACTACAGTTAGCAGTATCAAGGTAGAGCCAGTTGACACCACTGGGGCTGGTGATGCATTTATAGGCTGCCTACTTTACCAAATCTCCCAACTGCGGGATGCCCACATGATTCTAAATGATACTGACCGATTGGTTGAAATGGTCAAAATGGCGAACAAAGCAGGGGCTATTACCACGAAAAACTACGGGGCAATACCGTCGTTACCGAGCCTTGAACAACTTAGCGGAGCACTATGAACCAAGCCTCCCTCCACCGACTGATTGCATCGGCACAAACCGATACCGATATGCCATCTGAACTTGGAAAACTTTTTCATCTTAGGTTAGCTGGCAATCTTACTTTAATCAAGGATTTATTTTTTACGCTTTATCCTGAAAATGAAAATACAGAATCCTTTGAAAAGCTGTTATCCGAATTTCTTGTGCTTTTCGAGGAAAGACCTGAGAACCTTCAGTTGCAAGATGTAGACCGACTTCGTGGTGGAGACTGGTATCGGTCAGAGCAGCTTGCGGGTATGCAATTATACGTTGACCACTTTAATAAAGACCTAAAAGGTCTCAAAAACAAATTAGGTTATTTTGAAAAATTAGGTATCAACTTTCTCCATCTTATGCCTATTACCCCGAGACCTAAAGGCGAGAACGATGGTGGATATGCGGTTAATAGCTACCATGAAGTTGATGAAAAATACGGAACACGGCAAGACTTATTGACGCTGACGGAAACCATGCGTAAGAAGAACATGTTCTTAATGATGGATTTTGTCGCCAATCATACCTCTAACGAATTTTCATGGGCGAAAAAAGCCATCTCCGGAGATGAAAAATACCAAGGTTACTACTATATGTACCCGAATAGAAGCATGCCCGATGCTTTTGAACAAACCTTACCCGAAATTTTTCCGATGACCTCCCCAGGTAATTTCACCTACGAACCGGAAATGAAAAAGTGGGTTATGACCGTGTTTAATAACTATCAGTGGGACTTAAACTATACAAACCCTGAGGTTTTTATTGAGATGTTACGCAACTTGATGAAGTTGGTGAATCTCGGGGTCGATGTAGTACGTTTGGATGCCTTGGCATTTATGTGGAAAAAATTGGGCACCCAGTCTCAAAACCTGCCCGAGGCCCACGCCTTGATTTCTTTATTTCGGCTGTGTTTGCAAATAATCGCCCCTGGCGTAGTATTACTAGCGGAAGCTATCGTAGCCCCAAATGAAATCATTAAATATTTTGGCTCGGGAAGATTAAAAGGCAATGAATGCGAAATCGCATACAATGCAACGCTCATGGCACTTTTGTGGGACGCGATAGCTACAAAAAAAACAGCTCTAGTGTACAAGAATTTGTACAACCTACCTAAAAAGCCCGAAGCGGCCACTTGGATCAATTACATTCGGTGCCATGATGATATCGGTCTAGGTTTTGAAGACCAGTTCATTGATGAAATAGGATGGAACGCCCAAAACCATCGTCGCTTCTTATTAAATTATTACTGTCAAGGTTTGGATTGGTCTCCGGCGAAAGGTGAAATTTTTATGTACAATCCAAAAACGGGTGATGGAAGAATTACCGGTAGTGCTGCTTCGTTGCTAGGATTGGAAAAGGCACTTGAACAAAAAAATAAGGCCAAAATTGACTTGGCCATCGCCAAAATAATTATGATGCATGGCATCGTACTATCATATGGTGGCATCCCATTAATTTATGCTGGGGATGAAATAGGTACGCTTAACGACTACTCGTATTTAGAAGATACGCATAAAAAGGAGGATAGCCGGTGGGTAAATAGGCCTCAACAAGACTGGACAACCGTTGAGAACCTTGACGATAAGACATCCTATCAATCCACAATTTTCTTTGCGTTACAAAACTTAATCCGTATCCGTAAGCAGCATCTTGCCTTTGCCGATACGAACAATCTTGCATTATACGATAACCCTAACCCACACGTACTTTTGTATGAGAGAACTCTGAACAATGAGGAGGGGGTTTTGGTAGTCTGTAACTTTAATGATGAGCCGCAGCTTTTGGACAAAATAACATTAGGGGCTTATGGCACAAAAGCAGGGTTGGAAGATTTAATTACAGGCAACAGCATAACGTTCGAATACGGTAAAGTAAAAGTTGAGCCTTACCAATTATTTTGGTTTCAGAGCTAGAGAGTCCGCTATTACCTGTTCTTTTACTTTGGGGCTATCTGCTTATCGGAAATTACAACAGGTAGAAATTTAATATTCTTAATATTTCGGAAATGAAATTCTGCTCCTTCCGATTCAAGACGTAGATATCAAATCCGGATTGGCACCTATCTTCGGACGTCGAAAGCTGGATTTTTTTAAATCAGTTGTTTTTTAATTTAGCCAAGTTTTACATTCTAATTATATTGAACCTTCCGAAGAATCCGTATCGCCTCCTTAAGTGAACGATACACTTTTTCATTATAACTTTTTAATACGGATCTTGCCATATGCATTTGCTCTTTCGCTTCATCAAATCCGTTCAGATAACAAATCAGATAGGTGCCCGGCAAATGCTCAACATCTTTCTTCTCAGCAGGCGTCAAGGCCGTGTTCTTCTTCAATTTTTCCAATAGTACGTTATTGGCATTGAATATATGGAACAAGCTTTTTTTGTCAAATTTTGGTGCCTCAAAAAGTAGTTTGCTCTGAATTTGATAGGTGCCGTTATCCTCAAAAGTGATAACGACTTCCTCTAATGGATAGTAGGTCTGCTTTTTACCAAGGCCTAGTTGAACATACTCCTTTGTAGTAAATGAATGCTCATCGTAGTCAATAGTGATTTCATCCAAAGTAGAATAAAAAAGTTTTACCTGTTCATTAATCAGTTCAATATCGACCCTTGAAAAATACGTTTTGTCATTTACCTTTTTAAGGTTCCCGGCCCAGCAGAGCACGAACTGTTCCTTGAATACCTTATAATCGCTTTCCAAATCGGGATGTCGATGGTTAATAAAGTCTATTACACCGTCTAGCGTGAGCTCGATATTGTTTTTCGCATGTTGTTCTACGGTAGCTACGGCATCGGAATTTATATCCTTTAATTCTATATCATAGGCTTTTGGCATGCTGATACTACCTTCTCTAAAGAAAACCATGCCACCGTAGTATTTCCAAATGTTCTTGCGAAGGGCGCACACCTTACCGTTCGATTTTATAGTAACCAGACCAACAACTTTTCCTTCTGGCAAATGTGGAAAGGGAATGTTCTCATACGATATCAACGGCGGATTATCTAAATACGCATTGACCAGGTTCTGGATCTTACTATCGTCAAAAAAGTCAACGCCTACGATTTTATTATCCTCGTCTTCGACACCGATAACAATGAACGAATGGTTTTTTGGATTGCTGTTCGCCAGGGCACAAACGTGCTTTAAAAATTTTGCCTTGCCTTCTTTTTGTCCGATATCAACAAATCGTTTTTTGTCATAAAAGCTGTTCTCGTCGTTATGGGCGAGCAGATTTTTGACAAGAAGACGTTTGTTGATCATGGGTTGAACTACTTGTTAAATTCAGCTCCGGTAGTGGCAAGCAGCTGGCTATAATGATATTATATAATACTATCATTAATTTGGAAAATTGCCGCTTGAGCAAAAAATTGCTAAATCTTCCGCTGCCGCCGCTTTGCAACTCCTTTTTTATTTTTGCCCTATTCTTTGTTCCAAACGGTCGCCGATGCCTGAGCCGTGGGTGTAATTACCAAATCGGCAATGTTTACGTGCGCCGGGCGGGTCACCACGAAATACAAAGTTTCGGCGATATCCTCTGGTTCTAAAGGTTTGAAACCATTGTAAACACTGTCAGCCTTTTCGCCATCGCCTTTAAAACGCACGTTACTGAATTCGGTTTCCACCGCCCCTGGGTTAACGGCACCCACTTTGATACCATATGGGTTCAAGTCCATTCGCATACCAGTGGTCAGCGCGTCGACGGCATGCTTACTGGCGCAATACACATTACCCTTCGGATAAACTTCTTTACCTGCCGTAGAACCAATATTAATGATTTGTCCATATTTTCTTTCGACCATTACTGGGATGACCGCTTTTGAGACATATAACAATCCTTTTACATTGATATCTAGCATTGCATCCCAATCATCAGTACTACCCTCTTCAATAGGGTCGAGACCATGGGCATTACCTGCATTATTGATCAAAATGTCAATATTTGCGAATTCTTCTGGAAGCGATGCGATGGCCTTGAAAACCTCATCCTTATCGCGAACATCAAAATTTAAAGTGGTAACAGCGGTCTGTTTAGACAATTCCGCTTGAAGGGCATCTAACCGATCTTGACGCCTTCCGCAAAGTATTAAATGTATGCCTTCCACTGCAAAAAGTATGGCCGTCGCTTTTCCGATGCCGCTAGTTGCTCCTGTAATCAATGCTATTTTGCTCATTGTATTCTTTTTTTATTTTAAGGTACTTCATTTCCGTTACTTGCCTCTAATAATATAAACCAATCTTGCAAGTCTAGATTGATTTCGGTCGCTTTGATTGCGGCTTCCAATCGTGATTTGGTCGTTGTGCCTACTACAGGACAAACTTGTGCTGGATGCTTCAAAACCCACGCCAACAAAAGCTGATCTACTGTGCAATTATAGTTAACCGATAAAGGTTCGATGGCTTTTGTAATCCTTTCAGAAACCGTATTGTTCTCTCGAAAGTATGTACCTAACGGACTCCAGCTCATCGCTAGCCTTTTATTAATTATGCAATCGTCTAACGTACCATCATACATGACGTTGTTTTGGGTCAAAGAAAATTCGACCTGGTTACTTGTTACCGGAACAGCTTTTTCCAAGAGGGCAACTTGCGAGGGATTGAAATTTGAGACCCCAAAATCTATCAGTTTACCTTCTTTTTGTAATCTCGTTATGGCCTCCCCTATTTCATCGGGGTGCATCAGTGGGCTCGGTCTATGCAGCAAAAGCATATCTAAATAATCTGTCTGCAAAAGCCGGAGCGAACGCTCCACCGAGGTAATAATATACGCTTTGGAATACTCGTAATGCTTCACCCTATTTTGTCTGCCCTTGGCATCGAACTGAATGCCACACTTACTTATCAACTGAATTTTCTCCCTAGAAATACCAGACTCCGAAAAAGCCTTACCAAAGTCTGCTTCGTTGGTGTAGTCACCATAAATATCGGCGTGGTCAAACGTAGTGATTCCGATTTCCAAACAATGCTGCATCAGCTCGGCCATTTCCCTTTTGGAAAATTGTTTTCCCCACGCACCCCAGGTCATGGTTCCCGCAACGATTTTTGAATACGAACTCTTCTTTTGCATAAGCGGATGAAATTAAAAATAAATCCCTTAAATCCTTCATAAAAATAGGGGCTTCGCTCATTTTTTAACCAATTGTTAACAGCGATGCAAGTAATAAATTTTCAATTTGCGTCTCTATAAAATTCAAACCGACCTACCCAAAAATATATTTAAATTCTATGGAAGAACATACTGCTGTCGATATTAGTGCGGTGAACGAAAAAATCGAGCGCGAAAGTGCCTTTATCGATTTGTTGATTACAGAAATGAATAAGGTAATCGTTGGTCAAAAACACATGATCGAACGTTTACTAATCGGTTTACTCGGTCAAGGCCACATTTTGTTGGAAGGTGTTCCGGGATTAGCAAAGACCTTAGCTATAAATACGCTGGCGAAGGCCGTAAAAGGTAGTTTTAGCCGGATTCAGTTTACGCCAGATCTTTTGCCCGCCGACGTTGTGGGTACTTTGATTTAT
>LAZR01002679.1_pt1 | contig 10197 bp, 2 predicted proteins | sample 329461 | NCBI WGS metagenome assembly LAZR01 (sample SAMN03002196, study PRJNA259156) | marine sediment metagenome | biome: sea floor; feature: Hydrothermal impacted sediments; material: marine sediment; isolation source: Loki non-amplified sample from Loki's castle hydrothermal vent sediment ...
CTTTAAAACTATTAATATCATTATAATTATTTGAATTTATAAAATTATCTTTTTAAAATCTGTCATAGGAAATTTAGGAAAACATCGCTTTCTATTTAAAAAGTGTGAAGAAATATTTTTCACCTTTATTGAAATGGATTCAAAAGATTTTTTATAGCTTAAACACATCAGAAAATAGAGGATTGTCTATGAAAAATGAGGTTGAAAGGAGGTTACATCGGGTAATGATAAAACTAAAGAGAGGGAGTGTTAAGTGCCCTCATTCAAAACAATGTATCCATTCTGAAAATTGTAATAGATGTAATACATATTATGGAAAATGCTCTATATTTACTGAAAATCATTCTAACTCTCATTAATTGACGATCTTCTGTATTTTTTAATCCCAGCTATAAACTAAGGTCTTTAAATAAGATTTGAAATAAATTTTTTTATCGATCTATAGAAGCGATGATCTTGAATTGTTTGAAAACTATGAAAGCTTTTATTTTTATATAAAGATTTTTATATATCAAAACGCTATATAACCACTATATTTGTCTGATATTATATGGATTATAATAGTTAATTGTTGAGAATAAGAGAAACATAATTTTTAATCTTTTTAATTTAAAAATTTAGTTTAATTATATTACATATTAAATATTCTGGTATTTGAGTTGATAAATAGAAAAAAACGCCAGCTAACAACATATTTACTTATCATTTCAATGTCATTGCTTTTTTTTGGTGACATTAGAAATGGGATATTATTATTTGAGTCAGAAAATCAAAGATATATCAATACAGCTGCTCAAATTTCTGAAACTAGGCAATGGATTAAGAATCCAACTCTCGATTCCCCGATTGAACCCATTTGGTTTTGGGAAAACGGCACTGAAGGAGATAATTCAGATGTGAATGCTACTTCAGGCTCAGATCAAGCAAATTTTGAAGTATTGGGGGAAACAAGAACATTCACAGTAGTGTCAGGCATTATTAACTCTTCTTCATCCCTCGGCTGGAAACAATTCAATAAAACGGGATTTCTTTTGCCTGACACCGCGGAAATTACTGGATCTGGTGGATACGTTTATCATTTCTGGAATGATGATCCCAATCAATTTCCAAGTGTTCAATGGAAAAATAACATCAGCCTGCCAATAGATATGTCTGATTATACCATAACGTCAGCATCGTTAAAAGTAATTGTAAATGCAACTGTGAGTAGTGATGTTGATACTCCGAATGACAGTGGAGACTGGGAAAATTTTGCAATTGGGGATTCTGTAACATTTTATTCACAGATTTCTGATTTAGCATATGACACTCCAATATATACAGTCGCTTCTAATAAAACAAAATATTTAGGACAGAATTCTCCCTCAATATTAACTTTAGCTGATAGTAAATTAGAATCTGTTAGTGAAGCTGATTTAATCACAGCTTTAAATTCTGCTTTTGATAAAGATACTTCACATTCAAATTTCACGCTAACCTTAGGAATTGATATCTACTCAGAAGACAACCTTGGAGCTGCTGATCCAGATACCTATAATGAATTAATTATCAAAAGTTGTAATTTAACTTTCACAGTTGAAAAAAAGATTGATCTTTCAACGACAACATCCTGGAATCAAATCTGTAATAAAATATCTGGTGCTAGTATACAAATTATTGATGCAAATTTTAACTTTAAATATAAAATTGATAAAATTTGGCCCAATTTAGCACCTCTTTCTGAATTAAGGTTCTTTATAAATAATAAGAGTTATGATGTAGGTACTATAAAATTATCATCAGCTAACACGTCTTTTCAAGAAGCAATCGCTGGCGGATTTGATGTCACTGATTTAATCTCAGCTAATGTCAATATTTCGGTCAGTATAGAATTATTTCTTAAAGATGCATTCGATTTAGGTGAAGTTTACACTATTTCTATTGATGATGTCTATTTAAACATATCATATATAAATATATTTCCAGATTATGGAAGTGAGATTCAATTATTTGTAGATAATGAAAATAAAACAGCAAATCCTGTAGTAGAAATTGCTTACTTTGATGTAATGAATATTACTGTGACATATAAAGAAAATACCACGGGAAACCATATCTCAAATTCTACAGTAATGATAGAAGGAAAAGTGTCTGGTAATTTAACTGAAGATCAAACTTTTAATCAATATTATATTCTTGTCAATGCTTCCGATCTTGGTCTTGGAGCAAATATCTTAACTATTAATGCCCAAAAAGATAATTATGAATCGAAAAGTGTTCAAATTTTTGTAGATGTAGTTGAACAAGCTACAAAAATTCAGTTAATAATTGATAATGTCGAAAGAAACATTAACCAGACCATGGATTTTAGATTTAATGAGATGCTGAATGTTACTGTATTATTTAAAAACAATTTTACGAATAATCACATCAATGGTGCAACAGTGAATTTACTAGGTTTAGGTAAATTCAATGAAACAGGTAATCAGTATAATTTGACACTTGATACTAATAAGTTAAAACAAGGAATTAATATTTTAACAATCTTTGCCCAACTTGACAACTACCAGTCTCAGTCAATTCAATTCTTCATTAATATTATTGAAGTAGAAACGAGATTACTAGTTTTTGTGGAGGGGAACCAAACTTTTGAAAGTGATGTAGTCAACTCTCAAAATGGTGAGTTTCTCAATATTACAATCCATTATCAAAACAATCAATCAAAAGAACACATTAACGGGTCATCGGTTGATTTATTAGGATTTGGGAGTTTTAGTGAATTAAATAATCAATATAATTTTTCATTAAATACAAGCACTTTGGTCCAGGGTATAAATGTATTAACAATTTTTGCACAATTTACTAATTACCAATCCCAAACTTTTCAGTTTTTCATAGAAATTGAAGAACGAGCTACAAATTTACAACTTCTCATTGAAGATATTCAAATATATCCTAGTGATACGGTCAAAGCACATTTTAATGAATTATTGAATATAACGGTTTTTTATAAAGATAACAACACAAATATGCACATAAATGGAACAAATGTGGAATTATTAGGAATTGGGTTTCTTAACGAAACTTCATATCAATACAATATCTCATTAGATACAAATACGCTAGCAGAAGGGATCAACATTTTAACCATTTTTGCACAATTAGATAACTATCAATTTCAAACAATTCAGTTCTTTATTAATATTGTAGATATAGAAACAAAATTACTATTGTATATAGATGGGAACCAAACTTTTGATAGCGATGTGTTTAACTCTCAAAATAGTGAGTATCTCAACATTACTGTCCATTATCAAAACAATCAAACTGATGAACACATAAATGGGGCATCGGTTGCTTTATTAGGTTTTGGAAGTTTTAGCGAATTTAATAATCAATTTAATTTTTCTATTAATACAAATAATTTGGTGCAAGGTATAAATGTATTAACAATTTTTGCACAACTTACTAATTATCAGTCCCAGACTTTTCAATTTTTCATAAATATTGAAGAAAGAGCTACTATTTTACAACTTTTCATTGACAACCTTCAAATATTTCCCAGTGACACGGTCAATACCCCTTTTGATGAATTGCTAAATATAACAGTTTTATATAAAGACAAAAACACAAATATGCATATCAATGGTACGAATGTGGAATTATTAGGAATTGGTTTCCTTAATGAAGCTTCAACTCAGTATAATATCTCATTAGATACAAATAACCTGGAAAAAGGGATTAATATTTTAACAATTTTTGCACAACAAAGTGGTTTCCAGCATAAAACAATTCAGTTTTTCATAAACGTTGATGATAGGGAAGCGGAATTAGTATTATTTATAGAAGGTGTTCAGTTAAATGACAGCGATACAATTCAAATAGAAATTGATGAAAATATGAATATAACAGCTTTACTTAATGATAAAATTACTGGTTTACCTTTAATTGGGGCTAACGTAGAACTATTAGGAATCGGAACTTTAAATGAAACTCTAATTCAATATAATATAACTATTAATTCTAACGATTTAGAGTTAGGTATAAATATTATTAATATATTCGCTCAAGTAAATAAATATCAGCCAAGTTCAATTCAAGTTTTTATTGAAGTAGTAAAGAAAACAACAAATTTATTTATATATTTAGATGGAATAGATAAAACAAATGATCCTACGGTAATTCTTCCAATTACTAGCACATTAAATTTAACAATAAAGTATTTACATAATCAAAGTGGCCTTGAAATTAGTGGGGCAATTATAGAATTAATCGGGGAAGGACTCACAGAATTTTTAATTTGGGATACAAATTTCTTACAATATTCAGTTATTCTTAACACTTCAACATTAGGGATTGGTGTTAAATCGTTTACTACTGTGGCTCAAGCTCCAGAATTTCAGGTGAATTTTGCTGATATTAACTTAATTATTAACAGAATAAATACCGACATCAATGTTTTTTCTGGAGAACCCTATATCGATATTAGTTCAGAAAGTGACTATCGGATACAAATTGTTCTCAATAACACAGATTTTGGTGGGATTATTAAAAACGCAACAGTTACTTATCGTTGGGAACGTGGTTCAGGAGAATTAACGGATTTTGATTATGACGGTATTTATGAAGCAGTATTACAGAATGTACCTGCTGGGTCATTCGTCATAACTATAACTGCCTATATTGGAGAAGACTATGAATTTCAAACCTTTGAAATATTTTTAAACGCTGGAGCACAGCCTGGATTTGACCTTACATTAATAATAGCGTTATTATCTTTTGGAATTGTGGGAATTGGAACTTACTTTGTTCTCTATCAAAAATATCTTAAATATCCCCCAAAAGTAAGGAAAATAAGAAAATTGAGAAAGAGGATAAAGAAAAATAAAAAATTAAAGCCAATTACTATTCAAACTCGCGACGACATTCTCAAAAGTAATTTAGAAATGAATAAACAATTGATAGATAAAGATAAACTAACACAGAGTACTTTAACAAAAGAAGGAAAACATAATTATAAAAAAAAGAAAGGGGGAGATCTCTTTGAATAGATCAAAGAAAAGTATTAAATTAATAAGAAAGCATTATACTGTTCTGTTTATAATACTAATCTTTACTTTTTCCTCAATGATTATTCCTTTACATAAATTTTCTAATAAAGCAGGGGAAATTAGTGAAACTCCTAATGAGATTACTCCAGAATATTCAGGTGTAACTCTTTATAACAAGGAATGGTTAACTAACAATGAATTTTTAACTCAAAGTGATTGGTTTTCTTCTAAAGGAGCACAAGGAGATAATACCACCGTAGATGCAAACATTAGCAATAATTCAGCAAACTATAAGATTATTGGGGAGAATTCTACATATGAAGTACTAGCTGGTCAAGCAAATTCATCAACATGGTACGGATGGGGGATTTATAATAATAGTGATTATTTATTACCCGACATTGCGGAAATTAATTCAACAGGTGCGTATGTTTATCATTATCTGGATGAAAGCGAAAATGGAGGTGCAGGTCAAGTACATAACTTCCCATCTGTTCATTTTAGGAAAAATGTTAGTTTACTTGAGGATATCTCTAATTATGATATTATATCTGCATCGTTAGAAGTTATTTTCAATGCAACTGTAGAATCCTCCGTTGATGCCCCAGGTGATACAGTAGGACAATCAGCAATATGGGATTCTGCTACATTCTATGTAGAAATAGCTGATTTGAATCTAAGCTATTTTTTTAGAGTTGGTGAAAATAAAACTTCAACTTTAGGACAGGATAGTCCTTCAGTATTGAATATAACTGACAGAGAATTAACTTATGTAAGTGAAACTGACTTAATTACAGCAATGAATTTAGCTCTTGATAAAGATCCGACACATTCAGAATTTACGATAATATTGGGGATTGACATTTACTGTGAAGATAATGATTTTCCTGACTATGATGAATGGAGTGCATTAATATTTAAGTCTTTTAATTTAACGTTTAGTTATGAAAGAAAAGTAGATAAATTTTCATCAATTTCTTGGAATCAGATAGGAGATCAAATTACCGGGAGCAATGTTCAAGTTACTGATGGTAATTTAAAATTCAAGTATAAAATTGACCAAAATTGGTCTGCTGCATTATCTCCATATTCAGAAATTAGAATACTAATAAATAATAACCTGCATCCTGAAACTATAAGATTGACTACAGCAAATACTTCTTTTCAAGATGCTAAAGTAGGTGGTTTTGATGTTACTAATTTAATTTTAAAAAATATAAATATTACTTTATCAATCCAAGTATTTATTGCGAATAGGTTTGATTTGGGAAAAAACATCACAATTTCTATTGATGATGTTTATTTAAATATTACTTATGTAGAAACATTTACTGATATTGAGACTCAAACTAATTTATTCTTAAATAATGAAAATAAAACTGCTGATCCATTCATAGAATTACCTGTCGAAAATAGTATAAACATCACGATAAGATATCTCGAGAATCAAACTCTAAATCATATTGTGGGAGCAACTGTTCAGTTAGAGGGAAAAAGGTCTGGAAATTTAATTGAAAATTCGTCACTAGGACAGTATTCTATTATAATTAATACAACCCTATTAGATATTGGATTATGGTTGTTAAAGGTGAGAGCCCAAAAAACCAATTATTCAACAAAATTAATCCCTTTTTATGTTAACGTTATTGAAAGACCAACAGAATTTAAATCATATGTGAACAATGTAGAGAAAACTACTAACAACACAGTAAAAATAAAATCCAATGAATTCATGAACATTACCGTCTTATATCGGGATAACTCAAGTAAGGTACATTTGAATGGAGCGAATGTTAGTTTATCAGGTATAGGAAATTTTACTGAATTAAACAGTCAATTCAATTTCACATTAAACTCAACTACGCTTGGTTTAGGTTTTTTTGTTTTAACAATTATTGCACAACTCCAAAATTATACTACTCAGACATTTCTATTATTCATTGAAGTATTTGAAATAGAAACAGAATTAAAATTGCTAGTTAATGGAACTCAACGATTTGAAAGTAATATCATTCAAATGGAAGTTTTTGAAGACTTAAACTTAACAATTTTTTATCTCAACAATAACTCTAAAAACCATTTGAGTGGAGCAACAGTTACATTACTAAGTTTTGGGAATTTTAGCGAGATAGGAAATCAATATAATTATTCTCTTAATTCGGCTAATTTAAATCTGGGCTTTAATGTCATGACAATTTCTGCTCAATTCGATAATCATGAAACTCAAACGATCCAATTTTTTGTTGAAGTTTTTGAACGAGAATCAACCATTCAGTTATTTGTAAACAGTATTCAAAGAAACAATAGCTATGTAATCCAAATAGAGGCAAATCAAATCCTAAATTTTACTATATTCTATAAGGACAATCTGACCTACCAAAATCTTCCAGGTGTTAACGTAGAGTTAATTGACAGGGGAAATTTTACTGAAATCAATAATCAGTATAATTTCACTCTAAGTACAAATACACTAGGTTTAGGTTTTTTTGTTTTAAACTTCATTGCTCAACTACAAAATTATACAACTAAGACCTTTCAATTATTTGTCGAAGTATTCAAAATTACAACAGAATTAAAATTACTTGTTAATGGAACTCAACGATTTGAAAGTGATGTAATTCAGATAGAAATTTTTGAAAATCTAAACTTAACCGTTTTTTATCTCAATGATTCCTCTAAAACCCATTTAAGTGGAGCATCAATTTCAATACTTAGTATTGGTAATTTTACCGAAATGGGTAGTCAATATAAATATACTCTAAATTCAACAAATCTAAGTTTAGGATTCAATGTAATAACTATTATTGCTCAATTAGATAATTTTGACACCCAAACAATCCAAATTTTTGTTGAAGTTTTTGAACGTAATTCCACCATTCAATTATTTGTAAACAGTATTCAAAGAAATCAGAGTGATGTTGTTCAGGTTGAAGTAAATCAGTTCCTAAATATTACTTTACTTTATAAAGATAATCAGACGTTTTTAAATCTTCCAGGAGTAGGTGTGGAATTGATTGATTGGGGTAATTTTACTGAATTTGATAGTCAATATAATTATACTATTGATACTAATAACATAGGACAAGGAATAACGCTTTTGACTATTCAAGCACAACTGACGAATTACAAAGCTCAAATTATTCAATTTTATGTAAAAGTAATCGAAAAAGAGACAGAATTACAATTATATATTAATAATGTTAAAATAAACACAAGTTACATAATGCAAATAGAAGTAAATCAAGTGTTAAATATAACTCTATTCTATTTAGATAACCTAACGAAACTAAGCATTTCAGGAGCTAATGTTAAACTCATTGGTGGGGGAAATTTTAGCGAAATTTATAATCAATATAATTATACAATTGATACTAACGATTTAGGATTAGGAATAATAACATTGACCATTCAAGCGCAAAAGACTAATTACAATCCTCAAACTATACGGTTTCATATTGAAGTGTTTGAAAGGTCATCAATAATGCAATTATCTCTAAATAGTGAAGATAGCACTGGAATTGAATTACCTATAGGTTCAAATCTAAATATTACAGTTAAATTTACAGACAATGTTACAGGATTTCACATTTATAGCGTCTCAGTTAATTTAGAAATAAATTCAGTTTTATATAATTTTACTGAAGATCTATCATTTAACCAATATTCAATTAACATTAATACAACAAATCTCAATATTGGAGTCAATCTATTAAAAGTCACAGCATATAAACCTAACTATGAAATTCAAGAGATTAACTTAAGAATTACTGTTAATAAAATAGGTGTAGATATTAGTACGGAATCAGGAGAATCACATATAATAATCAAAATGGGAGAAAATATTAATTTAAGAATCATTTTAAATGATAGAGATTTTGGTGGGGTTATAAAGGGTGCAATTATTACATATACATGGGCATATGGACAAGGTAATTTAACAGATTTAGATAATGATGGGCATTATGAGGCTGTCCTTGAAGATGTTCCAATTGGTGTTTATTCGATAACTATATCTGCGTCGGGGGTTGAAAATTATAATTTCGGGAGTTATAAAATTACTGTGAGTGTTAACCAGCCTATTACTCAGAATGATCAAACATGGGTAGTTTATTTATTAATAACTGCGATTATAGGAGCCAGTGGTGGATTTGCATCTTATCAATTGCATTTCAAATATCCTCCTATGGTAAGAAAGATTAGAAAACTACGTAAAAAGATCAGAAAAGGAAGGAAATCAAAACCTATCCTCACATCAAAAAGACATGAAATTATAAAAAACACGCTAAGAAACCAAACTGAAATTTTGGATTTTGAAACAAAAAATTTAGAAAATAAAACTACAAAAATTAAAAAATCATAAAAAAAAAAAAATAAAAAGAATGAACTAAAATGACATATGGTTTTGTAATTACAGAATGGACTGAAGATCAAGGTTTAACTGTTTTATTTAGTCATCCTGAGACGTTAGATGTTGATTTAGATGACATGATGAAGATTTTTTATGCCCATATAACAGGAGCAGGTGAAGCAGGTAATGTTTTAGTCAGATTAGAAAAAGCGCGATCTAATGTTTCTAGCTACTTTACAGGAATGGAGTCCAGCAGACCGTTTATAATAAATTTGATGCTAGAATTAGGGGAAGATCCTGAAATGTTTGGGGAAACAGTAATAAAAGAGATGAATGAAAAGATTTTAGGTTTTTTGGGAAAGATGAGTTCAAATTTAACTCAAGATTATGAGCTGGTTAAGGAGCTTAATGCTTACTTAAAAGGTGCTCTGTTCTTATTAGATAGATTAAAAAATTTAACTAAGGAACAACGAATTGCTCAAATTTATAATAGCGAAAAAGGTAGAGCAATTTTAATGACTTTACAAGAAAGAGCATTATCGAGGAAAGAATTACAAGGCATTTTAGAAGAAAAGCTAAATAAAATAATTGCTAATATGGAAATAACTTTAGATCCTTTTATTAAAACAGGTTTAGTAAAACAAGATTGGGTAGAAGGGGATACAGATATTACTCTTTTCCTTTTATCAGACTTTGATTTAATGAGAACTCCCGTAGCAAAACTGATTGACAATGCCAAAATGAATTTACCATCCCCTCAATTAGCGACAAGATATCTTAAAGAAGTAAGAGATTTCTTCAAAAATTATACCCCAACCA
>LAZR01002680.1_pt1 | contig 10195 bp, 25 predicted proteins | sample 329461 | NCBI WGS metagenome assembly LAZR01 (sample SAMN03002196, study PRJNA259156) | marine sediment metagenome | biome: sea floor; feature: Hydrothermal impacted sediments; material: marine sediment; isolation source: Loki non-amplified sample from Loki's castle hydrothermal vent sediment ...
TGATAGGTCTATAATAAATAAAATCCATATTTTCGCCGCGGTGTTTATATCCCATAGAACCAAGTCTAAAAAATGCGGCCTCTAAATATCCAGCCAAAATCCAAGGATTTAATAATTGATCTAAAGAATACTGAACCCCCCCTTTAGATGACGATACTCTAGGATAATTAATATGAATATGAATGCTACCTCTATTAGTTTCTTTTCTTTCCCCACAACCCTTCATAAATGAAAAAATAGAATCAAGGTCTTTAATCCAGTTAGGAAAACTTGTATCAATAATTCCTGAAACAAGTTCCCCTCCAATTACTTCTTTAAAAAGAAGATTTCTATTAATATCTCTACTTAATAATTTTCCACTAACAGGTCTATTGCCTAAAACTATTGTGGGAGATTCCACAGAAGCATCATGTGTAATTATCCAATCTTTTTTATTCAAAAAGTTTATAAACTTTTTATTTACCTTTGGATTAAAATCTGTGTATTCAATTTCTAATCCTACATGTGAAAAAGGAACAGTATTCATTATTCAAATCTTAACTGAACTATTTTTGCATTAGGAGAATTATCTTGAACAAAATTTTCTATATCATCTTGATTAATAGTTTCTCCAATTACAAGTTCAAGGTGTTCTAATAATTCAGTTAGAGTAAAAACATATTCCACTGTTAAAATTATTTTTTCTGGACGTTTAGGAACTAATACTTCATTTATAGAATCAATAATCTTTTCAATTGTTTTGTCTGTTTCCATTTTTCCTCCTTATAATTCATGCTCTTTCTAATTTGAAACTCCTAACCCAAGGTTTTCCATTTTTCTTTTTCTGTATTACACCCCTAAAATCAGGTCTTTTAGGAGGATTTTTACCAAAGATATTTACGTAAAGTCCACGTATTCCCCCCCCAACATCATACATTTTAGCCCCAACTTTCATTGTGCTATAAATATGTTTATGCAATTTTATCATTAATTTATGGTCTGCTATGGGTACATATAAATAAATAACATCATATGTAGAAAAATCATGAGAAAAAGCATCCCCCCGAATCAGTCTACACCAATCCACATCATTTAAGAAATGTTTTCCTAAATTATAAGTATGTTCATTGTATTCAATTCCATAAGAATCATACCCTAGTAAATTCGCAAATAAAACCTTATCTCCTATCCCACAACCCACATCAATAAATTTCTTTGATCTCATGTTTTTTGTTTTGAAGAAATTACCAACTCTCCATAATATTCTAATAAAATCTTCCCTCGTAAATGAAATATATGGATAATATCTATTTTTAGTTTCAAATTCAGTTTTTACTTCTGAGTTAACGTGACTAATTCCATAATTACTGTCACGAAAAATTGCATTCATAATAAACTCCACTGTATGATTGAGGAATTTATAACCTTGATCCTCACACGCCATATCAAATACATTTCTTATTAGTGGTAAATTTCTTTTATCAAAAGAGCTTCCTAAAATACTAACTTGTTTTTTAGTATAACTAATGTCTGAACTTAAAAAATCTGTAACAATTTTTAATCGTAATTCTTGACGTTCCTTATAATGTTTATCTTTCCAAAATGATGGCAATTTAAACACCATAGAAATAACATCTTCTGGTATTTTTTCTGCAGTTCGTGTTCTGTACATTTTTCCTATATTTTCCTTTCCTTTCTTTTTTATCCTCCGTGAGATTCCTTCAACTTTTCGAGTAATACCTGAATAAGATTTTTAGCACGCTCTGTTAATTCATTTATTTCAAGAGCACCATAACCATCTATCATAGATAAATGATTATAAGCTTTATTATGTTGAATAACTAATAATTCATATTTGTTTTCCAGTTGAATAACTAATAAACTAGCACTAATAGTTTCATTAGTTTCTCTATTTGTAAAATGAGTTCCTCCAACAGATAATATCCAATCACTCATATTTTCCTCCCTACTATGTAAGATAGTTGGTAATAATCAAACAATCTTGAAACCAACTTGTCAAACAAGTCCTTAAGAGTTTCACTCATTAAAAATATAATATAATTCCCAATAGAATAGTTTAAGTAATACCAACCGTTCATGTGAATTATCCCCATCGGAAGTTTACTTTTTTTCATTTTTTACCGCTATATCATCTAAAACTTGTACCCATTCCTCAATACGACCTGCAAATATTTTAGCTATTTTACTTTCATCATTTAGAAGTGAACTTTTAGTTACCAACATCTCAATTTTTAATTCCTCTAAGGGAGTTAAATCTAAAAATTCCTTAATACTTCCAACAGTAAATCCCTTAGATTCAAGCTTCCTAAGACTTGTAGGTTTCATTTTTATCTACTTTCTCCTCTCTCAATTTCTTTCCTAAATTCTTCTTCCCTTTCGATTTGTTTTCTAACCTCTCTATCTACTTCTATTTCTTTTAAGGTATATCCCCAACCATAAATCGGGGTATTATGATTATAGGCTGTTAAATTTCCTCCCCAAGAATTTCTCCACACCCTTAGATTTTTAGCTTTAGGATAATAATATCTTAGATATTCTAAGAATTTTTCCTCAGAAGAAAATACATGAGTTTCATCAAACTCTCTATCACGTAGAATTATTACTTTCATAAGGATTCACTCACAATAATACCCCTCCCAAATTTCAATTTCATTATCTTCAACAACAGCTATTGTAACAATACTATCATCATCAAAACAAAAATATAAAAAATCATTTCCGATGGAAATACTTGGAGGATCAAGTTTTACAAGTTTTTTATTAAGAAGTATAAGTAGGAATTCCTCTCGGCTTATCTCTCTAGGTAAATTATCCATTTTTTCCTTTCTTTATATATTAGACATTACTTCTTTATCCGTAGGATAATCTTCCACCTTACTCCTACGAATATATAAGACTTTTACATTTACCTCGTTTATTACTCTCATAAATTCATCCCAATCTTCAACGCCATGTATCGAAATTCTCTTCTCTCCATTTTCATGGTCATTGTGAACTAAGCTAATCCAATTAATTTTATTTCTATGTGAATTTATACGGGCTTTAGAATTACCCTCTGTAATCCTAACATTATTAAGTAATATGCCCATTAGTACATTAATTACTCCGCTCTCTCTTATTTTCATTATTCCCATTATTTTCCTCTCGCTTTCTTTTTTGGTTTTTTCCACCAGCCCTTTCTTTTATGTGGTGGGACTCTAATTAAAGTACAACATCCATCATGGCAATATTTTGTTTGTCCCCATATTCTACGTTTACACTTTGGACACTTAACTCTAATTAATTCTTTAGTGCTAGTATCCCTAGATGAAGCTAAATCATGGCTAATAGATTTTTTTGCATAATCATGATGTTTATATTCTCCAACATAAGAACACATTTTATTTTTCATTATGATCCTTCATTCATCATTCTGTAATAATCATCATGTACTTTTTTTATGTAGTCATTTAGTAATTTTATAAACCACGCAGATAAAGTTATATGTTTAGATTGGTGTCTAGGGTCGAAAAATTGAACGCCTGGGTCAAATGCTATGTGCTTTAATCCTGTCATTACTTCTATTGGTTTAGCAAATTTTCGCCACGTCTCAATATATACTTCATTAGAATTAGTTTCAGTTCCGTCTGGTAATATCACTGTTTTTTCTCCTTTTCTTTCCCAAATATTTTTCCAAACCCACTTGGATCATCTGGCATACTTCTTAAGTGTACAGAAGTGCCTTTAATAACATCTACTAAATCTTCTATCCAAAAAGATGAAAAAGAATTTCCAAGATTAAACCAATTTCCATCATCTTCTATAAGTAATTGTATGCAAATATGTTCATCATCATCTGATCGTTTTACTAATTCAATTCCCAAACATTCACCTAAAATTTTCATTTTTCCTCCTTAATTTTCATCTCGAATTTGCATTAACAATCTTCCTAGATTATTTTGTTTAAATTTATCTGCACACCCATCACAAATACACGCTCCCCAAAAATTATCATGCCAAGGATTGTGTTCAATAATTTCCCCATCTATTTTCTTTAAACAATTTAGTAAATAAGGATCAAAAAATTTACGGCGTAGTATTGCACGCATCATAGGAATTTTTAATTGTTTCCAGCCTAATCGTAGCCTTAAATTTCTCCCAAATCTTTTCGCCTGACCTGGAGTTCTTATTTGAGAAATTTCTTTTCTTAATTTTATATTAGGAGTTTTAGAAGCAACATAGGCGTGTTCAGCAGTTGGATATTCAATACCCCAAGCTATAATTTTATGTGGATAAAAATTACTTAAAAAGAAATAGTTATTTCTAAATCTCATTTTTTATCCTTTCCTTAGATTAATTTTCACTTATTAAATGATAAAATCCGACCTATTTAGTCGGATTTGAATAATTAATTATTAGTCCTAAATAGCACCATTTATACAAGAATAGAATACCACGTACTCAGGAACTGGTCAAGTCTATTTGAACACACTATTTTTAGAACTTTTGAAGGTTTTGTACTAGAGGAGTTCCAAGTATTACTGTGAACTTGAGTTCTTTGTGGTACTAGAGGTCGATTCGAGTTCTACTTTCTTAGGTGGTCAATTGCCGCTAGTAGAGTACTAATATCATCTTTAACGAGTCCTAACATAAGATTACAACTATTGCACAACAAACCCCTTACTTTTCCAGTACTATGGTCATGATCTACACTCAGAGCTTGATCTAACTCAGATGAATGAGTACCACAAATAGCACATTCTCCATTTTGAGTACTAAACATCTCATCTCAATCAGCTACCGTAATACCATATCTTTTCTTAAGTACCCATACTCTACGCGAATTATTCTTAGTCTTTTTATAGTAATTAGCCCAATTAGCTCTGTCTCGCTCTTTGTACTCTACTTTTGAGAAATATGTCTCATTGTACTCCTTCTTCTTTTCCTTTGATGTCATAGTAATAAGTCCTCGTTTCGAGTACCACCCACCTGTGTATTATTTTTTCACACTCTATCAATCGGTAACAGCAAAACTTTCAATACTGAGAAACTTCAATGTCAAATTATGTAAAGCTGCGTTTTCAGCCCCAAAAATCTGGTTCGGAAACTGCTTTCACGTCTATGATATTCCGAATTTTGAAATCTTCTAGGTCTAAGTCAGCGAGGCGGGTCGTGTATGTGTCCTTAAAGTTCATGCTCCCTCTTTCTTTAGACAACTCCCCACTCATAAAGTATGCGTGTCTCCTAGCAAAGAGCAGTATATTATTACAAATCTTAGCTTTACCATCCTCATCTCGTACCTTTTCTGCATCAAAAACAGCGTCGAAATCTCTCAACTCAATAAAGATTTTACCTGACCTATCTGCCCGACCCCTTTTTATATGTTCGTTGTCTAAAAATCGAACAGCCATTCTAATAACGGACTCAAAGTAGGAGAAATCAAAGAATCCATCCTCAGAAAGAAAATTACCTAGATTAATTACCCCTGTAGTTGTATTTTCAGAGAAGAAGGAACCCTCATAGATCATCTGAAAAACTACTTCAAGATAAGCATCCTTTGTGGCTTTGTTACTCTCTGCTAAACAATTACTTAGGATAATATTCAAGACAGAATTTACCCACATTTTATCTTCAATTCCTAAAGTTCTTTCAGTCGTCATTATCTATTCTCTCCCTCTCGCGTTTTTTGGGCGAGGCCACCTTCATCCGAAGGGCATATATCTGGTGATATCTTTTTAGGCTTCAGCAATGACTCATCCTCCCTTTTCTTTGTGATTTTACTCACAATCGTCTCGAAGAAATTGTCTACACCCGCTAAATGAGCAGTCAGAATTGCCATAGTCACTACATCAGCCAATTCCTCACCTATATCTGTCTCTTTCTCATTGGTACGTACCCACCCAGATTCCGTTCGCATGATAGCATCTAATACCTCTGCCGCCTCAGTAGCTAGATAAATAGCCGCGTCCTTAGTGCTTGGCATTTTAAATTCTCTTTCCTGCCAAACCTTAAGTATTAAGTCTTTCAGATATCTTAGGCTATCTGTATACATTTTCAAGTCCTTTCCACCCCATTAGATACTCTGGCAAGACACTAACATTTGGTATTCTAAGGAATTCCCCGACAATATCTCCATGAAGTATCATAGCCGATCCATTCCCAAGCTCCTCGTTCCACGGTTGATCTATAACAAACATGAAAACATGTCCTAATAAATCCTCAATAGTAGGAATGCGATCTTCAACAAAATAATCACACCCAATATCTAAAATTGCTTTTCTTTTACTAATTCCGTCCACAAATTTATAGTTTTCTGGATAAGGAAGGCCATTAGATGAGAACCACTTTATTCTCTCCTGTCTAGCTTCTTTATGCAGACTGGATACATACCAGATTTCATACCCAAGACCAGCAATTTCCCAGAGCGCCCTTAGATACGTAAGCTTTATTGACCTTCTTGCATATAGAGTAGGGTCAGCTATCATGTTATCTAACAGAGTCGTCTCTTGGATTGTAGGAATATACTCTTTCCAAAACTCCTTATAGCTTCCCTTATACCCGTGTTGCCACTGAAAATAGTCATAAACCTCTGAATGCCATGGGTAAATTACACCGTCAACATCAAACCCTATTATCATTCTTTTCTCCTATCTATATCTTCGAGCCAAGCAACTCCAACAGCAATTGTCTCTATTATTTCCCTACGAACATCATCAGGACTTGCATCTGGATAATCAAAAATGTTTTCCAGGATAGCCTTCCCTACCTCTCCTATCTCCTCCAACATAATAAGCAACCACCATTCGTTGGGATGACTACGATCAACTCCCCATTTTTTATCCTGACGACCTCTTTCTACACTAATATCCAGAAATACTGTGTCCATACCCATTTTACTTCTCCAACAGCCCCACCAAAGCTTCCTCTACTAATGCCTCTAGGTGTGATGTATCAAACTCCAATGTCAAGTCATTACTTGCGAGCCAGTTATCTATTTCATCCTGAACGTGTGCCATAATTTCCTCAGTAGCATGTAAGATATCAAGACTCATCCTCATCCTCCACTATCTCATCTATAGTTTCTGCTTTATCCCAATCAGACCAATAATTCTTCTCTGTCATAACATGTAAAGGCACGTCATAAGCCTCTATCTTACCATTTTTGTCTAATTGAACAACAGAATTACCCTTAAAAAATCTAAGCTCTATATCCATAATATCTGATAATGCTTGAATAAAGTTTAAAATAATATTGTGTGTTTTCCACAGCCCATCATACATAAACCTGCCATCTACATAAATTTCTCCCCAATCATCTACTACTCTAATTAGAATTTTCATATTGTATCTACCTCCATTGGTTCCGGTTCTGGTGTGGGTGTAAACGAGGACATCAGAAACGGTGATTCATGTTTTAGCATAGCCTGACAATAAAATTCTGCTTCGTTATCTACAACTAAATTCCCAATAGGAAGATAACCATTTTTTATATATTGATTGACCTCAATCTCCAGTTTACCAATAGAATATGTTCGACAGATCACGTATTTATTCATTTCCTTCCTCCCTTACCCTTATTTTTTTCATTTCAGTGCCCTAGTTTTCGCTTCACGAATAAGTTTCCTACCCACCTCAGCCTGACCTTTCCAACCTGCTTTTGTAAGCGTTTGACCTTCACTAAGAGCTTCTTTAGATGCTTCGCTTCACACTTCTGTTCTCTATTCACTTGCTTTATTACAAGTTGTGAGTCCATCAGTATGACTATCTCATCTACCTTGTTCTCTACACACCACTCTAAAGTCTTTATCAATGCCCCGTATTCCGCTGTATTATTTGTTCCTGTTCCCAGAACAAACGATCTATGTTCTATCTCATCTCCATCTATATTATACACCTTAAATGACCCATATGTCAAGTCCAGATTCCCTATCCATCCGCCATCTGCTATAGCTAGGATACAAGTGTAAAGTTTAAAGTCATGAGATTTCACTACCATCTCTATTCCTTTCGTGTGGACAATATCCCAGAAAACCTATAGCCCAATTACAATTGCGACAAAGGATTCTAAATTTTTCTGGGTCATATTTTTTGATTGCTTCACCATAAGCCGCCCTAGTTTTTTGTTTCTTTTTTCCTACTTGCCCTTTCACATGATCTAAAGTTAAAAACTCCCTAGTTTCTTCTCCACAACATGCACACTTACTCCCATACATTTCAAAGAACAGATTCTTAGCTCGTCTATAAGAATTCCTCACAAGTTCAGCATGTTTCTCTCTATTATTTCTCGCCCACGCCCTACTCCTCGCTCGCTCCTCCTCTATGTGCTCCTGATAATATTTTTTAGAATAGGCTATCTGGTCTTCTTTATTTTTGAGTCCCATTTTCCGTTTCCTCTAGTGCTTTTCTAGTCATTTCTATATATTCTTCACTAAGATCGATTCCTACATAGTTTCTACCTAGTCTCTTAGCCTCAACACAGGTTGTTCCACACCCTACCATTGGATCGAGAACGATATCCCCAGGCTCAGAATATGCCCTGATAGCCCAATTAGCTAACTCAGGTTTCATTGGTGCTGGATGATCTCTACGTGTCTTGTCTCCAGCCATAACAAAATAATTGGGCACAGTTTTTCCATCAGGGTGTGCCTTTACCATCTTTCTATTAGGAGCCTTCCCGTCCTCAGTCATTTGAATATCACCCACAGGATATTCTAACCTTTTTAGTGTGGACTCTGCATACGGAACCCTAACATTATCTTTATGATAAACAACCAAGTCAGGGTCTTTGGAAAATATTAGGTTGTGTTCCCATGCTGGGTAAGGTCTATTACGATAAACTTTAGGTAAGTATGTAGTTTTACACCAAGGAAGTTCATCAATTAGATGTAATCCCCAATTTTTTGCCTCAAGTATAATCTCATAAATTGTAGTTAGTCTTCTATTATTCTCATACCCTGGACCACTATTCCACCAGATAACCCCATCCTCTTTTATAACATGTTTTATTGCCAATAACATTTCTAAACAAAACATTGTCCATGCCCTTGCATTTTTGAATAACCTGAGATTATCATATTTTCTAGCATTGTAATAGGGAGGACTTGTCACACACAAATCAATAGATATTCTTGGAAATTTCCACAGTAATTCCATACTATTAGCTACAAATAATTTATTTTCGATGTTCATGCTGTAGCTCCTCAATTTGTGTGACCATGTTTTTATGTATAAGTTGTAGTTGATTTACAAGCATTGGAACATCATTTGTCGCCTCTGCTATGTCCAATGCTACAAGATAATAATCATCAGTTTCACCAACCAAAAATCCTACGGTTGAATGTACTCTACTATGAAAAGTCTTAAATTTTTCTAAATAATATTGTAAAGGTCGCCACCCATCATTCGTGTGAATGGCATCTACCCAATCTATTCTAACAATCCGTTGTTCATCCATATCATTTCACCAGCCTTTCTACATGCTCAGAAAATCTATCTACTATATGCGGATAAAGTATTTTTAAGTAGTTACTAACTACCTTCGCTACAAGAACTAACTGTTCTTGATTATACCCACTCAATTTTTCCCCACAACTATCACAAACTCTATAAGTAGCTATCGCGGCATCTTCTGTTCCCCAAGACCCTAGGTATTTAATCTTGTTGTCTACAAAACCTATCCCACATGCCGGACAGTTGGGAGTGTCACAAAAACACTCTAAAATAATCTGTTCAAGATCGCCTAGCTCTAAATTCCCGCGTCTAAACTTCCAAAAAAAATGATTCACTCTTTACTGTCCAAAATTTTGTTATCCAAAACAACTATTCTCTCAACAGCCTTTTTATATATATCTTCATCTATCTCTATACCAACAGAGTATCTACCATTCTTTAAACAAACCGCGGCAGTTGTTCCACCCCCCATAAATGGGTCGAACACACGGTCTAGTGTCTCTGTTGTAGTGAGGACAATTCTTTCAATAAGTCGCTCAGGCTTCTGCCAGTTAACTCCCTTAATTCGTTCAGTTGACATAGTATGGAAGTTGCCGATATCTTCCCAAACATCGGTGGGTATTTTTCTTCCGTCTCCTGACTTATCAAAAGCTGTACCAGCAGTTGCTTTAGGTATCTGTATCCTATCCGGTTTCCATGTATATTCGTCACCCTTAGCATAAAATAGTATATCGTCATGCTTACGAGGAAATGCCCGTTTCGGTAC
>LAZR01002682.1_pt1 | contig 10188 bp, 8 predicted proteins | sample 329461 | NCBI WGS metagenome assembly LAZR01 (sample SAMN03002196, study PRJNA259156) | marine sediment metagenome | biome: sea floor; feature: Hydrothermal impacted sediments; material: marine sediment; isolation source: Loki non-amplified sample from Loki's castle hydrothermal vent sediment ...
GGTAAACAACCTGCCCAAAATGAATTCGAAATTACCCCGAATTTTCTTGCTCTTATTAGGCGTAGTTTTGACTATCAACCTATTACAAGCGTATTTTACACCATTAATATTCGATGAAGCTTATTATTGGCATTTCGCCCAAAATATGGCTTGGGGTTATTTCGACCACCCGCCCATGGTGGCGTTTATGATTAAATTAGGGAGTTATCTTTTTGAGGGGGAACTAGGTGTTCGATTGGTGGGATGTATTCTTTCGGCGGGTACATTTATCGTCATCTGGCTATGTATCGACAATCCGAAGAAGAACGATTATGTCTTTCCTTTTTTTGTACTGATCTTTTCAATGGCGCTATTTAATGCCTATGGTTTCTTTACCCTTCCCGATACGCCCTTATTGTTTTTTACGGCTCTGTTACTGTATGTCTACAAACGCTTTCTTCAAGATACATCATCTCGATGGGCAATTATCATGGGTATTGTCATGGCCTGTCTTATGTATAGCAAGTACAATGCGGCCATCATCATCATTTGTATCCTGCTCTCTAATTTGAAACTTCTAGCGAACAAATATGCTTGGCTATCGATTGTAGTCGCCCTGTTCTGCTATATCCCTCATTTTATTTGGCTGTACCAAAACGACTTTGTCACCATAAGCTATCATCTTTTCGATAGACCGAATTCACCTTATAAATTTGAAAAATATACCGTTGGCTATTTTGTGAACCTAGTGGCCATCTTTGGGCTCACTTTCCCTTGGATATATCAGTCCCTATTCAAGACGCGGGCATCCGACACCTTTACCAAGGCCTTGCTCTATCTAACCTATGGCGTGCTCATTTTCTTTTTTATATCAAGTTTCAATCGAAGGGTTCAGACACAGTGGATTATCGTAATTGCCATTCCCTTGGCCATTATCACCTTTCGGTACATGATGAAAAATGAAGAGACTAAGCGATGGATCCTTCGTATCGGGTTAGTAAACATTGCTATCATACTATACCTTCGGGTCGGATTGATTTACGAAGAATTATCTCCCATTTATTACGAGACCCATGGTAATAAAGAAGTTGCTTTACAAATGAAAGCGGAGGTAGGCGACACCCCGTTGGTCTTTATAAATTCGTATAGAAATGCGCCCATGTTCGCCTTTTATACAGGCAATCCGACATATTCATTGAATGATGCCTACTATCGCCGCAATCAATATTCGATCGATGACTCCGAGTCAAAAATTCAGCACCAACGTGTACTATTTTTCAACAGAAACGCGAAGAATGCCAAGATTTCATTCACAAAAAGCAATGGTGGCCAATTTCACGGGGAGTATTTCGATGACTTCGAATCTTTTCGTAAACTTGAAACTATTGTCGAGGGACCAATTTTATTGGATACCGTCAATAAGCAAACGCTCAAAATATATAACCCATACGATACCCCCGTAGCGCTGAAAAAATTACGTTTTAATGTGGTATATATGACAGCATTTAAAAAAATAGAAAATGCCATATTAATAGATCCTAAACCTGTTGACGAAAAAGTTTTAAACTTAGCGGCCAACGATACCACCTATTTCACCTTTTCCTTACCACAACCGAAAATGACAAAGCCAGCCTTTCTTAGGGTAGGTATTTCCGACAACAATTTGCCCTTTGGAATAAACGGCAAAAACACGAAAATTTCATACTAATGGACCCCATTCTAAGAACGGCAGACACCCCTGACTGGATTACCATTCTATTATTATCAAGCATCATTTTGCCCGTTCTTGCCAAAAGCTTTTTCTACGGCAGATTTCTGAATTTTATCATACTTCCCTTTAACAATAAATACATCTTTATGTATAATAAAAAGGAAAAATTGATAAACTGGTTTCATGTATTCTTCACTCTTTTTCAAATTATCAACTTTTCACTGTTCGTGTTTTTAGCAGGTAACATCTTCTTTGAGACTGCTGAAATAACGGGATTTTTCATGTATCCCCTGATTTTAGCCAGCATTCTGGGATTTATTTTCCTTAAAGTGATATTACAGCTCGGTAACGGATTCATATTTGGCTCGAACAAGACAGTAAGCGAACTTATTTTTAAAAAATTATCATATCTAAACTATACGGGAATCATCATGTTCATAGCCAACCTCATTCTGGCATACGTCGCAAATGACTCCATCATTGTAGTTTTCGTGGCCATTTTCTTAATTCTACTGATTAATGTAATTGGCTGGGTAACACTCTTAAGGAATCATCAAAACTTCATTACCAGTTACTTTTTCTATTTTATTTTGTACCTTTGCGCACTTGAAATTTCACCGATTATCATTATTGGCAGTTACCTAAAAGAGTAGATGTATTGGGAAAGCCGTATCATTCCCTTCGAAAAATGGTAAGCTCAGAATGATAAGTGGTTCTCAACAGCCACAGGTGTATATATATTGAGAAAATCTACAAAACTCAAACACACATAGATGAAAGTCAAAACGATTTTAGTATCACAACCGGAACCTAAGATCGAGAACTCGCCTTATTCCAAGTTGATAGACAAGGAAAAGGTAAAAGTCGATTTTAGACCTTTCATTCATGTTGAGGGTGTAGACGCCAAGAACGTACGTCAGCAAAAAGTAGATTTGCAACACTATACTGCTATTATATTGACAAGCAGAAATGCGGTGGACCATTTCTTCAGAATTGCCAAGGAAATGCGTTTTAGCGTGCCCGATAGCATGAAGTATTTTTGCCAATCAGAGGCAGTCGCCTATTACCTCCAAAAATACGTCGTATATCGAAAGCGAAAAATTTACGTAGGAAAACGTAATTTTGAGGAATTGATACCCCTTTTCAAAAAGTATAAGACCGAAAAGTTTTTATTGCCTTCTTCAGATGCCCTAAAAGATTCCGTACCGGAAATATTGGACGGTTTGGACATTGAATGGAAACGCGGCGTTTTTTACAAAACAGTTATCAGCGACCTTTCCGACCTTCGTGATGTATACTATGACGTGTTGGTCTTTTTCAGTCCTTCTGGAATAGAATCGCTTCTACAAAACTTTCCGGATTTCGATCAAAAGGAGACCCGTATTGCAGTATATGGCAATTCTACGATAGATGCAGCCACCGATGCGGGACTTCGAATCGATATCAAAGCACCTACGCCCGAAACACCTTCTATGACTATGGCGCTTCAGCGTTACATCAACGAAGCCAACAAGCGACAACCATAGGATTAATTAACAGGAGCGTAATATTTTTATAAGCTTACCAACTATTTAGCGTGACGTGTAAATCTGTTGAAGTGAACCTTGTATTTCAACAGATTTTAGCGCTTCACTCGTGTTTTTTTAAAAAGCATACCGCTGTGGTCCACCACGTCGTATCTCTTCACTTGCAAAAGCCTCAAATTTTTTGAAATTTTCCCGAAATGCGTTGGTCAGTTTAAAAGCTGCTGTATAATACGCATCATCATTATTCCATGTTGTTCTCGGACTTAGTACACTCGTTGGCACCCCAGGGCATGCTCTAGGTTGTGCCACGCCGAATACGGAATGTATGTGGTAGTTGTCGTAATCGTATAGACCTAAATTTCCGTTCAATACCGCATTTATCATTGCCCTTGTATATTTCAATTTCATTCGTGTACCGACACCGTAGGGCCCACCTGTCCATCCCGTATTGACCAACCATACATTTACGCCTGCAAGCTTCATTTTTTTACTGAGCATCTCTGCATACTTGGCAGGGTGTAAGGGCATGAATGGCGCACCGAAACAGGCTGAAAACGATGGAATAGGTTCGACAACACCCGCTTCCGTACCCGCTACCTTTGCGGTATAACCAGAAATAAAATGGTAGGCTGCCTGAGCAGGGGTCAACTTCGATATAGGTGGCAATACGCCAAACGCATCGGCCGTAAGAAAGAAAATGTTCTTAGGATTTTTCCCTAGGGACGGCCTTTGAACGTTTTCAATGTGATAAATAGGATAACTTACCCTTGTATTTTGAGTGATTGATGTATCCGCATAGTCAACATCCCCATTTTCATTAAGGACCACATTTTCTAGAAGAGCCCCTTTTTTGATGGCGCCAAATATCTCCGGCTCATTTTCCTTAGATAGATTGATGACTTTCGCATAACAACCGCCTTCAAAATTGAAGACAGCATTCTCATTGTTCCAGCCATGTTCGTCATCACCAATAAGTTTTCGGGATACATCGGTAGATAAGGTTGTTTTACCAGTGCCAGAAAGGCCAAAGAATATGGCGGTTTCACCATTTTTCCCAACATTGGCTGAACAGTGCATCGGTAAGGTACTCTTTGAGAAAGGAAGAATAAAGTTCAATGCTGAAAATATTCCTTTCTTAATCTCCCCTGTATAACCTGTACCGCCAATTAAGACCATTTTACGGGTAAAGTTCAATATGGCAAAATTATGTTGCCGAGTGCCGTCAACATTGGGATCAGCTTTAAAGCCCGGTGCATTGATCACGGTCCATTCCGGCTCAAAATGCTTTAATTCTTCATTCGTTGGTCGAATGAACATATTGTAAGCGAATAGATTTGACCAAGGATATTCGTTTATAACCCGGATATCCATTCTGTAATTATGGTCGGCACAGGCATAGCAATCCCGCACATAGAGCTCTTTTGTGTTCAAGTAATCAATGACCTTTTCATGAAGGGCATCGAATTTTGAAGGCTCAAAGGGAATATTAATATTGCCCCACCAAACGTTATCGGTAGTAATGGCATCCTTAACGATAAATCTATCTTGGGGCGAACGTCCAGTGAATTCCCCAGTATTTACCGCCAAAGCTCCCGAAGAAACTTCCTTCCCCATTTTCTTTTCCAAAGTTATGGCATGTAGTTCTGATGCCGAAAGCTGGTAGTGAATATTGGAATGCATTATTCCAGAAGAAGCTAGCGATACAGATTCGGGACTTTTTTTCGAATTATTCATTTTTTGGCATTTTATAACGGCTAAATTATCAAAAATAAAATTTTAATGCGCTTTTTTAAGAATTATCTATTTAGAATACTTAAAATATTTATATCCTAAAAGAGTCCATCCTAAGATTAAGAACAAGCCACCAACAGGCGTTACGAAACCGATGATTTTGAAATCAAATGATGTAATCGTATTCGTGGCCAGACCGTAGATTGAAAATGAAAAGAAGAAGATGCCTATTATGACACAATAAAATATCCACTTTTTCTGACCTTCAGGCACAGCATTCACATTCGCCAAAACCAGCAAAAGTAGCGCATGGTACATCTGGTAGGTAACCCCTGTCTTCCAAGTTTCTAGAGCATCTGCATCCACTAGCTTTTCCAAACCATGTGCACCAAAAGCGCCGAGTACTACAGCTAGAATACCAAATACAATCCCTGATAAAAATATTGTTTTGTTCATAACTTTAGCGTGCCTCTTTTTTATAAATACAACAATCAATACCTTCGTATAGCGTTCAACCAATTGTTACTGTAAAATTACAAAACCAAATGCAACGTAGAATTTTAGTTATCGGAGCCGGCAAATCAACTTCATACCTGTTGGATTACTTTTTGGAAAAAGCAGCGGTGGAAAATTTACATCTAACCATCGGTGACCTCAACCCTGCAGCTATAGCGGAAAAAATTCAAAATCATCCGCATTGTACCGTGGTATCTTTAGATATTTTAAATGCTACTGATCGAAAAAGGGCTATCACCAACACCGATATTGTGGTTTCAATGCTTCCGGCATCCTTACACATAAATATAGCCCATGACTGCATCGCGCTTGACAAACATCTCGTCACCGCTTCATATGTAAGCGAGGAACTCAAGACCTTGGACCAACAGGCCAAAGGAAAAGGTTTGGTATTTATGAACGAAATCGGACTTGATCCAGGCATCGATCATATGAGTGCCATGCAGATTATCGACCGCATTCGAGAGAAAGGGGGTAAGATGTTATTGTTCGAGTCTTTTACAGGCGGACTGGTTGCCCCGGAAAACGATAACAACTTGTGGAATTATAAATTCACATGGAACCCCAGAAATGTTGTTGTGGCCGGCCAAGGCGGAGCAGCCAAATTCATTCAAGAAGGCACCTATAAATACATTCCATATCATAAACTTTTTAGGCGTACTGAATTTTTTGATATCGAGGGCTACGGCAGGTTCGAAGGCTACGCCAACCGCGATTCGCTGAACTATCGGGATGCCTATGGCCTGCAAGATATTTTGACCCTCTATCGTGGTACCATGCGCCGAGTAGGTTTTTCGAAAGCTTGGAACATGTTCGTACAAATGGGGATGACCGATGACAGTTATCGCATCGAGAACTCCGAAGGAATGTCCTACCGAGAGTTTGTCAATCTCTTTCTGCCCTATTCACCTACCGATTCCGTTGAGCTAAAACTACGACATTACCTAAAAATCGATCAAGATGATAGTATGTGGGAAAAATTAGTGCAACTGAATCTTTTCGATGCACAAAAATTCATAGAACTACCACATGCCAGCCCTGCCCAAATACTACAAAAAATATTAGAAGATAGCTGGACACTTCAAGATGATGAAAAGGATATGATTGTCATGTACCATAAGTTCGGTTACGAACTGAACGGTCAAAAGAAACAAATTGATGCGAATATGGTGGTAATTGGAGAAAACCGAAGCCATACAGCCATGTCGAAAACAGTAGGTTTACCTGTTGCCATGGCAACCTTATCGATATTGAACAAGAAAATCGTCACGCCCGGGGTGCAAATTCCCATCAATAAGGAAATATATACACCCATTCTATCAGAACTCAGCCATTACGGTATTGTGTTTAAGGAATACGAAGTGCCTTACTTGGGGTACAACCCTGACTCGGTAGCGAGTTGAGTGTCTTAAACGCCCTAACCAGTAGTTAAAACGACCCGAAACCTTCGAATTTCATGTAATCTGACTACTTTTACTGCAAAATCGAAACCTAAACCATGAAATCCAATAACGAAAAGATCAAAATTGACGGAACGGATAAGAAAATTTTAAGGTTTTTGATGGCGGATGCTAGAAAACCGATTTTAGAAATTGCCAGAAATATAGGAATCTCAGGAGCTGCAATTCATCAAAGGCTCAGAAAATTGGAATCATCGGGATTACTCGCCGGATCAAAATTCATCATTGATCCCAAAGTTATGGGCTATACGACTATGGCGTATATAGGTATATATCTTGATAAGGCTATGAGCAACCCCGCCGCCGTAAAACAACTGGAAAAGATTCCTGAAGTGCTTGAATGTCATTATACCACAGGCAATTGGTCAATTTTAATAAAAGTGCTTTGCAGGGATAACGAGCACCTTATGCATGTATTGAACAAAGATATTCAGCAAATCGAAGGGGTTTCTCGAACCGAAACATTTATTTCGTTGAACCAACAAATAGATAGGCAAATTACCATATAAAACTAAGCCCCAAAGTTTGGACAATGGGGCTTACCAGTTTTTCCTTTTAGAAGACTAACAATAATGAAGGAATATCACCATCTACCTAAGCTTTCAATCTATTTTAATAAAGCGTATTCTTAATCCCTTCCTCCAAAAACTTGGAGTCCCCAATACACTAAGGTTGCCAACGAGCCGATTGCCGCAACCAAATAAGTGCGCGCTGCCCATTTTAAGGCATCTTCAGAACCCTTATATTCTTGTGGCGTAACGACATTCTTGGTCTTCAACCAGGCCAGTGCCCGATTACTGGCATCATATTCTACCGGCAAGGTTATAAAACTGAAAAGAGTGGCCAGACCCATCATGATAAGACCGGCAACAGCAACCCAATATCCGAAACCGACTCCGGCTGCGGCGCCGAGCATGAGTCCACCGAACACGACCCACATTGACATGCTCGAAGTTATACTTACTACCGGCACCAATTTAGAGCGTAAAGTCAACCATTCATAAGCTTGGGCGTGCTGTACTGCATGTCCGCATTCATGTGCCGCAACAGCAGCTGAAGCCGCATTACGCTGATTGTAAACACTTTCACTAAGATTTACTGTTTTATCTTTCGGATTGTAATGATCCGTCAACCTACCGGATGTAGAGACTACCTTTACATCGCGAATACCATTGTCAGAAAGCATTTTTTCCGCGATTTCAGCACCGCTCATCCCATTTTGCAAATGCACATTTGAATAGTACTTGAACTTGCTTTTAAGTTTACGACTTACTAGCCAGCTGATTAGGGCGATACCACCAATCAAAATATAATATCCCATCATAATTTTCTCATTTTAAAATTTCAATACAAACCCTAAAGTTACTAAAGATTCCCGTCTTTCCTTTGACGACATTCAGCAGGATACTTTTTAGAAATTGTTGTATGCTTTTATTAAGTTCGATTAAAAACTGTTTCTAATGATTTTGATAAGCAAAAACCTAGCCATTTTAAAAGTGCTAGGTAGGAACTGACATAATGTACTTCTGAGAAGTGTTTTGAAAGACTACTAGCAATTATTTGTACTTCAATTTGAGAACCAGCATGACGAAAAGCAAAAGTGCCGTAAAGGCATTGGCCAAAGTCACTGGAAAACTTTCGATCAGAATGCCATAGCCACACCACAATACCACACCGATGAACATAACAAGGTACATCGTCAACGAAATATCTTTGGTCGATTTTTGCCTCCATGTTTTATACACTTGTGGCACAAAGGCAGCAGTGGTCAATGTGGCGGCCACAAGGCCCAGAATTTCGATGTAATCCATGATTTTTTTTTACCCTACAATGTTTACTATTTTTCCGGGTACTACGATTACTTTTTTAGGCGTTCTACCATCAAGTTGCTGCTGGGTCTTTTCATGGGCCATTACGGCATCTTCGATCTGTTGTTTGTCTAAATCCAAAGGTAGCTCCATCGTAAAGCGCATTTTACCATTAAAGGAAATAGGATATTTCTTACTGCTCTCCACTACATATTTCTCCTTGAATTTCGGGAAGGGTGCTGTTGAAATCGATTCGGCATGCCCCAATTTATGCCATAATTCTTCGGTAATATGCGGAGCGTATGGGGAAATGAGAATGGATAAGGGTTCCAAAATTTCTCTGCTTGTACAGTTTTGACCTGTCAGTTCATTGACACAAATCATAAATGTGGACACCGAGGTATTGAAGCTGAAATTTTGGATGTCATCTTCAACTTTTTTTATCGTTTTATGGAGGATTTTAAAGGATTCGTTAGATGGTTCGGAGGATGTATTTACCCCGTTTACATTATCATCTGAGTTTATGTCCGTAACTTTAAATTCCCCGTTCGGGCCACTGTGATAGAGTTTCCAAAGTTTTTTAAGGAAGCCGTGCACACCAGTTATGCCCGCCGTATTCCAAGGTTTGGATTGCTCTAGCGGACCGAGGAACATTTCGTACATACGCAGGCTGTCGGCACCATATTCTTCACAAATCGCATCGGGATTAACGACGTTGTACTTGGATTTGGACATTTTTTCGACTTCGCGGCCTACGGTGAAGTTCCCATTTTCTCTTAGATAATGAGAATAACTATAGTCAGTTTGCCAATTTTTAAATCCATCAATATCTAACTTGTCAGAAGAATCTACCAAATTAACCTTAGCATGAACTTTGTCAAAAGAGACAGAAACAATTTCCAAATCAATTTTGTCAGAATTATAAACTTCCAGAAAATCACGAACCTTTAAAAACTTATTATCACTAAATTTTATAGATTCCTTTTCACCTAATTCCATTTTGACATAATCGAAGGAAACAAAAAGTGAATGGAAAGATTTAAGCATTCTATCAAAACCAATTAAATATTCTTCCACGTTTCCAATAATATCAGTTTGTTTGAAGGAAAGTCTTAGTCTATATACTAAAGCACTAGTCCCCGTAATCATTCCCTGATTAATCAGCTTTTTAGCAAACTCATCCACAGGCACCAATCCCCTATCAAACATAAACTTCTGCCAAAACCGGCTGTATAATAAATGGCCGGTAGCATGCTCGCTTCCACCGATGTACAGATCCACATCTTGCCAATACGTAATGGCATCTTGTGAATAAATTTCATCTTCATTATGCGGATCCATGTACCGGTTGAAGTATTGGGAACTACCGGCCCAACCGGGCATGGTGTTCAATTCCAACGGAAAAACCGATTCACCATCGATCAACTTAGTTTCGACTACAGCCGATTGCTTTAGAT
>LAZR01002683.1_pt1 | contig 10186 bp, 17 predicted proteins | sample 329461 | NCBI WGS metagenome assembly LAZR01 (sample SAMN03002196, study PRJNA259156) | marine sediment metagenome | biome: sea floor; feature: Hydrothermal impacted sediments; material: marine sediment; isolation source: Loki non-amplified sample from Loki's castle hydrothermal vent sediment ...
CTTTAGTATGACCTCAAGCGTGTATGAATGGTTTTAGGCTAAGCCTTCGGGGGAAACTTTGGTATGGTATCAAGCTTTTTACGTTTATCATACATAAAATACGTTTCTCGTACTGGTTAAATGATTAGTTGAGTTATTGAAAGAATAGGTCAAGTGATTTGGAAGGTATCTGAAACAACGTGAAGTATCGGTTTTTGTTAGGCATAGTTTCGATTGCTACTGAACTTAGAACCCGTATGAGAGCTTTTCTACAAGTACGTTTTTCGTACGTTCGAAATAGGATGCAATTTTTGGCGGTACATGAATGATAGGTAAAAGGTGGGTGACACCCTCTAAACATAGATAGGAACTCTTCTTTTGAGGGGTTCAGCCCTCCACAATCCTTACAAGTTTTCATTATTTTACGATTATCGTACTCCTATTTGAAGTTTATGGAAATTCAACGTTCCAACGTAAGGTTTATAAAGTTTCTTTACATTATCAAATTAAGGCTCGTAAAGAGCCGGTGATTAATAAATTGGTAATTGCTGAAACTGAGAATATTGATACTACAAAGATTAATATTCAAACTATGAAACGACCTTGTCTCGAAATATTTAAGGATGAGAACTCGGTTTTAACTCCATTAGAATATGCTAACACTAACTCAACAGTGATTATAATGGAAGATATAATTCAAGTATGTGCGACATTCCCTAATCGTCGTGCAGTATTTGTCTTAGATATCGCCGTAAAAAGTGGTAGTAAAGTAACTCATCGAATGATTGAGTTTTATGAATATGGAGAGCATATCGGATGGAAGTTCAAGAAACAATACAGGGAACAACAAGAATGAACTCTCAGATGATCAAAGCCATGAAGGTCAAAGATCGACTTCATCTCGAAATAAGAAAGGCTTTTATTCCCGAAATGGTTCTTTCTTTATCTGACGACGCTATATACCCTTTTGTTCAGAGAGCAAATATGGCTTATGATCGGGGGCTATTAGAGGGGTTGAGAATATTTATCTGTTATAATAGAGCCCGTCAGTTCTTATTATGGCTGATTCATCAGAGTCTTCATATGGACACAGAATGCAAATATTGTCCCTTCTTAGATAGTATTTACGATGTACTTGATAGCTTCTTTCAAGTACCTCAAAGTTTTGAATTTAGTGTGGTGAAAATAACATGACAGATGAAACACAAGAGAAAGCATTACCGGTTTTATTACCACCACTTGAATACTTGAAACCCGAAGATAAAGTTAAGGGTAATTTGGTTTGGTATGACATTAAAACGTATTCTGACGGTAAATTTGTTTATTACCTTACAATAATACCTAAGAGTGGCAAGAAAGTAATTGTTCGAATAGGACACTCAAGCGGTCAAATGTATAGAGATTTCTATGAATTGGCTTTGGCTAATAAACTTCCCTTTATCATTGATATTGGAATTTCTGATGGTATGAAAGGACGTAAGATCAAATTAGGTTAGAACCCTAAAATATTTCAATACTGGACAATTTAGGGATTGTCCAATCTATAATGTTATATATTCGCAACATATATTCTAATTATGAGTAAAGGCACTCGTAACTACATAAATCAATGGATTATCAAATCCTCAAATCATATAGAATTAACGCTTTTTAACCTCGATCGTATACAAGAAGCTGTATTAACAAAGGGTGAATACGTCGAAATCATCGATAATACCCAAAGTTCAGCAGCTGCTTTATTGCTTGCTCGACAACATATTATAAATATTCAACGCTTGTTAAATGATCCGAGAGCCAATAAGATAGAGGTTTAATAAATGCCCTCAGTTCATACTTTGAAGGGAATTATAACCTCAGTAAGTAGATATGCCAATACCATTTTAGCTGATCTAAATGAAAGATTTATACGAAAAGATATCGTTTCATATATTCAAGAATTATCCGAGTTCACTGTGAGACCTCAAGATATCGGTCGTACAATCTCGATAATCGATCAACAAAGTCAAGGCTGGGATAGAATGAGGTTTGCACCTCGTAAGGGTATTTTACGTAGTGGTTATAGTGAGGTAAAATTTCCTGGTAAGAAACGATATTCAACCGTTATTGAAAGTACTGTTGAAAATATAAGAACCGGTGAAAAGAGTACCCGACATATAAAAATCTTACATGATGAACCCGCAACACGTGAAGCTTTAGAACAAGAAGCTGAAAATATACTGGTTGAAAGTGAAGTCAGCCCTAATCTGAAAGTATTAACTCAAATGCCTGTGCAGGGTTTTGTATATAGACCAAGGAAGCGATAAATCATGAAATACGCTCACAAATTGACAAAGAACAAAGCAATACAGAAACCCTCAAGACTTATTTTCACCGATACCGAGACCTTGGAACTTGAACATGCAAAAAATATCTTTTATCATCGTCTCAAGTTAGGTTGTGGTATATTTACAAATATCCGAAATAATGGTAAAACAAATGATCATTATTTAAATTATACTACCAAAAAAGAGTTTTGGGATAATGTAGATAGCTTTTGTAAGGATAAGACAAGAACCTATCTATACTGTCATAACCAACATTTTGATTTTTCAGTTCTTGCAGGAAGTCAAGAATTACCCGCTAGAAACTGGATACTCAAAAACTTCTTTATCAATTCTAATTGTTTTATAATGCGTTTTAAGAAAGATAAGAAAACCCTTTTTATATTAGACTCAGGCAATATTGTAAAAATGTCTCTTGATGAGATCGGTATGAAATTCAAACTACCTAAATTAAAGATTGACTTTAAAACTGTTTCTATGGAAGAATTAGCTATTTACTGTGAGCGGGATACGAAGATATTAAGAGCGTTTGTACTCGCATTTCGTGATTTTGTCATAAAACATGATCTCGGGAATTTTCGGTTTACTATAGCGTCACAATCCTTCACCGCCTTCCGCCATAGATTTATGAAACACGATATCTTTATTCATGATAATGCGGAAGTTATAGCTCTTGAACGATCAAGTTATCGGGGTGGTATCAACGAAGCCTACTTTATAGGAATATTGGAAGGTGAGATTTATCGATCAGTGGATGTAAATTCATTATATGCGTATGTTATGCGTAATAACAAGTTTCCAACGAAATTAAAATGGTTCACTAGACAAATGAGTATTGATTATTTACAAGATATACTTATTGATTACGCTGTGACTTCACGTGTTCTCGTAGATATAGATGAACCCGTCTTTCCCTATAAAACTGATAAAGTGTATTATCCCCTAGGGAAGTTTGTTACGACTTTAACCACTCCGCAATTAAAATATGCTTTATCCAAAAATTGGATACTTGAAGTAATGGAAACCGCTATCTATGAACAAGAATATATTTTCAAGGAGTACGTTGATTTCTTCTATGATTTGAAACGCTATTACAAAAAAGAGAAGGACAGTGTTTATTACATGATTACCAAATTCTTTCTAAATAGCTTGACGGGTAAATGGGGTCAAAGATCACAGAAATATATTGAGATAGGGGATTGTAATGACTGGGAGTATTCTATAACTGAAGTTGGTGATTTAGATACTCATGAGCGTTGGACAGAGATACGAATAGGTGGTAAAATCTATCGTGAGGGTAAGAAACAGGAAAGTTTTGATAGTTTCGTAGCAATCGTTAGTCATATAACAGCATACGCTCAGGAACATACAATTAAATTGAGATACAAAGCGGGGGTGGAGAATACCTTTTATATCGATACTGACAGTTTAACTGTTAATGAGAAGGGATACCATAACTTAAAATCAGAGTTGGACGAGTTTGAATTGGGAAAACTTCAAGTTCAAGAAGTAGCTAATAAAGTTATAATTAGAGGGGCTAAAGATTATAAATTCGGGGATAAGGAGAAAATCAAGGGAATACGTAAGGATGCTATTTATCTCGGAAATAACCAATATTCCCAACTTCACTTTATGAAAACACGTTCTATGATGAGATTAGGAATTCAAAATAGAGCAATAATGAAGCGGGTGACAAAGAAACTAAAACGGCAATACGATAAGGGGAAAGTACAGCAAAATGGGTTTGTGGAACCTTACGTTCTACCTCGAGACTTATCTTTCTTAATTGAGTCATAATATCGTTTAGCTCTTTTTGCTCTTTCTCTTGCATTATAAATTCTCCGTTCTATTTCTTTTTGTTGTCTTCTTGCTCTTGTTGGCATTTATACTTTTCCTCTCTTTTATCCGTTTAGTGATCTTACGCATATCTTTCTCAAAATTTTCTGACATAGAAATCAACTCCATGATGTTATTAGACGATCGGCTAATTCCTCATTATATCCCAACTTCAACAGTTCGGCTTTCACTTCGGGCTTGGTAAATATCTGTTTCTTGAAGAATGCCTTTAGATCTTCCTTAGTGGCTAATTTCTGCTTCGTCAATCGCTCACTCTTGGATGCTAAAATAATAAGGTCTCTTCTTTCACTCAATATATTTAAATCGTCTAACGAGCTTTTATACAAGGCTTCGTCTATTATTCCACGTACAAACTGAGCCTTGAGAAGCTTTAGCTTATCTCGAAGCTTGTTATTAGCTAAATCTCGATCTATTAGATTGACGATAATCTCGGCTTCGTTCTCATCATAACGCATTTCAATTAATAATGAAACAGCGTTCTCACGCTTGATTATACCCTCTTCGTATGCCTTCTCAATCATTGACCGAGATAAATCTCGCCCACTATCAAGCTTATCGCTATCTGCCAACTGGGTTAACTTTTCAGACCATTCAGGATTAAAGCCCCGCTGTTGATAAACATCAAATACCTTCTCACGATCCAATAGACCGGCTACGTACATTCTTCGTATATCAACCCGAGTTGGCAAATTAAAGGATGTTTCAAGAATACGTTCTTGCCAAAATGGTGCGATATCCTGTATTTTCAGCAATTCTTTGATAGTGTCAAAGTCTACCGGATTATCAGGGTTGAACTCCGGTCGTAATCGATGGAACATCTCAAGCCCAGCTGTAATTGAAGGTAATTGCCAATGTGCTCGCCAAAACCGTTTTAACAAAGCGGGATCTAATCCTATCTGTAAAGCTTGAGCAATTAGACGGTCAGACCCCTCTAAATTCTCATGTTCGGATACGCTCATTTTCTCTATAGTTGCAATTCTATCATCAGTTGGGAAATCATCATCATATCCAAACTTGTCTGCTATATCGTCACGATACGCTTCTCGTACTGCAAATTGTATGGTATCTTGGACACCTGGAATGAATTTAGAAAGGTTATCTATCTGATCGATGGTTTTATTGTCTGTACGACTCTTTTGTTGCTGTAATATAAAATCTTCGTCAGATATCAATCCTCGCCTTTTCAGTTGGATTAAATCAAGAGGGCTGAGTTTGGTCTGTGTGATGACTTTAAGCTTTCTCGCTCGTCCATCATTGAAACCATGTTTCCGCATTTCTTCTCTGTATCGCTTGTCGTCAATCTCTCCGAAAGCGTGAGCTTCGATTAAAGATGCTGGGTCGAGTATTTCGTTAGGAAATATCCTGTTGAGGGTTTGTGACTGCATACGATTATAAGGTGAAGTCGAAGATATTAGCATGTAAGCAATACCACCCGCAACGACAAAAGGACTGACCATATTAAGAACTCCCTAAGTCTTTTAAGTCAACTTTAGACAGTAAGCCGCTAAGCTCGTTGAACATACTCAAAACTTTATCCTCACTGAAATTCAAAGCCGCTTTTATTTTATCCATCAGATAGTCTATGACACTTTTGAAAATTCCAACAAGGTCTTGTAAACCCTCTTTTATCCCTTTCACTAAAGATTTAATTCCGCTTGAAATGCTTTCAGTTATGCTTTTCGATAGATCTTTCAATTTGGTCACCATGAAGTTCTTAAAGTCTACAACAGCCTTTACAATTTTGCCTAATAAGTCTCCAAGTACTCTAACCATATTAGAAAGGAAGTTCTTGATCACATTAAAGGCGTCTACAATTACTTTTGTAACTTTAGACACTACGTTCTTTACAATGCTCACTGATAGGTTTTTAATTGCGGTAATATTATCTTTTACTGTCTGTTTAGCGGAATTAATAAAACCAATAATATTGCTCTTTATGGATGTTAAATCGCTCTTTATGCTTACTAATTTGCTCTTAACAACGTCTATGGAGTTGGTAATTGTCTTTTTGATAGTATTGAATTTTCGACCCATCCACGTTTCGAGGTCGTCTTTTAGCTCATCAATTTTATCAACTATGGGTTTCACAATTTTATTTGCTTCATCGCCAATTTTGTCTTTAACGTCTCCGCCAACGTTCCAAATAGCGCTTGTGGTATTACCGATATCGTCTATAATACCCATAAGAGCTAACCTCGACCATTAACCTGTTTTTCTATGGCTTTCTCGATGCTTTCTAATTGAAGATCAAGTTCAGCCAATTCAACTTCTTGGACGCTTACGTCAACGCCTATATCTTTCGCAAACTCTAACTGGAGTTTTGCTTGTTTGCTTGCATCGACACCTTTTTGATGTCTGTCTTTCATGTTTTGTATAAATGTACTACTCATATTTTTAATCTCCTTGGTTATGCATAATATATTTTAAGTTCACCGGAATTTATCTGTAAACCCGAAGCGTTAGTAACATCGTAATCTATAGACATGAGTACTCTGTTATAGGTATTACCCGCTTGAACACCTACGAAGGTATCTGTTTTAATTCCAGCGGTCGTATGATTAGGCGAACTAGTATCTAAAGCTACTTCTCCACTACTGTTAAGCCCTTTAACCCTAATATTAGATAGCTTGTCATTGGCTGCCGCCGCCTTGATAGACACTCTTGTGCCACTAACATACAAGTTAACTGTAGAACCATTATGAACCTTCTGCAATGGTAATCCTAATGTAAAGCTCAAAGTAAAGTTTGTAGATCCTATATTATACCAACCAAGAGAACTTAATATTTTGGCTTCTACTTCCCATTCGTTAGGTGTTTGTATGTTAGGTTCACCCATATTAACCCAAACAGCATTAGCAAGACCTATAAAAGCCATTTGATCTGCTAACTCACTCCAATCACCAATTACTTTAGTTACCATAATCTCTAACCTTACCTCGCAGAAGCTAATAACCCGATTGTCATGGTATTACCCCCGCCTATTGTAGTCACATTAAAACGAATTGCGTTCACCGGCTTGTTTACCACGTGAAGGGCGTCTATACTACTTGAACTCGATAAAGTCCCCAAAGCAACCCAGCCAATACCGTTGACTTGACCTTCCAAGTCTACTACAAAAGCAGCTGAACCCACCGTTAACAACACTATGATAGTAAATTTAGATAGTGGGGTTGTTGCTAAACTGAGCGTAGTTCCTGCCCCGTTTGAGTTTACACCCGCTGTTGATTGATTAAATGAGTGTCTAATCCTATCCCAACTTGTACCGTTAAACTCGTATTGATAAGTAGATACAAGGAGTGTAGCTTGATTATTAGAATAAGCATCTGTAGGATTGGTTATGAAATCAACTAAAACACCAGCACGATATAACGATATTCTAAGATTAGGGTTAGTGGCGCTCTCAACAAGTAAAGCTTGAAATAAAGAACCATCAGAAGCCCCTACTCCAACCCAGTTTGAAGGTAAAGCCCCACCGGCTTGACTCTCAGAGGTTAAGGTAACTGCACGACCAACCATTATCATAGGCATGTTTAATCTTCCAACTCCGCATATTCTTCAAGTACCGTTAATTCTGCTATTCCTGAACCCGTAACAACAGTTCTTGCAATTCTTGGATCATCACCAAAAGCTTCGGAAAATACCATTGTACCGGTAGGCGGTAAGTCAAAACCCTTTGTCGAACTCACATTATCGGTATTTCCGATATAAGCGGTTATAGAGGTTGACCTATTCAAAATAGCTAACGCTGTTCTACGTTTAGAAAAAGAAGCCACTTGTTGAACGGTGGTAGTGGCTGTTAATACTTTAGGATCAACGGGCATCTATTAATACCCCTAACCTATTTTGATGAGATCGAGGAAACCTGTAAATGCGCTATCTGTGGTGACACATAAGACTTCAAGTCTGGGAAGCTCGTTATGTTCGAATGTACCCCATACTCCGAGACTTCCGTCTCTGAATACTGGGGCTTGAATGTCGTCAACAGCATCCACACCAAGAGCACCTGGACGGGTTGATTGTCCGGTGAAAATCAGTCTGAAGGCAATCATGGTGTCACTCATAACCTTCGCACCTATGACAGCATAACGACCGGCTCTCAAACGTTCTGAGAGGGTAATTCCTCTACTTCCCCAGGTATAGGCGACAGCAGCGGTTGCAGCTGTAAAGCGTATGGTGAAACGTTTACCTGGTGGTATAGCGTCTATAGTACTGAAAAGCCACATCAAAATAACTCCAGGTACTGAACCGGAAGCGGCTTGAATAAGAGCTTCAACCTGTTCACCGGCTTCGAGATCAATCCCTTGTGGGAAATAATTATCGATTAATTGAGGACTTCCTGGTTCAGCGGCAAGCTCTAAAGCGGTGAGCTCTAAGTTCACCTGTTCTTGCATCGATGGGGCTCGAATTTGAGCCCGATCATTGAGCAGCATATAAGATGATGCTAGACCAATCTTAGTCAAGTCAGAAGGAACTTGAATTATATCGCCCGTCTCGGTGATATGATCATCCGTTAACGAGGTGATATTGGTTAATGCACCGGCGGGAGTAATGCTCTCTTCCCACCCTACTAATGTAAAAGGCATTGTAGTTTACAATCCCCCTATTTAGAACGTTTGAATTTTGCGTTGTGACGCATCATTGCGGTAGCTCTTGCAATACTATCTTCAAGTGTGATATCAGGCATTGCATCTACTATTCTCTGTCCTTCCTCTAAATGAGGGAAGAACTCCGAAGCGAAGTCTTGCATTTTACCCGATGCTTCGTCCACTCCTTGAGATATCCTTCCAATACCTTTCTTGAGTGTTTTATCCTTCCATTCTTGAAGACTAACACTAGCAACTCTTCTCTCCCAGGTTCCATCCTCAAGTGATTTAATGAGATTAGCTTTCATTTTGGCAACCTTTTGAGCTGCCTTTATACCTGGTGCTTCAGTAACTGCTGAAACACCTCTTCGAACATCCTCAGTGGATCCTTTAAGTCTACGACCCCACTTCTCGGAATATTCGGATGGTGTAATTTTAACCATGTTGTAATAGTATTCTCGGACTTGAATATAAGGTTTACGATATTCGCTCGTACTGGTACGAACTTCGTAGTCCATATACAAATATATACGTTTATATACTACCGTATCCTATAATATTATAGGATGAAAGACCTTACAGTATCAATCGAGAAAATCGTCAAGTACGACGAGAATGACTTGGCATCTATTGAGTGTCCAGTTTGTGACCACAGAGACTTTACCGTTATATTTGGTAAAGACAATAGAGTTACTCTATTTTGTAGAGAGGATGACTTCAGTTTGACAAGAATGTCGGACTTATCTTTTCAAGCAACATACACGGTGTATGAAAATTTGGGTGATGAATATAAGAAAACTCAGAGGAAAAACCTTGAAAGCCTGTATAAGAAGGATTTCGTCACTTATACAGATTTCATTACAGTGGCTAAATTCGGGTTAGGCAAAAATGTTTAGAAGGGGTAGAATGTCACGTAGTACCTCAAACAAGTGGCGTGACGAAGTATTTCAATCACCTCATACAAAGGCTCATTGTATAATCTGCGGCTCGACTACTGTGTTCGAAGTACTAAAAACAACAAGGATCTGTATGAGGTGTCGTACGACCTATAATAGGCTTGGTAACAAGCTTATCAAACGAGGGGATCTGTAGAATGTCCACAACATCAAACGACATATTGGTCGATCGTGCATCTATTCGAGCAACCATAGCTTTTGATAAAATAGCCAAATGGCTTGATAGAGCTCGTAAAAACACTTGTAACCGAACAACAATATTACTTACAACTATTGAAGATTTATTATCTGACATACAATTCCTTAGCGAAACTCTTGATCAAATAAAATTCTAATTGATGTTACATTGTAGCTACCCCCATAACCCTAATAACACACAAACTATCAAATATTACATTTACCTGAGATAATCTTAGGTTTCATCCTGGGGCGAAACTCAAAACCCGTTAAACAAGCCTGTAGTTGACGTGAAGTTCGTGTTCGCTACAGG
>LAZR01002686.1_pt1 | contig 10175 bp, 10 predicted proteins | sample 329461 | NCBI WGS metagenome assembly LAZR01 (sample SAMN03002196, study PRJNA259156) | marine sediment metagenome | biome: sea floor; feature: Hydrothermal impacted sediments; material: marine sediment; isolation source: Loki non-amplified sample from Loki's castle hydrothermal vent sediment ...
GAAATCGTTCCTGAAATGTTTTTTTTGTGAGCCGAGGTCATAATCGCCGCCCATATGGCCGGTATTTCAGACCTTCCCTAACGCCGCCACTGAGTAGCCTGAACCACTAATATCCTCTCGCGATTTTTCCAAGTACGTGCCCGCGGCTATCTCAGAAACCTTTAACTCATTAAAAATTGGACTTCGGTCGCTTTGAAGGAGGATCTTGGAATCGCCAGCAAGCGCTCTTGCTATTAATAATCCAAGTAACATGCAGCACTGGACAGCTTCTGATGCACCATGAGTCGTTCGCGAGCTATTTGCGCAAGCGTCTAAAACCTGCTCAATGTCTGGGTAATAAAATAGCGCGACGGGCGCAAGCCGCATCAGCGAACCGTTACCGGCAGTCTGTGGGTCCGTAGATCCGGCGACGGGATCACTAGTTGCTTGAAATTTCTGAAGAGCTTGCCGCACGGTCATTCCGATGTCGAAGCAATCGCCAGTTGAGCTCAAGTAGCCCCATTGCCACCAGTTAAGATATCGACCCATTTGATCAGCGGCGTCGAAGCCATTCTTGTTCAGGAGGCTTTCTGCAAGACAAAGAGCCATGGATGTATCGTCAGTCCATTTACCTGGTGCTAATCCAAAAGGGCCTCCGCCAATCATGTCCGTGAGCGGTACAAAAGATCCTCTAGAACAAAATTCAACAGCCGTTCCAACGGCATCGCCGCAAGCCAGTCCGAGTAGGCTTCCTCGATATCTTTCTGAGAGCGTAGGAGTCATTTGGGTGCCTGATAACAGTGATTAGATAGCACGCGGCATTAGTGCATAACCGCGCGTTCGAGATAACTCCGCATCAGAACAATCAGGCCTGTTGCTTTTTTCTTTTAAATTCATTGGTTTGCAGGCCCCGCTTTTGTGTCTTGTGTATTCGCGCGGCTTCGAGATTTCACGCATGCATTAGTACCTCACCCATTCGGGTTGCGTCTTGTTAGAGCGCGCGAGGGCATTGTCTTTTAAGAAGGGAGTTTTGCTGGAGGTGTGGTGCCGTACCGGCAGTTCCCTTGCCCTGCTCTGAGCATAGTGCAGGCCAGTTGCCAGTCAAAGTGCTTTTTGGTTATTTAGTCCCGGCGCGGGGGTAGGGTGGTGGTGATGGTTTCAGCGAGTAGCCTTGGGTGCCGGGCGTAAGCGACTTTTCTGCCTTGTAGAGAACTCAGTCGTTCCCGGTTTCTCAGCTCTGCGCAGCGGCCTCGCTGGCTTCAATTCCGGCTGCACACCGAGGGCACAGGCAAGTCTTGTCGACTTGATCAGTGGGTACTCTGGCCAGCGCTTCTTTGCTGATAGGGGTGCTGAAACACCAGCAAGGCGCGCTGGAATCTGCAGTGGCGGCTAGGTCACATTGATTGGCGTTGCCGCACAGGGGGCAAAGGTCGGTCCGGGTCGATTGCATCTATATTTCCTTTGCTTGGCTGTGCGGGTGAGTAAGGTGTTACGCGCTGGTTCTGGCGGGGTTGCCGGGCGGCGCTGAAAACTCTGTTACCTGATATGTGTTAGAGTACGTGCCCTGGCATACGAGTTATCAAGTATTTTTCTCCTACTTGTCCAGTTCGAGCGTCTTCTTCTGGCGTTTCTCGAGATCTCGCGTTCTATCGGCGGCCTGCCCGCCCTTGGCCTTCTGTTTCAACCACAGATGCAGCCTTCATCTTATTGCGCCTTCGGACAATCCGACATTAGTGCGCATCACTGCAGAGCTTGATGGCTTGTCCTTTTAAGGTACGAGCCGCGCTCTTCTCCGCGTTTGATCACCGCCGGGCTATGGCTAGCCTGGCGCACGATACATCGCTTGAAAAAAGGAGTCATTATGACTTTCAGAGTTGCCATTCTCGGCGCCGGCCCCAGTGGCCTGGCCCAACTACGTGCATTTGAAGCAGCCCGTCGCGACGGTGCTGAAATCCCCGAGATCGTTTGCTATGAAAAGCAGGGCGACTGGGGCGGCTTGTGGAACTACACCTGGCGCACCGGTCTGGATGCCTACGGTGAGCCGGTGCACGGCAGTATGTATCGCTATCTCTGGTCGAATGGCCCCAAGGAATGCCTGGAATTTGCTGATTACAGCTTTGAAGAGCATTTCGGTCGCCCCATTCCGTCTTACCCGCCCCGCGCGGTGCTGCGTGATTACATCATGGGCCGGGTTGCCAAGAGCAATATGCGCCAGCACATCCGCTTTAATACGGCAGTGCATTGGGTAGCCTTTGACGAGGGCACCGGCAAGTTCTCCGTGACCGTGCGTGATCTCAAGCAGGATGAGCTAAGCACTGAAGAGTTCGATCACGTGATCGTGGCAACCGGGCACTTCTCGACGCCTAACGCGCCTTACTTTGAAGGCCTTGAGCAATTCCCGGGCCGTGTATTGCACGCGCATGATTTCCGCGATGCTTGCGAATTCCAGGGCAAAGATTTGCTGCTGGTTGGCAGCAGTTACTCCGCAGAAGACATCGGCACCCAGTGCCACAAGTATGGCGCCAAGTCGGTCACCTTCAGCTATCGCACCAAGCCGATGGGCTTTGATTGGCCGGAATCTTTCGCTGAAGTGCCCTTGCTCACCGGCGTGACCGGCAAGACCGTTCACTTTAAGGATGGCACCAGCAAAGACGTTGACGCCATCATCCTGTGTACCGGGTATCAGCATCACTTCCCGTTCTTGCCTAACGAGCTGACGTTGACCACGCACAACCGTCTTTATCCAGAGGGTTTGTACAAAGGCATAGTGTCGCTGGCCAATCCCAAGTTGTTCTTCCTGGGTATGCAGGATCAGTACTACACCTTCAACATGTTTGACGCGCAGGCGTGGTATGCCCGCGACATCATGCTGGGTCGTATCACGCTGCCTGCAGCTGATGCGATGGCCGCAGATACCAGCGCCTGGGTTGCCCGTGAAGAGCAGGTGGCCGATCCCTTTGAAGCCATCGACTTTCAGGCGGCTTACATTCTTGATCTGCTTGAGCCGACTGATTACCCGGCCTTTGATGTGACTAAAGTCGCGGAGATCTTCAAGGAGTGGGAGCACCACAAGGAAGCGGACATCCTCGGTTACCGCAACAAGAGCTACCGCTCCACGTTAACCGGCACCCTGGCGCCCGTGCATCACACGCCCTGGATGGATGCCATGGACGACTCGCTGGAAGCCTTTCTCGCCGAAGAGAAAACCAAGCCAACAAAGGAATCTGCATGAATCAACCTAGCCTGAGTCAGGCGCGCACGCGGTTTACCTCCAGCAGCATACGCTGGGGTTTTATGTGGGCCATGTGGTGCGCTGTACTCTGGGGCGCCTGGTATGTACCAGGTTCTGCAGTCTGGTTTGAAGCACCCTATATTGACCTGACCTACGACACCAATGCCGAGTTTTTGCTGGCGGCAGCGGTGCTGACCACCTTCAACGCCATTGCGGTGTTGTTCTTCCTGTTCGTGTGGAATGGGGTGTTGGGTAAGTTGGGCGAGTACGTTCGCACCCTCAGGCAGATGCGCTACATTTCCAAGTGGTTCTTTATCGGTGCCATTTTTGGCGGGCCGATGGCGATCTTTGGTTCGTATCTGGCGATCGGTTATATCGGCGGGGCCTTCGCGGCTATCTCGGCGCTGATGTATCCCATCATCGGTGCCACGCTGGCGCGGCTCTGGTATCAGGAGAAGATCACGCGGCGTGCCGCTGTGGGTATCTTCATCATCCTGGCGGGCGGCGTGACCGTTTACGCACCCGGCATCATCGCTGAAATCACCGGTACCGGCGAAGCCGGCTGGTTGGGTTATCTGGGTGGCGCTATGGCTGCTATTGGCTGGGGTGTTGAAGGCGCTATCGCTGGCCGTGGGCTGGATGTGGCTGACCCGGATGTGGGCATTACGGTGCGCTTTACGGCTGAAGTGCTGTATTGGGTCTTGCTGATTTTGCCAGCGATCTTCCTCTTTACCGATCAACCGGTGGTGGAGTTGGTCGTTGCTACCTTCAACTGGGCTGCCATTGGCTGGCTGACACTGGCGGGCGTTACTTTCGCCTTCTGCTATGTCTCTTGGTACAAGTCGTTCCCACTGATTGGCGTTGGGCGCGGGCAAGCGATTGCGGCGCTCTACGGTCTGTTTGCAGTGATCTTCCTGGCTGCGTTCACCCTCAAGTTTCCTGAGTGGAACTTCATTGCTGGCCTGGTGCTGTTTGTGACCGGTGGCTTTGTGATGTTTACGGAAGGTAACGACGTGCTTGAAGTGGTCCGTGCCGTATCGTCCGACCGCGAAAAAGCCAACGCCGCCGCTGATGCGGGCAACCTGTGATCATTGGAGCAACCCATGAATAAATTGCATATGAAGGGCCGCATTCTTCAGCTGATTAATGCGCAGCAGGATGTGGGTATCTGGGATTGGCAGGTCGCCGATGCGCTGATGGCTGAGTACGGTCTGAGCGGTGCTTATTGGCGCGGTAACACCCGCGTCACCCTGACTGATCTGTTCTCCAGTGGCATCATCGAAAGCGTTGAAGAGACGTTGGATGATCAGGCCTATTTTGGCAAAGGTCGCGTGCTGTTCAAGTTTCGGCTTAACGACTTCGGCCGCCAACGCATGCGCGATACCGCACTGGTTTAATAACCGGTGCGACTTACCACTCTCATCAAGGAGCTACCATGTCTGATTTTTGGGGTTTTCCGGGGGCTGATATGCTCGCCGTAGCCGTTATCATCGTGCTCAGTGGCCTGGCGCTGTACCAGGCCCGCACCTTTGTAACCAAGATCTAAACGCCACATGCTGGCCGCCCGCCTGGGTAGGCCAGCACTGGTTTTATGTTGTGGTAATGCCGACCAGCCACGGGTCAGTTTTTCGGTTCTATCTCCCTCTCTGCTCTCATCCAAAAACGCCAAGCCCCGATGATCGATGCGGTAGTGCTCTTCTAAACCCGATCAGGCTAGCTGATCCAGGTAAAGCGCCAGGACAAGGCCTATTGATGTGGCTATGCCGGCCCAGTACGCATCTTCTTTGAAGGCTTTTGGGAAGACTTCGGTCGCCAGTGAGGCCACTACAGCACCCCCTGCAAAACACTGAATTAACGAGAGCACTTCTTTCGGTACTTCTGTCATGAAGAAGTTGCCCGCGAGCGCTGCTATGGAAAGAAGCACGGCGGTGGCGGCCCAGAGTGCAAAGATTTTGCCTTTGGAGGCACCGGACTTTGCCATCTCTTTCGCGCCGCCTGCCGCCTCCGGCAAGTTGGATAAAAGGATGGAGCCCGCAAGGGCTGCAACCTGTAACGGCCCGGCGCCGATCAGCGCGACGCCCAGCGCGAGGTTTTCCGGGATGCCATCAAGGGTGATTGCGGCTAGCAGCCCGCCGCCTTTGCCAGATCCCCATTTCTTCTTCACCAGATAATCCAGCCCGGTAAAGACCACCGCACCCAAGAGCACAAAAGTGAATGCCTCCCAAAGCGGAGCTTCTTTCATCGCGGGTTCAATCAGTTCCAGCACCGCCGACACCATCAGAGCGCCACCGGCCAGCGCCACAATAAAACCCTCCAGTGGTTTTGGCAGCCGCCCGTAAATGCCCCAAGCGGCACCGGCCAGTAAGGCACCAGATACAACAACGACGACAATGATGGTAAGTAACATTGATTAGCACTCTGGTAACGGGGCAGTGCGAAGTTAGACGATAAATTCGGGAGGGAGTTCTGGTCAGCAATACCGCTTGCGTGGGGCCTTAGACGGGAATCAAAAAGTGGTGTTAACGCGAGGATAATGGCGTGGGCTTACATCTATGCAATTCCAACTAAACTTGTTTGCCTGTTGCCCGCATCGGCCGAGTATCGACCGTTGCGGGCTACTGCTCAGTGGGTCAGCAGGCCATCGGTCTTCATTCGCGAGACCAGGGTGTTGTAGGCGTTTTGGGTCATATCCTTCTCTGTTGTAACTGGGTGGCCGGTGAACGGCATAGCCAGCAGCATGGGTAACCAGGTCACCATGGTGGCAGAGTCGGCTAGGTCGTAGGTGTGCTGTTCCCCGCTAGAGGTCGCGGTCACTCTGAGGTGAATGGGTATGTTCGCCCACGATGGAATAACGCCGAAGCTGAAACCGGAGATCATCGCTGGTATGAGTGCCGCTTTGTTGAATTCATCAACAGAGGTGCCGTCGACCACTAAATCGGCTTGCTCTCGATCCCCCACGATATCGCAGCAGCCTGATGTGCGAATAGCCGCGTCAAAGTAGTTTTTGTGCATGGCTTCGCCCTCTCTGGCTTTCCAAGTACTGAATACCTTGACCCTTTCCTGGTTCTGAACTGTGTAGCTCGCTTTATCAACGGTGGGCAGGTTGTTGGCTTTGAAGGCGGCGCATCCGGATGTCATCAAGATTGAGGCGATGACAAGCATTCCTAATATTTTCATTGTGTTTTCTTCGTTATTTTTTTATGTGATTTAGCTATGCATTGCGTGTGGCTGACTAATGCCCGCCACATGAGGCGGTATTTGTTCTAGCGGCTGTATTCTCCTCCGTGGCGTCCGGCCACGACTGTAGTTGGATTGTCGGTATTTTTTTGGTGCATGCAGGCGAGCATCTACCTGACCACGGGTGAACGCGGATCGGCACGATGTTGAGGGGAAATGTTAGCGCGGTACTAGAGTGGTATTGCAGCTGGCAGATCCCTTGCCTGAGCAAAGAGTAATGCAGGTGAAAGATTGGGAAAAGATTTATTTCAATGGGTTATCACCGAGTTGCGGGTTGCCTTATAACCCCGTTCAGGCCTGTGAGCCGCGCTCGTAAAGTCAGTGCCCAAGCCTGTTTAGCGGGGGTCGCCGCGTTGTTGAAATTCAGGTGGCGTATAGTGAGGCCACCTAATTCTTTGTGGTGGTTGTAACCTATGGATGCGCCGTTAAGTGCCAATAGCGGAATAAGAACTCTGCTGCCTTTTTTCCGCCCGTATCGACGCCACATGGTGCTGGCGCTTATCGCTTTGACCGTGACCGCTGGCACCATGCTGAGCTTGGGCAAGGGCGTGCAATTTCTGATTGATCAAGGCTTGGCGTCGGGCTCCGAGGCAGGGCTGACTCAGGCGCTGATGATCTTTGTGGGTTTAGTCTTTTTACTGGGCATCGGCAGTTTTTGTCGCTTCTATTTGGTCTCATGGATTGGCGAACGCGTGGTGGCGGATATCCGCAAGGCGGTGTTCGCGCATCTGCTGACCCTCTCGCCGTCCTTCTTTGAAGATAACTCGCCGAGTGAAATACAGTCGCGCATTACCGCCGATACAACGCTGCTACAGAGTGTGATTGGTTCGTCTTTTTCGATTGCCCTGCGTAGCAGCTTGATGCTGATTGGCGGGATTCTGTTTCTGTTGGTGATGCACTTTAAACTGACGCTGATTTTGCTGGCCTGCGTGCCCTTTGTGATTGTGCCTGTGGTGTATTTCGGCCGTCGAGTGCGGCGCTTATCCCGTGACAGTCAGGACGAGATCGCCAGTGTGGGGCGCTATTTGTCCCAGGCGTTACGACACATCAAAGTCGTCCAGGCTTTTACCCACGAGCAGCATGACATTGAGCGCTTCTCCAGTACGGTCGATCGTGCCTTTCATGTCAGCGTAAAGCGGATTCAGCAGCGTTCCTGGTTAACGCTGGTGGTCATTTTTCTGTCAATGAGTGGCATTGGCGTGATGTTGTGGTTTGGTGGCAAGGATGTGATCTCCGGCGCCATGAGTGCCGGAGATCTGGCCAGCTTTCTGTTCTATTCGATTATTGTGGCGGGAGCCGTTGGTGCGATTTCCGAAGTCATGGGTGAGTTGCAGCGAGCTGCTGGCGCCGCGGAACGTATTATGGAACTGCTCAGTGCGCGCAGCGACATCGTCAGCGGCGCGACGGCCTTCCCATCTGAGCGGATGGACGCTATTGCCCAAGGCGAAGAGCTGATTCGTTTTGATCATGTTGAGTTCTGTTATCCGACGCGCCCCGATCATGCTGCTTTGAAGCACCTGTCCTTTTCGATCAAACAGGGCGAAATGCTGGCGCTCGTTGGGCCTTCGGGTGCTGGTAAGTCGACGTTGTTTGAACTGCTGCTGCGTTTTTACGATCCGCAACAAGGTGGGATCTATTTGGCAGGAGAAGACATCAGGCAGTACTCGTTAGCCGATTTACGCCACCGCTTTGCGCTGGTGCCTCAGGAAACGGTGCTGTTCGATCAGACGGTTGACGATAACCTCGGCTACGCCAATCGCGCTGCGAATCACCAGTCTATTCAACAGGCGGCAGAGCAAGCCAATGCGCATGAGTTCATTGAGCGTTTAGACCAAGGCTATGAAACCCGTCTGGGGGAAGATGGTGTGCGTTTGTCGGGAGGGCAACGGCAACGAGTGGCCATTGCGCGGGCCATCTTGAAAGAGGCGTCCATCCTGTTGTTGGACGAAGCGACCAGCGCCCTGGATGCCGAGAGTGAGAACAAGGTTCAGGCGGCGCTCGAGCCTTTGATGAAAGGCAGAACCACGCTGGTTATCGCTCACCGGTTAGCAACCGTACTAAATGCGGATCGGATTATGGTATTGGATCAGGGAGAGATCATCGCCCAGGGAACTCATACAGAGCTTCTTGAGAGCTGTGCGTTATATAAGCGGTTGGCGGATTTGCAGTTTCAGCAGCAAGACATGAAGTTGGCTGCTAGCGAAGCGAGCCCGGCGTTCTAAGCAGGATTAGTACAGCCGCGCGAGTAGCGCGGTCACTGCCGTTTCTACCCGTAAAATCCGTTCGCCGAGCTGCACTGGTTGCATGCCGGCTTCCACCAGTTTCTCTACTTCGTAAGGAATCCAGCCGCCCTCCGGGCCGATTGCTAGAGTCAGCGGCTGATCGATGCCGCGTGGGCAGGCGGGGTAGTTGCCAGGGTGGGCGACCAGTCCGAGCTGGTCGCCGATCAGGCCGGGCAGCTGATCTTCGACGAAGGGTTTGAAGCGCTTCTCGATGCGCACATTCGGCAGCACTGTGTCGCGCGCCTGCTCCAGGCCGAGTAGCAGATTTTCGCGAATAGCTTCGGGCTGCAGAAAAGGCGTTTGCCAGAAGCTTTTTTCCACCCGGTAACTGTTTAGCAAAATGATTTCAGGCACGCCAAGGGTGGCGCAGTGCTGCAGGATACGGCGAAACATCTTCGGGCGTGGCATGGCCAGCAGCAGGGTAAGCGGTAGTTTGGCTGGCGGTTGCTGGTCCAGCTGGATGCGTAGTTCTGCCTGTTGTGGTTCAAGTGAGATGACTTCACCTTGCCCCATCAGGCCGTTGATTCGCCCAACCCGCAAGGTATCGCCAACAGCAACCTGGTGAATCTCCAGCATGTGCGTGAGGCGGCGGCCGCTCAGGCGCACATGCTGTTCATCTGTAAAGTCGCTATCTTCCAGCAGCAGCAGGTTCATGCCGCGGGTTTGTCTTGCTCTGATTCCGGCACGTCCCGGTTGATCGGGCGAACAAAGCGGCTGAACAAAATACCGACTTCATACAACAGCCACATGGGCACGGCGAGCAGAGTCTGTGAAATGACGTCTGGCGGCGTCAGTACCATACCGATCGCGAAGCAGCCGACGACCACATAGGGGCGCGACTTACTGAGTGTTTGCACATCGACCACGCCGGCCAATACCAAAAGCACGGTGGCGACGGGTATCTCGAACGATAGGCCGAACGCCATGAATAAGGTCAGCACGAAATCAAGGTAGCTGTTGATGTCGGTCATGACCGCGACGCCTTCCGGCGCGGCGCTAGTAAAGAAGCCGAATACCAGCGGGAACACCACAAAGTAGGCAAACGCCATGCCGCTGTAAAACAGCAGGATGCTGGACGCCAGCAGTGGTATTGCAAGACGCTTTTCGTGCTTGTACAAGCCGGGTGCGATGAAGCTCCAGACTTGATGCAGCACAAAGGGCATGGCCAGGAACAGGGCGCTGATCAACGTCAGTTTGAACGGCGTCAGGAACGGCGAGGCGACATCCGTGGCGATCATGCTGGTGCCTTCAGGCATCAGCGCACGTAAGGGTTCGGAAACGAAGCTGTAAATGTCGTTGGCGAAGTAAAATAGCCCAGCAAAGATCACCAGCCAGATGCAGACGATGCGCAGCAAGCGTGAACGTAGCTCGGTCAGGTGGGCGACCAGCGGCATGTCGGCGCCAGTCTTTACCGGCGGCAGGTCAGGTTTGCTCATGGCGGGGGG